>Ga0209323_10000227_pt1 | contig 35053 bp, 32 predicted proteins | sample Rifsed19ft2_FD_184014 | JGI IMG/M metagenome (GOLD analysis project Ga0209323, IMG submission 184014) | Soil microbial communities from Rifle, Colorado, USA - sediment 19ft 2 (version 2) | ecosystem: Environmental > Terrestrial > Deep subsurface > Rock core/Sediment | place: Rifle, Colorado...
AAGGGGGATTCTCAATGCCATACATCGTATAACCCGTTTAAATAAAATGAAAATTCCTGTACAATCAAGTTACAAATACTTTATGAATTTTCTTTAATATCTCTTTTCCCGCATCCTGAAGAATCGGACAATGGGCTCTACATGATGTCTGTTAGTATTGATCAGGATTTCATCAACACCCATTGATCGAAACAATCTTGACTGCTCCTGCATCCGTCGGTTGTTCAAAGCGCCAAATTCTTTTCTTGCGAGCGAATCTGCCGTGTCAAGCAGCAGTATCTCGCCCGACTCTGCATCTCTTAATTCAATAAAACCCACGTTGGGTAATTCCTGTTCTCTGGGGTCTGCAATGGTAATTGCAATCATGTCATGCCTTTTATTCGCAATACGCACCGCATGCGAATAATCATTTGCTATAAAATCAGACACGACAAACGAAATTGTACGCCGATGGGTTATCTTGTTTAAATATTCTAACGCAACGGATATATTTGTCCCTTTGCCAGTCGGCTGTGAGCACAGAAGTTCTCGGATGACTCTCAGCACATGTTTCGGACCTTTTTTGGGTGGGATAAATTTCTCAATTTTGTCCGTAAACATAATCATGCCGACCTTATCGTTATTTTTTATGGCAGAAAACGCCAAGATTGCGCAGATTTCCGTTGCGACCTCGTTTTTCAAATGCTTTATTGACCCAAAATTTCCCGAGGCGCTCACGTCGACAAGAAGCATCACCGTTAATTCACGTTCTTCTACATAACGTTTAATAAAGGGGCGTCCCATACGGGCAGTCACATTCCAGTCAATCGTTCGGATTTCATCGCCAGGTTGATACTCACGCACCTCGTCAAACTCCATACCCCGTCCTTTGAAAACGCTGTGATACTCACCTACAAACGCCTCATTGACAAGACGACGGGTATGAATCTGTATTTGCTGGATTTTTTTTAATATATCTTTTGGGATCATAACTTATAGTTTCTAAAAAAATAAGTAACTACTCAGCACATTGAGTAACTTAATTTTAATAAATAACATATAACAAGGAATGAAAAATGTTTAAGTGTTTTTTTACTTTTTAATTGTTCATTTCTTGTTATATGTTATTCATTTCTTTATATAATCAAAAATAACACCTGCTGAGCAGTAACAAAAATAATAACTTTGCGCCTTTGCGGTGAACTATTAACTTATATCTTATGGCACTTCCACGTTGTCGAATATCTTTTGTATAATTCCCTCAGAATTTATTTCCTCAGCCTCAGCCTCGTATGTCACGATTATACGATGACGAAGGACGTCCATCCCTATTGACTTAACATCCTGTGGAGTCACAAATCCCCTGCCTTTTATAAATGCATGCGCCTTGGCGGCAAGCGTAAGATAGATTGTTGCACGCGGGGAAGCGCCGTATTCTATGAACTCTTCCAATTCCAGGTTATACGCCTTTGGATCCCTCGATGCGAATACGATATCAATAATGTAATCCTTGATTTTGTCATCTATATAAATCTCATCTACTAAGGCGCGCAATCGGAGAATATCTTTGGGGGATATCACGGGATTTACATTAAAATCCCTTTTAGTCAACGCCATGCGTTCCATAATCTCACGTTCTTCTTTCTTATCGGGATATGTAATATTCAATTTAAACATAAACCGGTCCACCTGCGCCTCAGGTAACGGATATGTGCCCTCATGTTCAATTGGATTTTGGGTAGCCAATACAAGAAATGGGTCGTCCAACTTAAATGTCTGGTCTCCGATTGTAACCTGTCTTTCCTGCATCGCCTCCAGGAGTGCGCTCTGAACCTTTGCTGGGGCGCGGTTGATCTCATCGGCCAGGACAATGTTGGTAAAGATAGGGCCTTTCCTCACCGTAAAATCACCACTTTTGGGATTATAAATGAGGGTGCCGATCAAATCGGCAGGGAGTAAATCCGGCGTGAACTGTATCCTCTGGAAACCGGCTTGCAATGATTTGGCAAGCGTCATGACTGACATCGTTTTAGCCAATCCAGGAACACCTTCCAATAATACATGTCCGTTGGAAAGGATGCCGATTAACAGTCTTTCAATTAAATATTTTTGGCCTACAATTACCTTGCCAACCTCGTACATGAGGGTGTTCACAAAATCACTTTCTTGTTTTACCCTCTCTGTGATCTTTTTAACATCCGATTCCATCTACCCCCTCCACCACAAATTAAGTCCTGCGTTGTCCCCCTTAACAAAGGGGGATAAAGGGGGTTGTGTTTTTCTCGGCAATTTTACAACCCCCTTACCCCCTTTTCTAAGGGGGATTTTATACCACCCCGAAACCCGCATAAATAAAATGAAAATTCCTATACAATTAAATTATTGATTGTTTAAAATTAAACATGCTTTACCATTATGATTAATTCCATTAAACAAAAAACACTATAGAATTTGTTCCTTATTTTACATACTCAATCATTTATAGATTTTTAACAAACACTTATATATAACAAATTTTTCTGCTTTAGACAAGCATTCAATGAACACTATAAAAGTGCTTGACACCCTATGACAGAGATGCTACGATTATTTTGTTCTGGCATTAAAATTTTTATAAAACATTTTAAGGAAAACTGTAAGTATTGCTCCTGATTACAGCATATTAAACAACGATTCACATAACAATCCTGAAGGTTTATATCATAAAGTTATAGCCTAAAACAGAGAAAAAAGTAAATAAACGTTGTCTAAAGATATTCCTGTAGTTTTGGTCATTGGTAAACAAAATGTCGGTAAGACTACACTTATTAAACTTATTATACCTCGATTGAAGAAAAAGGGATGTCGGGTTGGTACCATTAAATACAACATCCCTTATTTTGAAATTGATTACGACCGAATCAGTTATACCAACTTTTAAGAAAAATGATTTGAAGAATGTCATAAAATTTATAGAATTGAAGATACATGGATAAACTCGAATGGAGGTGATGGGTATTTCCGGGAAGCGCCATGTGCTTTATTTATGAATCAAAACGTATTTCGTAATTTTTAATATCAAAAAACATATTTTTCAGGAGGATATTTCGTTGAAAAAGATTTTTAGTTATTGTGCAATCCCTGTTGCAGCGATGTTTGGTTTATATCTTGGGTTTGCCAGCTCTTCAGTAAATGCAGGAGATGTCAATAAGATTTTTAAAGATACCTGTGAGTTATGTCACGGTCTGGATGGCAAAGGCAGCGAGGCTGGAATACAATTCGGTGTGCCTGACTTTTCGAGCGCTGATTATCAAAAGTCCAGGACAGATGCGCAGATGAAGGAATCAATGACCAATGGCACAAAGAATCCCAACTATGTAAAACTCTCAGACCTTGGGGTTGACCTTGCAGACCTTGACGCCCTCATCATAGTAGTTCGAGGATTTTCCAAATAAATTAAAACCTATCCATAGGTTTTAAATAACACGATTAAAGTATAGAAGGGTAGAATATAAAAATATTCTACCCTTTTCTTTTGTGTATGCAGGATGAATATGCATGGAGAAATAATAAAAATCGATGGTTCTTTTGGTGAAGGTGGTGGGCAAATCCTGCGTACCGCCCTTTCGCTATCAGCAATTACCCAAACTCCCTTCGAGATATATAACATTCGTGCCAATAGGAAAGTGCCCGGACTCAGCTACCAGCACCTCCAGGCAGTCAACTCCACAGCCCAAATCTGCAATGCGGAGGTTGTAGGAAATCAACTCCGATCCACAGACCTCAAGTTCTACCCGGGGGAAACACAGGCCGGTACGTATCACTTCAACATCGGCACCGCAGGTTCTGTCGCTCTTGTTTTACAAACCATTTTCTATCCACTGAGTCTGGCGAACAAGCCTTCTTCTATTACCATTATCGGGGGTACACACGTTACCCACAGTCCCTGTGTTGATTACCTCAAGCAACAGTGGCTGTACTTTCTCAAAAAGATTGGCTTCGATGCAGAAATACAAACTCTTAAGGCCGGATTTTACCCACGCGGTGGTGGTGAGATTCTCGTCAAAATAAACCCGTCAAACCCGCAGTACCCAGTATGTATCAACGATAGAGGAAAACTCATTCAAGTAGAAGGGTTGTCTACAGTAAGTAACCTGGATATAACTATTGCACAACGACAGCAGTTACAGGCAGAAAAAAGGTTTCTTGGACAAAACATACCCCACGAAATATCTTTAAGTGAAATTCCATCATTTGGAAAGGGAACTATGCTCATGCTCGTGGGAAAATTCGAATACAGCCAGTGTTGTTATTTTGGCTTAGGTGCGATTGGTAAACGCGCTGAAACCGTTGCCGATGAGGCCTGTAATGAACTCTTCACTTTTCTGAAAACCAGGGGCGTCATCGACGAATATCTTGCTGACCAACTCATCCTTCCCCTTGCTCTTACGAAAGGGACATCACAGTTTGTCACGCCCAGAATTACGCAACACCTGCTAACGAACATTGAGATTGTAAAATTGTTTTTACCCGTGACTATCGATATCTCTGGAAACTTAAATGAGGAAGGACTTATAAAAATAGCACCTTCTGTGTAGGGTGAAAATCTGCCCAAATATTTCAGCACAAAAGGAAAAAGATTTGACAAGATAACAGGATAGACATGATATAAATAAATTAATTTTTGACAGGATTAACAGGATAATCAGGATGAAATAAGGTAGCTTTTATGTTGTTAATCCTGTATATCCTGTCTAAAATTAAGTCTTTGTTGTTGCTACGGGAAAACCTATAGGACTTATTCTGAATTTTGGGGAAAGCAAAGTTGAGGTTAAACGAAAGGTCAAGGATTTAAAGTAAAAGATATACAGGATGAAACAATTATCATGTTAATCCTGTTCATCCTGTCTAAGGTAGCTGAACTATTACGTTTTTTCTTTGCGTCCTTTGCGCCTTTGCGGTGGGCTGAACTGTTACGTAAAATGTCAAAATCCATTGATAACGACATAAGAAACATTGCCGTATCCGAACAGGACAAAAATATTGTCGTAACGGCCGGCGCAGGAACGGGCAAGACCACGCTTCTCGTTAATCGAATGTTACATCTGCTCTTGGGACATAAAAGGTTCCAAACGGAAGAAAGCCCCATCCTCAGGATAGTTGCTATGACCTTCACAGAAAAGGCCGCCAGCGAAATGAAGATACGATTGATGCAGGAACTTGAAAAGATCGTATCCTTTATCAATGGATATACCTCACAGGGAGATGAGAAAAAAACAGAAGAGCTTCTTTCAGATATCCGTGATTTTTACCAGACAACACATGGTGAAATCGAACGCCGGGCAAAGAAGGCACTGGAGGATATTGACAAAGCGCTTATTGGCACTATTCACAGCTTTGCGGCCTACATCCTACGCCTGTATCCTATCGAATCAGGAGTAGTACCTGGATTCGTAGTGGATGAAGGAGACCTCTTTGATGAACTCTTTGATAAAGAATGGACACAGTGGCTGGAAACAGAACTTGCGCTTAATTCGACTCATGCAAACATCTGGAAGAACGTACTTAAACGATTGGACATCGAGCCTCTCAGGGAATTTGCCAAACGATTATCAGGGTTTGCTATCCCATTAGATTCTCTTACGGTAAAGACTGACAATAAATTAAACGTCTTTTCCCTGATAGATCCCTTAATTAGTAAAGCGCTAAATATTATCCCATCCTGTGAAAAGCCCAACAACAACCTCCTCACACAATTAAAAGAACTCTTGAAAATTTTTAAAGCAATAAAAATAGAAGGTGTTAGTCATTTAAACAATTTAGAATATGACCTCGACAAAAATCCGTCTGAAGCAAAGGCTGGTTGGTCAGATGAGGGATTTTTGGCTGCACAAGAACTTGTAAAGGAATGTCATGTTCTATTAAAGAAATTAAAAACCGTCGATGAGGCATTTGTTACAACGACGATAGGCCTCATTCTCCCTTTTGCAAAGGCCTTCCGCCAAACATATTTGTCACAGGGCTATGTCTCTTTCGACGGGCTTCTTACCCTGACCAGAGATTTGCTGCAAAACAAGGCATATCGCTACATTCGTGAAAAGCTTAAGAGCGAGTTCATGTCCATACTCGTTGATGAGTTTCAGGACACGGATCCCGTCCAGTACGAAATTGTCCTTTTCCTTTCCGAGGCATTGGGTCATTACAGCAGAGATGCCCGTAAGGTGACTCTTGAACCGGGAAAGCTTTTTATCGTGGGTGATCCCAAACAGTCCATTTATTCCTTCCGGAGGGCTGATATCGAGGCATATGAGCACGTGGTAAAACAGGTGTGCGGGAATGATGAAACCCTAAGATTGCAGGAAAATTTCAGGAGTCATGCCGGTATCATCGAGGTTGTAAACCAATTATTTGATGGAAGGATCATGAGAGAACAACCCGGTTTACAACCCCGTTATGTTCCTATCCATGCAAATAGACAAAAAAAACACCCTTCGCAAGAAATCGAGATTGTTCTCGTTTTAGATAAAGAAGGCGAGGAACTCAAGGCAGACGAGGCCAGAGAGGCCGAGGCTGAGTGGATTGCGCGATGGATTACAAAACACGTGGATAACGAAGTCATTCAAGGCACATTGGCAGAAAATAAACTTCGCAAACTTAAATACAAAGATATCACCATACTTCTGCGGGCATTTACCCAGGTGAGGCCGTATGTAGAGGCGCTCAAACGATACGGTATTCCATACATTGTGGAAGGAGAAAAATATTTTTACACCACACAGGAAATTCTTGATTTCATGAACCTCCTGCGTGTTGTAGAGAATCCTCATGATACGATAGCCCTTGTAGGCATACTCCGCTCGCCCATTGTGGGCTTAACAGATCGGGAGATATATGAACTAAAAGAAAACCGTCTATTAGACTACCGCAAATCTATTTCAGATGAAACCTTCCTGGGCCGCAAACTCACACCGATGGATAAAAACACCCCCTCTCTATCCCCCCCTTGTGAAGGTGGGGATGGGGAAGTAAAAAACTTATTTTCAGATTTAAGAAAAATTGTAGAACCATTTTATGATTTTTTAAGAAGAATTCATGCGCGTGCTGGCACAATCCCCGTATCCCAACTCATTACAGAAATTATTGACAGTACTCATATCGCCGAGATTACGGCCTGCGCCTGGCATGGAGAACAGAAGCTGGCCAACATCTGGAAGCTTTACCAGATGGCATGCGATATGGAACAATCCGAGGGTATTTCCCTAAAAACATTCATCGAACGCATCAAGACGCGCATAAAAGAAGCAAGAGAAGAGGGAGAGAGTCCCCTTTCGGATGAAACGCTGGACGTTGTAAAAATCCTGACTATCCATAAATCGAAGGGACTTGAATTTCCAGTTGTAATATTCGGCAATTTGCATGGTGAAGTGAAAAAAGACAATGAAATACTGGACTCGGCGGTATTTGATTGGACTACGTCCACAACGGGCATTGTAATTGGCAAAGGAGACCAGCAGGTGAGGAATCTTCAAAGTATCGCAATTGAAAAAAAATTGAACGACCGCTCGTGGGAGGAGGAGAAACGCGTTCTGTATGTAGCCATGACCAGGGCAAAGGAACGATTAATTCTTACCGGCGCATTGAAGGATGATGATAAATCCTATATGGGACTGATTACACAATCAGTAAGAGATGCCGCAGGCATTGAGCTTGGCGACGAAACATTTATGAGCCACGACCATATAAAGGAAGATGAAGGTTTATCACCCTCCCCAAACCCCTCCCATCAAGGGAGGGGAAATAGCGGAGACTTTCCATCGGGGAAGGAGAATAAAACATACGAGGAAAATAAACCAGAAGAGGGGAAGTCTCCTCTCCCCTTGCGGGAGAGGGTTAGGGTGAGGGGTATTCCCAAAGAAAAATTCCCTTTAGGAAATGCAGAGGTTTTTGTAGAGCATTTCAGGTTTGACGGGACACGCCGCCCCTCAAAACCCACAAGAGAAAAGAAAATGGATATCGATTGGTCATCATTTGTAGAAATATGGAAAAAACGAAAAGAAGCAATAGATGCAGCAGCACAAACATCACTCTTCACCTCTCCATCTGCTATTGCAGATAAAGAGAAAATACCACAAACCACCTTTTCTAAAACCGAGGGAATTGATGAAACTTCAGAAGTGTACCCTCAATATGCTGCGATAATTGGCACAATCTGCCACCGTGTGCTGGAAGCATGGGATTTCCATGGATCTCCCCAAGAGCTTCAAAGGTCAGTCGAGTCAGCCGTAAAATGGGCCATTACTCTTGAAAGGATTAAAGGAGAATCATCTGCTCAATTTCAAGGTGAGTATTTTACATATCAAGGAGAGAGTATTCCCATATCCCCTCCTTGCGAAGGAGGGGATGGAGAGGAGGTTATAAAACCCCAATTTAGTCCATTTAATACCTTGCAAATTCAAGACACAGAATTGATAAAAGCAGAGGTAATAAAAATACTCTCTGATTTCATTGACTCAGAGGCTTATGAAGAATTGCAAAATGCAGAAATACTTGGACGAGAAGTACCCATCATGCTCAGGTGGAACGGACAAATCATGAGAGGCACCATTGATATCCTTTACAAAATTGACAATCGTCTCATCGTCGCCGATTATAAAACAGATCATGTTAAACCATCAGACCTTCAGGCAAGGGCGGAGAAATATCAACATCAGAAAGAAGTTTATGTTGAGGCGGTCAAACGCTGTCTGCAAATAGACAATCCCGCATTCAAACTCGTCTTTCTCAGGGTAGGCAAGGCGGTGTCTATTTAACAACTTCAATTAGTAAATAAATAATCAACAAATAAAATCCAGCCTTGCATACAAAATATTGCAAAATGGCAGTCAAGCGGATAACCCAATAAAATTATTTAAAATCGCTGAAAATAAGAAAAAAATGGATAAAAATGTGCTTGACAAGATTTACTATAAATGTATAATCAAAAAGCTTTGTATTGTCTTGTGTGTAAATACTACTTTCTAATTATTAATGACTAATGGTATTAGCTGGAAGGGGGTGGTTTGGTAAGTCGAAAAATCTTATTGTGTCTACGGTTGCCGATGATTTCAATAAACATCATGGGTAATAATTGTAGTTTAAAAAGCATGTGTCAAGAAAGAAAGGAGAAGATGTAATGCTCGAAATTTTGAAGAAACCATTATCCAGGATTGTGGGGACAACCATCGCGGTAGCAGGGGTAACTTTGCTGACGTGTACAATGGGAAATGGTATTGCAAAGGCGGAAGGTCCTACATTTCAGGATGTAGCATCACAGGTGTTTGGTCAGCCAGTTGGCCCGGATAACGATGGAACATTGTATATATTTGGATTGACAGCAAAATATACTGCGCCTCAGTATGTTGATGGAAGGGGTCCTTATAAATCATTTTTGAAATTTTTACCTTCTATTCGCTGGTATGATCCCGAACATTACTGGACACCGGGGAGCCAGACTGAAGGTGTTTTTAAGCCTGAAGAATGTGTCCTTTGTCATACCGTTCAGACCCCAACAATTGTGAAGGATTGGAAGAAGAGTGCTCATGGTAATACCGAAATTAGGAGAGGTATTGTAACTAAGGATGGAAAACCATATGAGGGTGCTGTCGGTTGTGATAAATGTCATGGAAATGACCACCAGAAGTTGTTCATGCCAACATATAAGAACTGCGGCGAGTGTCATCCAAAAGAGACAGCAGAGCATAGGGCTGGTGGCTTGGGTTCACACACCCATGCATTTACGGTAAACGTATTGGAATTTTCATGGCACGTAGGAAAACCAGCAGAAGAAGTTGCTGGTTGCGCTGAGTGCCACGCCATTGCTGAAAACAGGTGTGACGGTTGCCACACAAGGCACGTATTCAGTCCTTCTGAAGCAAGGAAACCAACCGCTTGCAGGTTCTGTCATATGGGTGTAGATCATGATGAGTGGGCAATGTACAACACTTCTATTCATGGTTGTCTGTATGAAGCAGAATCTGCTACCATGGATTGGAGCAAGCCTTCTAAGAAAGGAAACTACAGGGTTCCAACGTGCGCTTATTGCCACATGCAAGATGGAAATCACAACCCACAGCAGTTTGGAACAATCTATAGCGATATGGGTATGTTCGAAGTTGACCGTGGAGCGCCAAAGCATAAGGCAAAGAGGGATGCATGGATAAAGAAGTGCCAGGATTGCCATTCACCAAGATTTGCCGCTGATAAGTTGAAAGGAATGGATGATGGTGTCAGGTTGAGCTTCACAAAGTGGAGGGAAGCGGCGGCCATTATCGTTGGCTGTTTCCTGGATGGTGTAGTTGATCCTATGCCGGAAGGTTCACCGCCAGATTGGTATGGACATTATACGTTCAGCTTGTTGCCAGGTGGTGATCCAAGGTTCTATGCGACTTCGAATCTTGAGCGTCTGGGTCTTGAAATGATTTGCTATCTGATCGGTAATACCTATAAGGCATTGGCTCATATGAGTATGTACAACGCTACATATGGAAATGGTGGCGCCTTCGAAACAGATAGAAAGTTGATTGAAATCAAGACAGAGGCTGCTAAGTTAAGAAGATTCGCAGCGATAGAGAAGAAGATTGGTTTGGAACACAAGGCAGAGGCATTTTGGCAGCATGGTGAATATTCGGACTTACTCCCCGGTTGGAAGAGAAAACCAGGGGACATAGATCTTGAATGGTTCAAGAGGACTGATATTCCTCACCGTGCAAATGCAGACGCCCCAGTTCAACCGCATGGGCATTAATCTTAAAAATTTGGTGTAAGAAGACGCCAAATTTTATTGCAAGAACGATGAGGGTAGCAGAAAAAACTTTGCTGCCCTCATTGTGTTTATGAGTTTAATTTAATAGTAAGCATATGGAATAATAAAAAATAATATAAAGGTGGTGTTGATTATGGAAACGACTATATTAAAATCTAAAGCACAAAAACAGGAGGATTCGCGTAAGGTAGCTAGTTTTCCTGATAAAATGGGACATTTTGGACGTTTTGGCGGGAGGTTTGTCCCTGAAACCATAATGCCCGCTTTAGATCAACTAGAAAAGGCTTATTTGGAAGCAAAAAACGATCCTGCTTTTAATGCTGAGTTGGAGTATTATCTGAGAGAGTATGTGGGACGTCCGTCAACCTTATATTATGCTGAAAGATTAACAAAGAAACTGGGAGGCGCAAAAATATACTTAAAGCGGGAAGACCTGAATCATACAGGCGCCCACAAAATAAACAATACCATTGGACAGATATTGCTTGCCATTAGGATGGGTAAAAAACGAATTATTGCAGAGACGGGGGCTGGCCAGCATGGAGTGGCGACTGCTACTGCTGCGGCTATGTTTGGAATTGAATGCGATGTGTATATGGGCGAAGAAGACATGAGACGGCAAGCGTTGAATGTCTTTAGAATGAAACTCCTGGGGACGCGAGTTATACCCGTGAAAAGTGGCTCAAAAACCTTGAAGGATGCAACGAATGAGGCTTTCAGAGATTGGATGGCATCGGTTAGGCATACCCACTATATTTTAGGGTCGGTGGTCGGTCCTCACCCTTATCCCATGATGGTCAGGGATTTCCAGTTGGTGATCGGTAAAGAGGTAAAAAAGCAAATATTGGAAAAGGAAAACAGATTACCAGATTATCTTATCGCATGCGTTGGCGGTGGCAGTAATTCGATGGGGTTATTCCATCCTTTTATTGAAGATAAAGAGGTAAAGATGATTGGGGTGGAGGCCGGAGGTGTCGGACCTGGCATTGGTCAACACGCATCTACGCTTACTAGCGGTAAGATTGGTATTTTACACGGGAGTGCAAGTTATGTATTGCAGGATGATGACGGCCAGACATTACCTGTCCATTCGATTTCCGCCGGGTTGGATTATCCAGGAGTTGGTCCGGAGCATAGCTATTTAAAAGACATTGGAAGGGCGGTTTATGTTTCGATTACAGACGATGAGGCTGTAAATGCCTTCCAGGAATGTGCACGGTTGGAAGGGATTATTCCCGCCCTTGAAGCAGCACATGCCATTGCATATACAACGAAATTTGCTCCGACGTTGAGCAAGGATAAGATAGTTGTTATTTGTTTGTCGGGGAGTGGCGATAAGGATTCTTTTGAGGTTGCCAAAAAACTTGGATACAAGATTTAGTGATAAAGAAAGGCATGGTTTTGGATATTTTCGAGGCGCATGCCCCTTTGATGATTCTGTGACGGGTTTTGATGAACAGGATTGATAAAAAGTTCCGTGATTTAAAGAGCAAGAAAAAGCCTGCCTTTATTCCTTTCATTACTGCCGGTGATCCAGACCCGCAAACCACAAAGGCTTTAATATTAGAGTTCGAAAAAAGGGGCGCCGATATTATTGAACTCGGCATCCCTTTTTCCGATCCTATTGCGGATGGCCCCATTATTCAAGCCTCATATTACAGGGCCTTAGTTCGAGGGACAAAGGTTGCGCAAATCCTTGATATGGTTTCGGAACTTCGTACCAAATCCGAAATACCCATTGTTTCGATGGTATCCTATAGTACGGTGTTCAAGGGAGGATGTCAGGCATTTATTGAAAAGGCATGCAAGGCAGGGTTGGACGGCTTAACCATTCCAGACCTGCCTGTGGAAGAAAACAATGATATATTTGAGGCAGCAAAGAAAAAAGATTTTAAGATTGTGTGTTTTGTTGCGCCAACCACAAAAGATGATCGGATGTCTTTAATCACCAAAAAGTCACAAGGCTTTTTGTATTACATTTCTGTGGTAGGTATTACCGGAATCAGAGATAGATTGCCAGATGATGTTGTTCAAAATATTAATAAACTTAAAAAGATGACTGCTACCCCTATTGTTGTTGGTTTCGGTGTCTCAACGCCAGAACATGCGAAGTTGATTGGAAGGGTTGCAGATGGAGTTATTGTAGGCAGCGCTATAATAAAAGAAATAGAAAAGTACTCAAATGAACCCTCAGAGAAACTCGTAAATAAAGTCGGTGAATTTGTAGGACAATTGATTGAGGGAGCGAAAGGCTAAATTTGTATGTAATGGTGTTAGTGTTATAGGTACGAAGTTATCTGTGTATGATGATACGATGATTATATTTGTATTATTTTTGTTCCAACCAGATAAAAATAATTAACTTTTATATTGACTTAACTATTAGATTAAGTATAATATTTTTTCTAAAAAATATGTACGTATGGTTAATCGAAACATTGATAAATTGAGTAGTATTTAAAATTTTAATCTGCATTGGAAAGGGGGTGGTCTGCAAGAGTCGACAGTAAGGTTATTTTATTATGTAATGCAATCGAATGACGATTGTGGCGTACGGATAATGTGAAAGGAGGAGAATTTAAAGTATCATGCATAAATTTTTAAAAGTAACATTAGCGTCAGCTTTAATAGGATTCGGCACAATGGGTGTGGTGGCCAATCTTATGACGAAAGAAGTAAAGGCTGTAGAAATTATCACCCACTGGGTACCTCATGAAGTCTATGGACAAATAGGTGAACCAGATAACAATGGTAAGGTGTTCTTTTCCGGCTTGGGAGCAAAATACATGGGTTATCCCAAGCACGAGAACGCACCGCCTTATCCTGGAAAATATAGTAAATTTTGGAAGACGTTACCTGCCTACCGTTATTATATTCCTGATTATATGTACAACAGGGATGAGGTAAGGCCTTCGAACCCGATTAAAGGTACGTTCCAACTCGAACAATGTATTGGATGTCACTCTGTTATGACCCCTGGTATTGTAAGGGATTACAAGAAGAGCGCTCACTCCAAGGCAGAACCAAGTCCAACCGGTTGCGATACCTGTCATGGTAACAACCACCAGAAGTTGAGCATGCCGTCATCAAAGGCTTGCGGCACCAGCGAGTGCCACGAGACGCAGTATAGCGAGCAGGGTCAGGGTGGTATCGGTTCACATGCTTCCTGTTCGAGCTTCGCTCAGGTAGAATGCGCTTGGTCCATTGAAAGGCCGCCAGGAGACACGGCTGGTTGCACATTCTGTCATACCAGTTCTGAAGAACGATGCAGCACTTGCCACCAGAGACATCAGTTTGATCCTAAGGTTGCAAGGCGCTCAGAGCAGTGCAAGACATGTCACTGGGGTAAAGACCATAGGGACTGGGAAGCTTATGACATTGGTCTCCATGGTGTAGTATATCAGGTCAACAAGTGGGACCCAAAGCAGTTCGATTGGACAAAGAAGTTAGCCGATGCTGATTATGTTGGTCCAACCTGCCAGTACTGCCATATGAGGGGTGGTCATCATAACGTGCAGAGGTTCAGCACAGTATATACCAGTATGGGTATGTCCATGGCTGATCGTGGCGCTCCAATCTGGAAAGAGAAGAGAGATCGTTGGGCATCAGTTTGCGACGATTGCCATTCACCAAGGTTTGCTAAGGAAAATTTGCAGGCGTTGGATGAGGCCTGTAAGGATGCTGGTTTGAAGTATCGTGAAACATTCAAGGTTGCTGCAGACCTTGTCAAGGACGGTGTTGCTGATCCTATGCCAAAGGATCTCGCTCCTGACTGGTCAGGTCAGCACGTTTGGAGTTTGAAGATCGGCGCTTATCATGACGATCCGGCATTTGGTGGTAAGGCCGGTGAGTCTGGTGAATTCAGGATGTCGAACTGTTCAGATATAGAGCGCCTCTGCTTCGAGAGCGTTGGATATTTCCAGACATACATCATGAAGGGTATGGCTCACGGTTCATGGAACGATGCTACGTACTCAGATGGTTCGTTCGGTATGGATCGTTGGTTGGTCAACGTAAAGCAGAATGCTTCTCAGGCAAGGAGACTTGCTGCTCTTGAGAAGAAGGTTGGCATCACATGGGTTCCAGAGAGTTTCTGGAAGACTGGTGAATGGCTCGACCAGTTGACTGGTCCTTACATCGTGAAGAATCATCCTGGAAAGACTATTTTCGATCTGTGTCCAGATCCAGGTTGGTTGGATACGCATCATGCACCTGCTGAAGAAGTTGAATACATCAACAGGAAGATAAAAGAGTTGGGCATGGGTGGTGCAGAACATCATGGCGATCCTGCCTCAAGGTCTATGAAAGCACACTAATTGAAATAGTACTTTTATAAGGTAGCAGTTTTAGTTTATTAAAGGAAGCTGTGCGAAGTTTGCACAGCTTCCTTTTTTTATTATAAAAGGATTGAAATCGGAGAACTTTTAAATATACTTAATAAACTAAAATTTTAGCTAAATATACTTTTGTTACACTTGAGTGGAGATATATATGAGATTGTATAAGTACGCACTTTTTTTAATGTCAGCGGTTATTTTTTGCTTACCGCTTGCCTGTGAGAAGGGGAAAGAGCATATTGAAATTGCCAATAGTTTGGTGAAGGAGAAAAAATTAGATGAGGCATTGGTTGAATATTCAAAGGCAATAGAGACCAATGCAAATCTTTCAGAGGCGTATTATGGCAGAGGAGGTGTTTATCTGGAGCAAGAAAAGCTGGAGGAAGCAGCGACAGATTTCAGAAAAGCCATCGATATTAATCCAAAATATATTGACGCACATAAGAAATTGGCAGAAACATTTACAAAGATCGGCGCCCCGGACGATGAATTTCAAAAGCGTTTTAAGGCTATTGAAAATGACCCTGACAACCCTTTAAATTATGTGGACCTTGGCGTTTTCCTTCACAAGCTTGAAAAGGATATAGATGCCATTGAACAATATAAAAAGGCATTAGAACTCGATCCGAAAAATCCTTACATTATGTTTAACCTTGGGGTGGGTTATTTGGATATGGGCTTGTATGAAGATGCTGAAAACATCTTTGGAAAGGTCACGGCAATTAATCCTTCCTATGATAACGCTCACTATAATCTTGCCGTTTCTTTGCACAAGCAGGGAAAGGTTGATGAAACTATAAAAGAACTCAACAAAACACTTGAGGTAAATCCTAAATATTCTGATGCCTATGTTGTGTTTGGCTTGATTAGCCTTACAGAAAAAAAGTTTGAGGAGGCTATTGCACACTATAACAAGGCAATGGAAATAAATCCTGATAATCTCGATGCTCGTTATCAAAGAGCAATTGTTTTTGCGTTGCAAAAGAGATATGACGAGGCATTGACAGAGAATATGGCAGTGCTTGAAAAGAATCCCAAATATACCAACGCCGCATATAATATTGGCATTATTTATCACAGGACAGACCGCCTCGACAAGGCAATGGAATGGTATGATAAGATAACCAAGAAGATTGACCCTCTTTATGAAGACGCTTATTACAACAGGGCACAACTCTATACGATGAAGGGCGACCACAGTAAGGCTTACAGTGATTATATCTCCTACTCGTATATTACGAAGTGGAGGACAGGGAAAGACCCTGCTGTGGTTTATAAACAGGATGAGATCAAGGAGATGTTCCTGCAATCGGTGCCAACGTTAAAAGGACAGACGAAAGATCAAGAAATAGAATTAAGAACAAATTAATATGTTGAAATTGTTTTCTGTTGTAGGAATTGCTCTAATAGTATTTCCAAGCTACTATGGACACGCAAAAGATCTTTCTGTCGATGACGACAAATATTTTGAAAATAGGCAGTGGGACAATGCCATTGATGAATATGAGAAATTGCTTTCTAAAAATAAGAACCAACCTGAGATTTATTTTAAACTGGGAAATGCCTATTCCAAAAAAGGAGACCTGGGAAAGGCAGTAGAAGCCTTTAATAAGGCTACACAACTCAAGCCTGATTATTCAGAAGCTTATCAAAGGTTGTCTGAGGTTAGCATGCAGATTGAAGTTCCTGAGGATGAGCTGAAGGTATGTCTTAAAGAAGTTCAAAAGGATCCTAATAATGCTGATGCCCATCTTCAATTAGGTTTGACTTATTATAAGCGTAATCTCTTTGATGAAGCAAAGAGAGAATACGAAACGGCTATTGGGCTTGACCCTAAGAAAGCAGAAGCGTATTTTAATCTCGGTGTTTTGTACCAGGATGTTAATACCCATGGTAATGCTGCTGAAATGTATAAAAAAGCGATTGAGGTATCGCCAAATTATGATAAGGCACATTTTAATCTGGGAATTGCCTACTATCAAACAGGGCATTTAGAGCAGTCTATTTCTGAGTATAAGCGGGTTATTGAGATAAATCCGGGGTACGCTGATGCGTATGTGAATTTGGGAATTGCTTATTTCGTAAAAGGAGCGTATACCGATGCCCTTGAAGCCTTAAAGAAGGCGTTAACGCAGGGCTCAAATCTTGCTAAAATTCATTATTATCTCGGCAATGTTTACCATAAGATGGACAAAACGGACAAGACAATAGTTGAGTACAAACAGGCAATAGAAATTAATTCAAAGTTAATTGCACCGCATTATAATTTAGGCATGATTTATCTTAAGAAAAAAAAGACAGACCAGGCTATCAAGGAATTTACAAAGGTAATCACACTTGACCACGATTATGCCGATGCCTATCTAAGCCGTGGTAAAGCTTATAAATTGAAGGGCGATAGGATAAGTGCACAGAACGATTACAATTTCTACCAGCACGCCAAATCAGCCTTTGCGAGGATTTACAAGGAAGAACCTGTAACCTCCTATTATGAAGGTTCAAATCCTGATAAATAAGAATGGAATGCACAGATATGTTAACTGTTAGTGCACTTCTTTGACCTTATCTTCCTGCTTACTAGCCTCTTTTGCAGTTTTCCCGGTTTCTTGTTTATAATCCTTTGCACAGCGGAAACCAATACTCTTGTTTCGGTCCTCAGGTTTTCCAAATATCCTTACAGCGCAACGCATTTTATATGCATAAGGAGCAAACAACGAACCCCCTTTAATTATTCGCATGCCGGTGCTGTTTTCCGGTCCTTTAGGATTCATGCTTGGGCTGGTTTGGTAATATTCAGGGTGATACCAATCGTTGCACCATTCAGAAATACTCCCGATTATATCCAGACACCCATATGGACTCTTCCCATATTCAAAACTACCTACAGACAAAGGTGCATCAGGTCCGACATTGCATCGTTTTGCATCCCATACATTGCCCCAGGGAAACCTGCGCCCGTCAGTTCCTCTGGCAGATTTCTCCCATTCTGCTTCACTGGGTAAGCGTTTGCCTGCCCATGCGGCATAGGCATAAGCATCGTACCAGTCGACACGGCTCACAGGATAGTCAGGGTAATCGAAATATGGATAGTCCCAACCTGTGTGAGGTGTGCCAGGTGTATGGTCTTTCCCTTTTGGTTCTCCTGGAAAACATTTGCTATGGTCGCCGGTAGTTTTAAGGTACTGCAAAAATTCCCAATATTGGGCATTGGTGACTTCATATTTATCAATATAGTACGTATCCAAATGTACTTCATGTTGGGGAGTTTCTTCAGGAATAAATTCGTCTTCTGTAGTGCCCATAATAAATTTTCCTGCAGGAATTAATATCATTTCACTCCATTTTTCACGATTTTCAACCAGGGCTTTCTTCATCCTCTCATCCCGTTCTGCCAGCGTTAACTCTTTGCGTTGATTCTTTTCTGAAGGTTTTAGCCCTTTTTCTAATTTACTGATGTACACCTTAACGTCCTGCAATGTCTTTTGATAATTTTCATCTAACTTCGTTTCAGGTGGTTGTGTTTCCAATAATGTTTTACATTTGTCGAGATGGGTTAAGGCTTCCCTTTGATTTCCCAGCTTCCAATAAATTCCTCCCATATGAAAATGAAGCGATGGAAGTTTGGGATTTAATGATTCGGCCTTTTTGTATTCCTCCAAAGCCCCTTCAAAATCATTCATTTCTTCGCGGAGTCGATTCCCTTCCATAAAGTGATACATAGCAGCCTTCGTCTTTTCTTCTTGCGTGGCATCTGGTGGAAGGTTAATTTCTACTTTTTTATCGGGTAAAGATGTTTTTTTGTCAGTTGGAGATTGAAGGATGAGTTGAGTTCCATCATTTTTGCAAAACTTTTCACCAGGATTTGCTTTTTGCTTACAGGCTGGACAAATAAGAAGTTCTTCCGTATATTCGATAAGCTCTTTGCCATCAACGCTGCAGAAGTTGACGTCTCCAGGATAAATTCTGTTACATTCTGGGCAGAGTTTGTTTTTGGTAATATTTGTTTGTGTATGTGGTACAGGATCTTTTTTTTGAGACACTTTTTGTTCCTCTTTTTTTATCTCCTTTGACATGAGGGTATTGTATGGGAGCATGATAGACATAATAAATGGAACGATGATATATACAATTCTCACGAGAAATAAACCTCCTTTTAAATGTAAACAATAAAAATTTCTGCCTAAAAAAAAGAGATACATTGCCGTATCTCTTTTCAAGCGCTAAATTAAATAGAATATAATAAATTTATGGTTTTTTTTCTGCCATTTCTATATTTTTCTCTTCTTTTTCGGGAATCCAGCTTGACCATTTTCCCCATTCAATGTATTTTTTACCATCGGAAAGCCAATATTGAGTTCCATCCCTTTCCCGTTTACAGGAGAGATTTTCTGCTGTACGAACCTGTGTCTGTTTTACTACTTTGAAGAAGTAGCAATCAACCTGATGGAAGTTGATTTCTGAATTGTTTGATACCTCTTTCATTTCTAAGTCTTCGAACGTCAGTTTTTTTTCGTTAAATTTCTTTTCATCTACAGGAATTTCGTAAGTAACGACTTCTGTAACTTTGATGGTAATGGGGTTTGGTTTTTCGTCGATCCAGGGAAGAGGCACAGTCCCTTCGTAAGGGGCAAAAGATGAGTGAAAACTTGGTGCCTCAGCACTAGGTTGTTTGGTAGTATCTATAATACCCCCTCCTGCGTGTTGTCCCTGAACAGATTTTTCCTGCATAAGAAATGCACTAAAAAACACGGATATACCGAACACAAGTGCAGTGCCTGAAATGTAATATTTGATAGGGCGGCGATCCATCTTAAATTCCTTCCTTTAATTTGGTATTGTTTGAAGTATGCTGGTTAAGTTATGTGAAAATTTTACATGAAAGTGGTATGTTTGTCAATTATAGAAGTATCTCATAGTTATTAAAAAATAACTTGAACATAAAATAACTTTGTGGTAAAATTCTCGGACTTTGAGTTATTATAAAATTATTCATGTATTTTAGATAATTATTAAATATTAGAGATTATATTTCTTTAATTATAGATAGCTAAAAAAACAAAGGCCCTCATTATAAAAAGGAAGATTAGGAGGTATTTATGGAGCGGTTGAAGCTGGTGTTGGAATTTATTCAGAGAAGAAAAAAGCTGGTAGGCTTCTTCACCATAATCGTATTGGTTGTTTTTTTTGTTACAATAAGTAAGGTGTACCATTATTCAGAGAAAAGCGAGTTCTGTGCCAGTTGCCATGAAATGAAAATTCATTATGATTCATTTAAGGCATCGAAACATCACAATGAACACGTAGAAAACTGTCATGCATGCCATGTAGGGCCGGGACTCAAAGGATATGCCCATGCGAAACTCAGTGACGGAACGCATGATTCTTTAATGCATTCATTTCAGGCATATACGGATGGGGCATTCATTGAGATTGCTGAAGATAGTCTTCAAATCTTGAATGGGAACTGTGTTCGCTGCCATACGGAAGGTTTTACAAAAGATAAATCTCATATGGAATTTGTTTTAAAAAGCAATAAGCATGGCATCCACGGTGAAACGCCTGAAAAATTGGAATGTACTGATTGTCACCTTGGCGTAGTCCATCCTCACATGCCGGGTGATTTATTCAAGGCATATGCAGCGAAGAAGATTAAACCGTACGGTACGTATGAAGAGACGGACTGCCTTGCATGTCATAGAATGGCGACACCCGATGTTGTGAAGGAATGGACAAAAGGTGCCCATGCTGTAAAGGGTGTAACCTGCATAAGCTGTCACGGAAATGACCACCGTTTCATTGCAAGGAAGCGAGGCCACGTTTCTGCAAGCACCTGCGGCGAGTGCCATCAGAATCAATATGTTGACTTCAGAGAAAGCGCGCATCTACAGGGGCATCCTGTAGCTGCCACCAGTAAATTTAACGTGATTAGCACACGATTGTTGAATATAAAAGATTGTAAAGAATGTCACAAATTGGGATTAAGCTATGAGTTCGATAGGGTCGGAGGAAGTTGTAATGCCTGTCATCCAAGCCACAAGTTTTCGGTGGCTGATGCAAGGGCATATGATGCCTGCGAAAAGTGCCATATTGGAGGGCCAGAGCATTCTCAGTTAGACACCAGTGAAAGGTCAATCTTCGGGAAGGTGCAAGGAATGCGCAGTCAGGGTCTGATTACTAAAGAATTGATCACCTGCCAGTCTTGCCATGGTCCAAATAAATCTCATAACTATAGTAAAACATTTTTACCGCAAAATATTGAAGTGTTACTCTTTGGGGGCACGGGACTGGTAAAGCTCCCAACAACGCACAGGTAATACTAATTGACTTGAAATAATTTCAAGATTCATTTAACATAATCCCACCGCCTAAAAACGGTGGGATTTTTTTTGTTCACATATTTGTTGAAAATAATAACTACTTTTAATGCAATAATCGACGAGTAAAAGGACTAAAATGGGGAAAAATATCGTACAAAAAATTTTCAGCTCGCATCTTGTCTCTGGCAAGCTAAAGGTGGGTGAAGAGATCGCCATTTCTGTCGATCAAACCCTTACGCAAGATGCTACCGGAACTATGGCTTATTTACAGTTTGAAGCCATGGGTATACCGAAAGTAAAGACGAAACTTTCTGTCAGTTACGTTGACCACAATACATTACAAACTGGCTTTGAAAACTTTGACGACCATTTATTCCTTCAAAGCATTGCGAAAAAATACGGTATTTATTTTTCCAAACCGGGGAATGGTATCTGTCATCAGGTGCATTTGGAGCGGTTCAGCGTGCCAGGGGAAACCTTACTTGGTTCAGATAGTCATACGCCAACGTGCGGCGGCTTGGGTATGATAGCCATTGGCGTAGGCGGGCTTGACGTAGCGATTACTATGGCTGGCGGGCCATTTTATATAACAATGCCAAAGGTAGTATTGGTAAAACTGTCCGGCGCATTACGACCGTGGGTAACTGCAAAAGATATAATATTAGAGTTATTGAGAAGGTTAACAGTAAAGGGTGGTGTTGGGAAAATTTTTGAATACGGAGGTGAAGGGGTAAGGACTCTTATGGTAACAGAACGTGCCACGATTACCAATATGGGAGCAGAACTTGGGGCGCTTACCTCGATTTTTCCCAGTGATGCGCAAACAAAAAAATATCTCAAAATGCAAGGTAGAGAAGGCGTCTGGAAGCCGCTAAAAGCCGATCCGAGCGCAAAGTATGACGAAGTAGTTGAGATTGATCTTTCAACTTTAGAACCACTGATTGCCAGACCACATAGTCCGGACAATGTTTGCAAAGTGAATGAAATTAAAGGCACGAAAGTTAATCAGGTCTGTATCGGGAGTTGTACGAATTCCTCATATCATGACCTTATGGTATCTGCGTCAATGCTGAAAGGTAGAAGTGTCCATCCGGATGTAAGCCTCACCATTTCTCCTGGTTCGAGACAGGTGTTGGAGATGATTGCCAAAAATGGCGCTTTAGCAGATATGATTGCTGCGGGTGCACGCATTATCGAAGTAGCCTGCGGTCCTTGTATTGGTATGGGACAAGCCCCGCCTTCCGGAGGTGTTTCCGTGAGGTCATTTAACAGAAACTTTGAAGGTCGAAGCGGAACGGCCGACGCCCAGGTTTACCTGGTAAGCCCGGAAACAGCTATAGCAACTGCGATCAACGGCGTTATCAGCGATCCGAGGGATTTTAGTGATCCGATAGTTATCAAATATCCAAAAAGCTTCATTATCGATGACAGCTTGATTATTCCCCCTTCGGAAAAATCAGAGGAGGTATCAATTATCAGAGGCCCAAATATAAAACCTCTGCCAAAGAAAGAACCCATGCCTGATACGTTGAAAGGGGACGTCCTTTTAAAGGTAGGAGACAATATTACCACAGACCATATCATGCCAGCAGGGGCAAAGGTTCTACCACTGCGGTCGAATATTCCTGCCATCTCTGAATTTGTATTTGAAAAAGTGGACAGAGACTTTGTAAAACGCGCAAAGGAAAAGGGCGGCGGTTTTCTTATCAGCGGGGTAAATTATGGTCAAGGTTCGAGCAGGGAGCATGCGGCGCTGGCGCCCATGTATTTAGGGATAAAGGCCGTCATTGCCAAATCTTTTGCCCGCATCCACCGTGCAAACCTTGTAAACTTTGGCATATTGCCATTAACCTTTGAAAATGAAAATGACTATAATCTATTCGATCTGAGAGATACCATTGAACTGCCTGATATAAGAAATAGATTAAAATCCAAGTCCAGAATTACATTAAAGAATGTAACAAAAAATAAGGAAGTAAAAATAACACACACATTAACCCCTCGTGAAATTGATATCCTTTGTGTTGGTGGTTTATTGAATTACCAAGCCCAGATTTGTAATGTTTCAAAGAAAGAAGATGTCTAACTCTTTTGTGCTTATCTTTTTAGAAAAAGACGTATTTCGTTACTTCTTGCATACTCAACAAGGTGACGATGTAAAAGGCATATCAGGTCTAGTATTTTATGAAAAAATATTTTGTTTGGGACTTTTTGGTTTGTAAAACTAAAGACAATAAGACTGAAATCTCATATTTTAAGTATGCATATAGTGGCGTTTTACTCCGAGATTTGCAACGCTCTAATTATATTATACAAGCATGACAAAAGTTTACCCCATTAGCATCGCGCGGTTCAACAGACTTACTACGAATGATTTTGCACGTATATACCGTTCGTCCTGAGCTTGTCGAAGGATGAACGAAGAATAAAAAGGAGTTTTCCAATGGGTTTTTGGGTTTATATCCTCCGTTGTGCGGATGATTCATATTATACAGGACATACCGACAATCTTGAAAAACGATTGGCAGAACACCAATCTGGTATATGTGATGGATATACCTCAGCAAGATTTCCTGTTACTTTGGTATTTTCTCAGGAATTTTCAACACGTCTGGAAGCACTTATCTGTGAACGGCAAATAAAGGGGTGGGGTCGTAAGAAGAAGGAATCAATGATTCGAGGAGATTGGGCTGAAGTTTCACGCCTTGCGAGAAGTAAGAATAAAAGCACATAAAAACATAGGATTGGGTAATGTCTGAAAATATATAAAATTTTATTCCTTTTACTGTTCATCCTTCGACAGGCTCAGGACGAACGGAATTGAACAAGCCTGGAATATAGGATATTGAAAGGTGTTCATCTGATTTCTCCTTCGGAGAAAAAACTCATTCCCAATCTCCGTTTACCAATAGGGTACTTTTTCCTCTTTGTTAAGTGAAAAGATTCGATATGAAAAAAATATTATGGGTAGGTCTTTTATTAAACGTACTGTTTTCATTCCCAACAACTAGCCATGCGGATTCGCCGATTACTGCTACCAAGTTTTACGAGGCGTATCTGGATGTTAAGATGGTGGAAAGGGCACACCTGGAAGGTGTGATGGGTTTAGAAATTGCCGAGTTCCTGACGTCTCCGGAAAAACCAATAGATGTTAAGGCAGCGGTGATCAATGCCCTTTCGTGGAGATTCGACGGAAAAAATAATGCGGAATTATATGCATATTACCTGGCGTTATTATATCACGTGTCAGTTGCAGAATTGGATACGGAATTCCTCAGCGTAGATGAGATATTTTGCATGGGTTATTTAACGGCAATGGATGATTACTTTCATCCGGAGAAGGCTTTGCCAATACTTGAAGAAGCACATAAGGTGATAAAAGAGAGTTTTACGGTTTCGATTATTCTGGCTCTTACAAGAGGACAAAAGGCTATGGACTATGATTGGTGTGAGGTGTGGCGGCTTACAGAAGAAGTCTTAAAAAATAAAGAGCTTCGGCAGGATTTACGTCCTGAGGCGATAAAAATGATTATGGACTATATGATTTTGTACAAAGAATATTGTAAATGATTCATAGCGCTGCAATGCCGCAAACAAAAAGACCCCTCTCTTTCCCCCCCCTTCGCAATGGGGGGGGTAAAAAAACTTTCCTAAAAAAAGAAGTTTTTACAAAAGTAATACTATTGATATATCGTATCAATTTAGTCTTTTGAAAAATTTATCAATCATGAGCTCCGTCAGGAGCAACCTGTTTGTAGCAAGATAGGATGCCATAACAGATATTAGCTCCGTTAGGAACGACCTGTTTGCATATCAATCATATACAGGTCGCTCCTACGGAGCTAATCGTATCTTAACGATTAATTGCTACAAACAGTACGCCCTTAACAGGGCTTAATTTTTCAAAACACTAAATTGATACGATATATCAAGGCACACAAGATGTACATTTAAAAGGGAATTGTAGATGTCATTTAAAGTATATGTCACACGACAGATTCCTGAGGAAGGAATAAATCTCTTAAAGAAGTTTTGCCGAATGGTGGAAGTAAATCCACACGACAGTCCATTGACTTATGATGAGCTTCTAATGCAGGTAAAAGGCAGGGATGCGATACTTACCATGCTTTCAGACAGGATAGATGAACGCTTGATGAGTGAGGCAAAGAGTCTGAAAGTTATTGCCAACTATGCTGTGGGATACGACAATATTGACATTAAAGCTGCAACGGCTAAGGGGATCGTTGTAACCAATACGCCGGGTGTTTTGACGGATAGTACGGCTGATATGGCATGGGCACTGCTTTTCTCCATAGCAAGGAGAATTGTTGAAGGCGATAAAGTTACCCGTGTAGGCAAGTTTGTGGGTTGGGCGCCCATGTTTCTTTTGGGCAGGGATGTTGTAGGGAAAACACTTGGCATTATCGGCGCTGGCAGGATTGGGACGGCTATGGCTATGCGTTCGAGGGGATGGTGTATGAAAGTACTTTATACTACGCAATCTAATAGGAATGCCGTGCTGGAAGAGATGCTTGGCGCCAAAAGAGTTGATTTGGAAACGTTGCTGAAAGAATCGGATTTTATTTCTATCCATACCCCTCTGTCTGAAAAGACAAGACACTTGATTGGCGCAAAAGAGATTTCTTTAATGAAAAAGACGGCATATCTCATCAATACCGCACGTGGTTCAGTAATTGATGAAGCAGCATTGGTAAATGCCTTGAAAAATAAACAGATTGCAGGCGCAGGGTTGGACGTCTATGAGGAAGAACCAAAATTGAAGCCAGGTCTTGCGGAACTGGATAATGTCGTGTTAGCGCCGCATCTCGGCAGCGCCACGGTGGAATCCCGCACCAAAATGGCTGTAATGGCTGCGGAGAATATTGTTGCTGTGTTAAACAAACAAAAGCCGAAAAATTGTGTAAATCCAGAAGCGCTTACATGATAAAAATACGGAAGGCAAAAGATACGGACTTTGAGGATATATGGGATATTTTTCATCAGGTGGTGAAAAAGGGCGATACCTTTGCCTTTGATCCAAAGGCAAGCAAGGAGGATTGCAAGGCCTTATGGATGTCGTCCTGTGTTCACACGTACGTTGCTGAATTACATAACAAAATTTATACGGGTTTTTTACCTGTTTTGATGTTGTTTGATAACTTTAAGTTTACCTTGATAACACATGGGTTTCAAGTGAATTTAATTCTTTTCTCTTCTACTGTGTTTTGATATATTCTAGTTGTCAGGTACGGCAAAAGTACGACAGTGGATCAAGACAATCTGATAATTAAGGGATAGGTTAGCTACCGAAAACCCGTTCCCTTGACGGGCTTCCCTTAATCTCTTTTTAAGGGTATTTACTGAAGGGGGTAACAATGCACACAAAGAACTTACCTATAGTTATAATCCCACACTGTCCACTAAGCAGCAAATTTACTTTCTCAAAATCCACACCGTATATAAGGCGCTGTCTAGAAATTATTGAGAGCGCCCGTATAGTGTGGGGGTATTATTCAGATGAATACAAATCGTGTTGTTACGAGACGGTTGACGGCGTTGAAGTCCCAAAGAAATTCCCACCGTATTCAACCTTAAAATTGACTTCAGCAAGATCAATACAAAGCTGGTATGTAGAACATTCAGATTTATTTTTGGCAAGTCAAAAGAACTCAGAAGCGATAAAAAAGGCGGTGTCCGATGTCAGGCGATCTGCAAGACCGGGCATCGAAAGCAGTATAACAGACAAGGAAATACTGGCTATTTTTGCAATATGTGAAGGCTTTGACGCTATAAAGAAAATTCAAGGTGGAAAGCCAGGGGAAGCAGTAAAGGAAGCGGTTTTGGCATCAAGCACATTTTTAAAACTTGCAAAGGCGGGATTTGAACCAGAGAGGCAGGACACGGCAAAGCAGGACAAATTTATTCCCTTTCCGATACCTTCCGGGGTTAAAGTAAACGATATAAAAATGATTTTCTTAGATGACGAAAACATCCGTATAACAATTAAGGGGAAATCTCAAAACTTCCATTATGGACAGATGGGGTTTTTCAACAAACAAACTAACCGTCCTTTGAAGAGATGGGGTACTTTGCTAGAATATGCAGAGAACAGAGGCGTTTTAATAAAAGTTACTAATAAAAAACAAAAGGATAGTGAGAGAATCAACGAGAAGTTAAAAGCTTTTTTCGAGACCAACGAAAACTTAATTATAAGGAATCAAAACGTTTTTAATATTGATAAAAAGACAAGCAAAGGCAAAAAACCTGTTAACGTCCAAAGTAAAATTTGTCCTAGCTGTAAAGAGACACATAAACATTTTTGTTTTGTGTGCAATGATGAAATGGAACATTGTCAAGAATGCCATGAAGAGCTTTACAAAGAAACACACGCAAAACTAAACAGATAACCAATCTCCCCCCTGAAAGCCTTATTATCGACAATCGGTAATAGGGCTTTTTTTATTTTCAAATATTCCTAAATTTTTCCATTCCCTGTAATCCCGCTATTTAAGCCATTCACAGCTTATTTTCACTAAAGTTAACATAGTCGACAAATCGACAAGTTGTCGACTGTCGACACATCATGGTAAAGAGTTTAACTTTCATATTCAAAAACGAGGAAGAACCGTATGATTAAAAATGCTTTATCTGAAAAACTTTACACGCTGTCCCAGGTTTTGCAGATGTTGAACATTGCCAGGCACAGACTAAATTATCTGTTCGACTCCCGGAAGTTGAAAGCGGAAGAGTTTTTGAAACTGCCAAATGGTGAGAGGGTATATCGGGAATCAGACCTTGAAAAAATCAAGCTGGCTTTGTTCGAGGTGGGTGCAAAATGAGTATACATGAAATTCAATACGATATTATCGGAATCCCTTTGAGCGGTAATACCAATGGAATTATTGAAAAAATATTCTCATTGAATGCCGATAATTTCAGCAAGCTTGAATATCAAGAAATTTTCAAAGCCGAAAAGACTCTTTACCGGGAAGGTGAATCGCTAGACGTTTTTAAGGTAACATCGAAGCTAAAAGAGCGGTGCAAACCGAAACTTCTGGACTCATGTTTGAATGTTTTAGCCAAAATACCGATGCAACGTGATCGTTTTGAGTTTCAGTTGTCAAATATAGACAACCTCATAAATTCATTGAAAAATCATGGTGCCTCAGACCGCAACATCATAATAGCACACCCGGCGTATGAAGTTAATTGCAATTTCCTTAGTCTTGGATTTCGTGAGACCATTATTGAGGATGATAAACCGAAAGACCGCAATTTCTATATCATTTCACATGATGACACATTCACGCTATCCGATAGCAACATTTTTCAACACAAAGACCGAAAAATTATTTTTGATGAACGGGAACGTCTTTTGGTTAGACACCAAGACCGTTGGTACAAAGACCAGATAAATACCTTTGTCAATAATCCGATGTCACCGACTGGTGTTTATGAGGAAATAAAGAATATTCTTAAAACTTATATCGAATTACCAAAAGAAGAAACATACGGACTGTTAGTGGCGTGGATCGAATCAACGTACTTTTACCAAATATTCTACTCTATGCCTTTTCTGTTTATCTATGGCAAAAAAGGGTGCGGCAAAAGCCGTTTGCTAACAATTATGGAACGTCTTTGTTTCAATGCCATGAAGATTAAAGGTGTTTCTATTGCATCATTAGCTGATTCAATTGACGGCGTAAGGGGTACATTCCTTAACGACCAAGCTGAATCATTGAGCAATGATAGAAACATTGAAATCTTGGGACTTCTGACTGATTCATACACCAAAGGTGGGGGTACTCGTAGGATCGTAAACATCTCGAATAAAAAACGCAGCGTCATGGACTTTGAAACGTATTCACCAAAAGCATTTGCAAGCATAAAGGAAATTGACAGCGACCTAAGAGACCGTTGTGTTGAAATCACTATGCTAAGGGCAACAAAGGACTTCCCGGAGCCAGAGGCATTTTTACCAATATGGAGCAATTTAAGAGACAAGCTTTACCGATTATTACTTACAAAATGGAAGGATGCAAGAGAAATTTACCAGACTACAGGAGAGGGTGTGTCCCACAGAGTCCGTGAATTATGGAGACCAATTGAGACCATTCTAAAACTGGAAAATGTCTCAGATGTTGAAATGCAGAATATCAAAGACGTTTTTTTGGAATCAATGCAAATAACACAGGCAGAGTTAACTGACCATGAATATGAATTATTTTCCGTATTACTTGAAATGTTAGAGCAACAAGAAAACAAAAAAGGGGTTTTTACCGTTGGGGAAATCGCCGAAAAATTATCGAAAGAAGAGGGGGTAAAAGACAAGGCTATTCAAATATGGGTTGGACGTATGTTACGACAATTCAGTCTTTTTGATTATCCGTGTGGTAGAAAAAACGGGAATAAGAGGCAGTATTTTTTCAGCTACGACCACGTAAAAAGTATTTTTGAAAGGTACAAAAGTTGCTAATCAATGGCATTCAATGGCGTAATGGCGTTTTACCAACAAAATCAAGGGATTGCAAGACGCCATTTAAAAATATGTCAATGGCGATGTATGGCGTGTATGTATTGAGACGCCATTGAATGCCATTAGAGTATAACGCCTATGGCGTCTTGAAAAGCCTTGTAAAATAAGGCGACACGCCATGACGCCATACATGCTATTGAAATAACAGCAATTAACTTCGTAACACTTTTTTATTGGAGGTGAAAAAATGGAAATAGTGAGGGCGTTTGACACGAGCGTAGCAAAAAAAACACAAGTTTTTGGAGGTAGTAAGGATATTGCGAAGGGACATCCAGTTGGTTTGTGTGACGGTAAGGCTGTACCGATTATAGCGAAACACGAAGGCTTTTTGGGCTTTGTGGAGTCAAGACTTGATGATGGGCGTGCGCTAGTTACTATCCGAGGTGCCTGTCAATTAAAAATCAAAGACAGTCATGCGGCAAAATCGGGCAGCCCGATTTTCTGTAATGGTGAAAACTCTTTCAATCTAAGCGAAGGTGTTTTAATAGGTATTCTTAAACATCATCAACCGGACATGCCAGGTTATGGCATGGTTTGTTTTAAAAGATTTGATGATAAAGAATTGTTCGATTTAAGAAAATAGCCTAGCAGCCAGGGCGGGACGCCATTTCATGACCTCCTATGGGTGGCGTCCTTAAACTTCGAAAATTTTTTATAAGGAATGCAGAACATGGGGAATACATTTGTTGATGGTCAAGAAAAAGTTGGAATGGATTCAGCACTAGATTTTGTCACGGTGCGAAACTCTGTGGGGCGGCTTGTATTCATGGGACAGCGTAAGAATATTAAGTGCTTCGATAAGTTAAAGAAGGTATCGGATCGGGTGTTTGAGACTTTGGCAGGACAGACCTATAAATTTCTTGACAAAATGCCCGAACCAGAAAAACCAAAAGAACTTGAAATCACACCTGAAATGCGGGCAAAGGCTGAGGCATCCTGGCGTTTGCATTGCATGGTACAAGAAGCTGGTTCAATACCTGAATCACCGAAACCTAAACGAGGGCGGCAGCTATCCTTTGATGAACAGATTGAACACGACTGGAGACATGCACCCTCTTTACGCAAAGAGTTTGTCACCTTTGGGAGTTATCAGGCATATAAGCGGGCTGAGAAGGCGGGACGGACAAGGGTTTGCGGCGTGTCGTAAAGGTACTTCTGCTAAGGTTTTACGTACGGGGACGAAGCGACCGCAGGATTTACCTAGTCACAGGGAATTTTTAAGGGGTTTTTATGTCATGGAAAAATTGAATTCCAGTCAATTAAGTAAAGCATTCCAGGTAAGTAAGGTCACGATCCGTAATTGGATTGACCGGGGTTGTCCACATGAAAAGAGCGACAAAGGAAATTCTTTTATTCTCAGTGAGGTTATAAGGTGGCATCAAGAGCGGTTTTTAAAAACTTCCAACGGTGATTCCAGTAAGCTTGCTGAGTCTAAGGCGATGAGAGAGCATTTTAAGGCATTGCTGACGGAGTTGGAGTATAAAGAGCGGAGCGGTGAGTTAATTCTTGCGAAAGACGTTGTTGATGCTAACTTTGAAAAAGCAAGAATGATTCGAGACCAATTTTTGAATATACCGGCTAGGGTTTCCCCTATTATTGCAGCCGAAAGAGACCCGAAAAAAGTCCATGAGATTTTAGACAAAGAAATAAGGCAGGTGTTGGAAAGCCTTGCAGGCGATTTAAACGAAAGTGAGGGAAAATCACAATGTCAGAATTAAAAATTATTGAAAGTGGTAAACTTCTAAACATGGATGAAGCGTCTAACCTTCTAGGGATCAAAAAAAGCACATTGTATGCGTTGGTCATGCGTAAACAGATTGGTCATAAAAAATTAGGCAAGCTTACCCGTTTTTCTGTAAATGATATTCAAGAATTTATAAACAAGAATCACGTTGAGCCTATAAAAACAAATGAATATAGATAAGAAGTCAAAAGAAGAACTCGAAAAGGAATGGCAAGAATTTATGAAAGAGCAAGTCTCTGAGTTTGATAAATTACTTATTGAAAAAGGTATAAAGAAACAAGAAACCATAAAAATAGGTAATACATGATAGCAAGTATAATCCCACGAATAGGAGGGAAAGCATACCTCTGCAATTGGATTATTGAAAAGATACCAGACAATCACAAAGTATTCGTTGAGGTCTTTGCTGGCAGTTGTGTTATATCCATTAACAAAAAGCCAAGTGAAACTACTATAATCAATGACCTAGATTTACACCTTATAACTTTCTGGAAGGTGTTACAGGATAGCTTGAAACGCAAACAGTTAATTCAATTTCTTGATTGTATGCTTTACAGCCGGACATTATGGCGGGAACTACGGGAACGGTGGAAGTCGGGGAGTATTCCAGCGGATCCGATAGAAAGGGCTGGTGAGTGGTTTTTTTTAAATCGTTCCTGTTATGCTTCAGATATACGGCATGGCGGGTTTATAGGCTATACACAAGGGCGTAATATGTGCAAGACGTTCCGTAATGCAGTTGAGCAATTAAATGAAGTAGGAGAGCTTGTAAAGACCTGGATTATTGAAAATCTTGATTATAAGACCTGTATTACTCGTTTTGATTCACTTGATACGGTCTTTTATTGTGATATGCCTTATTATCTTCCAGGCAAGCGGGAATGTTATCAAGATAGTTTTACCCTTGATGATCATAAGGCATTAGCAGAACTCTTGAACAATATAAAAGGGTGGGCGTTAGTGTCCCATTATAAGGATAATATCATTTCTGAATTATACGAGGGTTGGAACTGTTATGAGTATTCAAGCTTTAAAGGGTCAAGTAACGGCGATACAAAGCCTGTTACGGTGGAATGCCTTTATACTAATTTCGAGACAGTTAAAAAAAGAGGGTTATTCGATGAAAATATACTGGTGTGACATTCTATTTTGGGTAATGTCCTTTGAAGCGGTGCGGGCTTTATGCTTTATGCTGTGGACGGGGGTTCAATGAGTATGCCTGGAATGCCTTTGGCTGTATTTCAACCAGGCAAGAAAAATCAGGCAAGAAACAATTACTATGCCGTAAATAATTCCAAGTCCAGTCATTTTTCTACCTCCTGTTTATCAATAACAAGACCAACGAGAATCGGGATTATGGTTGCTATTATTCCAGCAATCAATATCCAGTATTTTAAATTTGAGGGATTCGCAAATTGAGCTACTACCAGAGCAGCAAAATCAATCTTTGCGATGTCGTAAAAGAATTTAGCAAGGTTATTCTTTTGTTTCTCTGTCATAACTCTTACAGGATAATATCAATTTCATCAATACACGTCAATATAAAAAAGAATACATAAAAAGACTTGACAATATTCAAAAGGTACGGTAGTACGGTCACTATAAAAGCGTGGATAGACGCATAAATTTTGCCTGATTGACCAACGTACGTATTTATACCCAGTGCGGTAATGAATATCAGGCAGTAAGAGGCAACGGTTGAAGGTGCTATCCCACTTTCAGCTAGTTGCCTTTTTTTTTCAGGAAAGGGGAAGGCATGGAAAAGCGACCAAGTAGTATCATAGTTTATAAAAGGGGCGAAAACTATTATTGTGATGTTACTGGACATTTTGGCGGGGGATATACAGGCGCTTATGCTGGGGCATCGGTGGAAGAGGCGGCATTGTTTGCATTGCGGGAAAAAGGCAGGTATATCACTAATAATCCAAAAGGTGGGAATATGTATCTACCAAAAGAAGTCCGTGACTGGATTGAAAGGGAAGAAAGGACGGTGAACAATGGCGATAAGGTTTAGGAAATATTTCAAGCAATGTAAGGGTAAGCGATCCGAAGGGGACAGACACGGCAAGGTCATTACAAAGGGCATTGAATGTGACGGCAAGCGGGGTAGACTTTGTCCTGAGAATGTACCGAGTCCATGTGGGCGGTGGTTGCTAGAATTCTTTGATGACCATAAGCAATGGGTGTCCCTTAGTTTTAAGGATGTTCGGAGCAAGAAGGATGCTGAGAGACGTTTATCAATGTTTATAGCTGATAGGGAGCGGGGGAAATTGAATCTACCTAAGAAAAAGGCTATACCGACATTATCGGAGTATTCAAAGACATATTTGGAGTTCTATCGGATGGCCAAAGAAAACACGCTCTCCATGAAAAGGCGAGCTGTTGGGGCGTTGGTTAAGTATCTTGGGGAATATCCAATTGATAAGATAAGCCAGTTTATCATTGAAAAGTACAGGATTGACCGTAAAGAAAAAGACAAGGTCAAGGATAGCAGTATAAATATTGATATTGCTATCTTGTCGCATGTTTACACGGTTGCTATCAAGGCGGGGATTATGGATAAGAACCCTTGCAAAGATGTTAAACGGCTAAAGGTGACACAGACTAAAGACCGGGTGCTGTCTCAATCTGAAATAGCCTTATTGCTTGATAAGTTACACGGTAAAGACCGTCTTATGGTGCTGGTGGGACTCTTTACAGGGTTACGTCTTGGCGGGGTATTAGGCTTATCCTGGCAGGATATAGATTTCAATAACGGAATTATATCATCTAGTCATAAGACCGGTAAGCTGGTTTCAATACCGTTATCGGATTACTTGGAAGGTGAACTGTTACGGTATAAGGTTAATAATTTAGGTGATGGGGTGTTTGATAACAAAGAAATAACGAAAAATGTTGTTGCTGAATATAGCGAACATTTCGGCAAGCTGTTTAAAGGTTTAGGCATCCATGATTTCACTTTCCACAATCTCAGACATACCTTTTCCAGCATCCTTCAGGGTGAACTTGGTATCGGCGCGGTAGTGGTGCAAGGCATGACAGGACATTCAAGCTTAGGTATGTTGCAGAAGTATTCCCACACAGGACTTGATAACAAACAGAAAGCTATAGAGTCATTAACAGAGTATGTAATGGGGAGCCAGAAGACCTGTTTAGCCATAGCACAATAAAAAAGGTACGGCAAAAGTACGACAGTGGCCTATAGGTATGAAATACAAATTGCTGTATTTGCCAGTAAAACCAATGGTTGTAAGGCGTAACGGTGTGAAGCAGGTAAATTACATAACAAAATTCTTGGGACATACATATTAAGGAAAAATCAGCCTGGTCTGGGTGGACATGTCGCAAATGCGGCTTATA
>Ga0209323_10000234_pt1 | contig 34720 bp, 31 predicted proteins | sample Rifsed19ft2_FD_184014 | JGI IMG/M metagenome (GOLD analysis project Ga0209323, IMG submission 184014) | Soil microbial communities from Rifle, Colorado, USA - sediment 19ft 2 (version 2) | ecosystem: Environmental > Terrestrial > Deep subsurface > Rock core/Sediment | place: Rifle, Colorado...
CTTCACCAAAAGATTTATTTATTCCGACGGCAAAGATCCCGAATTTATCCCTTCAATATGTAAGACTTCTTCGGGATGCAAAGGTCCAGCAGACCCTCTATGAACTCCTGACGCAACAGTATGAGATGGCAAGGATACAGGAAGCAAAGGATACCCCAACAGTACAGGTGTTGGATGAGGCAAAAGTTCCAGAGAGAAAGGTAAAACCGAAGAAGGGACAAATCGTCATGCTTGTCACTGTTATCGCAGCATTCTTTGGAGTATTCATTGCGTTCTTTATGGAGTATATCAACAGGGTTAAAAGGGTAGCGCTGTAACTTCTACTCCTTATTTATCTGACAAGGGATGCTATCTTCTAAAACTCCTGAAAAAGTTATGAGATATCAGCTTCTATTCCAAGCGATAATGCTATATTGCATTCAGTAAAGTTATATGATGTAGGTATGTATATGCAAGTCTTTGATGATCAAACCTCCCTTCTGTATTAAGTACACCAAAAGAACAAACACTAACTGGTTGTCAACTGAGAAAATCTGTGCAATTACAACATAGTATGTTGATAATATCGTTACTTTCAAATGGTGATAGTATTGGTTAAGAATTGTATTCCTTACGGTCGTCAGTCAATATCTGATGAAGATGTCGATGCGGTTGTTGCGGTTCTCAAATCAGATTGGCTGACTCAGGGGCCAGCAGTTGAACGTTTTGAAAACGCAATTGCAGATTACTGTGGAGTAAAATATGCTGTGGCAGCTAATAGTGCTACATCCGCGCTTCATATTGCTTGTCTAACCGCTGATTTGGGGCCTGGTGACACATTATGGACATCTCCCAATACTTTTGTAGCCTCAGCCAATTGCGGTTTATACTGTGGCGCTACAGTTGACTTCGTTGATATAGACTGCCGTTCATACAATATGAATGTTTATGAACTTGAAAAAAAACTTGAAAAAGCATACAAAACCGGGAAACTTCCTAAAATCGTGATTCCGGTCCATTTTGCGGGACAGCCATGCGAACTTGAGCCTATTTCTCAACTTGCTAAACAATATGGTTTTATCGTTGTTGAAGATGCTTCCCATGCTATTGGAGCAAGTTACAGAGGGCAACAAGTAGGGTCCTGTACATTTTCAGATATGACCGTTTTCAGCTTCCATCCCGTCAAAATCATTACAACCGGTGAAGGTGGTATGGTATTAACAAACAAGAAAGAATTATATGATAAGCTTGTTCGATTTCGTAGTCATGGTATTACCAGAGACCCCCAATTTATGCATGGTCAGTCACATGGTCCTTGGTATTATCAGCAGATTGAGTTGGGTTTTAATTACAGAATGACAGACCTACAGGCTGCACTGGGTGTCAGTCAAATGAAACGCCTTGATGATTTTGTTGCTCGTCGTAATTATCTGGCGAAACGATATAATGAACTTCTGAAGGATTTGCCCATTTTTTTGCCTTGGCAGTATCCAGACTCTTATTCAGCATATCATCTGTATGTAGTCCGTTTAAAACTGGATGAGATTAAGAAAACCCACCAACAGGTTTTTGACGAACTTAGGAGATTAGGGATCGGTGTCAATCTTCATTACATCCCAGTTCATACGCAGCCTTACTATCAGCAATTAGGGTTTAGAGTGGGCGACTTTCCACAGGCGGAGAAGTATTATCGGGAAGCCATAAGTCTGCCAATGTACTATGGACTAACTGAAGAGAACCAGGATAGGGTGATTGTTGCTTTACATGACATTCTCTGATGAAGACAGTGAACGTTGCAGGTTCATGGTTTGAGATAATTGAAGGTCGTTATTCGCACAGATGCTTCGGTTCAGATTGGCATTGGACACCTTATGCGTTGCCTCACACTTGCGGGGGAATTAAAAGAAAAGGGAGCAGATGTATTCTTCATAACTAGAATAATGTCAGGCGATATTTTTAATTTAATAGAAAGAAATGGCTTTAGAGTATACCTGCTACCATGCAAAGAAGCTTTGGTCGATATCAAAAAAGATGGCAGCCGTGTAAATCGGTTGGGCGTTAATTGGGAAACCGATGCGGAACAAACGATTGAATTTTTATGCAGAGAGCATCCAATAGACTGGTTAATTGTCGATCATTACGTTCTCGACCATCAATGGGAGGTGCAGATGCGCTCTTTTGTCAGGAAGATTATAGTCATTGATGATCTTGCTGACAGGTCCCATGATTGTGATTTCCTGATAGACCAAAATCTCTACGAAGGTATGGGTACTCGTTACGAAGGTCTAATCCCAGAATATTGCCGCAAACTAATGGGCCCTAGATACACCCTCCTACGGCCTGAATTTATTAAGGCTCGAAGCAACCTTAGAGAGCGTGACGGAAATGTCAGGCGAATATTAATTTTTTTTGGAGGCAGTGATCTGAATAACGAAACGGAAAAAGCATTGGACGCGGTATGGTTATTAAATAGTCACGATATTGTTGTGGATGTGATAGTTGGAGCTTTAAATCCTCATAAAGAGGAAATAGAGCGACTTTGTTCAACAAGACCAAACGTAAATTATTACTGTCAAACCGAAAATATGGCTGAATTTATGGTAAAGGCCGATCTTGCAATCAGTGCGGGTGGGAGTACTACTTGGGAGCGCTGTTGCGTGGGTTTGCCTGCTATTATTATTGCAATAGCTGAAAACCAGATAAATATCTCAAAAGCTTTGTCAAACGCAGGTGCGGGAATTTATCTTGGAACCTCTAAACAGGTTACGAAGGAGATGATCGCTCAAAGTATAGCCAATGTCATGAAATCATCGGAAGTAATGATTAATATTTCAAAAAGAGCAAGGAGCTTGGTTGATGGTAACGGCGTATCACGTGTCATTACCTGTATGATGTAATGTAATGAAGATATCTATTTTATGTACTAACAAATTACATCCTGTATATCCTAAGCTGATGAAATGGTGTAAAGATCGAAAATACATACACGATGTGGAGTTGATGGAGTCTACAAATACATTAAGCGGAGGTGACTTACTCTTTTTAATTTCATGCAATGAAGTTGTAAATAAAGATGTCCGGTCAAAATATCGCTTTTGCCTAGTAATTCACGCCAGCGATTTACCTAAAGGTCGGGGCTGGTCTCCTCACATTTGGCAGATACTGGAGGGAGCCAACAATATTCCGGTTATGCTCTTGGAGGCGGCGGATGGGGTTGATACGGGTAAGGTATGGGCAAAGGACGAACTTAAGTTAGAAGGACATGAACTTTTTGATGAGATTAACGAAAAACTTTTTGCAATTGAGTTGAGGTTGATGGATTACGCGGTTAAGCATCTTGATGCTATAGTACCTTATGAGCAAAATGGTACAACAACATATTATAGAAAGAGAACGCCAAAGGATAGCAGGCTTGATCCCACTAAGACGATTGCTGAGCAGTTTGAGTTATTGCGGGTAGCTGATCCTGAGCGATACTCAGCATATTTCGATTATAGAGGTTATCGATACAAGGTTGTATTATCAAAGCAGGGTAAGGTTGTGGAAGAAAAATGAATAAAGAAATTGTTATCGGTAGTAGAAGGATAGGAACGAATAATCCTCCATTTGTTATTGCAGAGATGTCAGGGAATCATAATCAATCGCTTGAGAAAGCACTGGAAATAGTTGAAGCTGCGGCAAAGGCTGGTGTTCATGCTATTAAGCTGCAAACCTATACCGCTGATACTTTGACCCTTGATATTGAGGATGGAGAGTTTTATATTAAGGACCCAGGCAGCTTGTGGAAGGGGTTCTCTCTATACAAGTTGTACGAACAAGCTTATACCCCGTGGGAGTGGCATAAACCTATTTTTAACAGGTGCAGGGAGTTAGGTTTGTGCTGCTTCAGTACCCCTTTTGACGAAACTGCAGTGGATTTTCTTGAGAGCTTTGATGTCCCTGCATACAAGATCGCATCATTTGAGAATAACCACCTTCCGCTTATCCGGAAAGTTGCCGCCACTGGTAAGCCCTTATTAATTTCTACTGGTATGGCAACTATTGCAGAGCTTGATGAAGCTGTCCATGCAGCAATGGAGAGTGGTTGCAATAACATTATCCTTCTCAAATGTACCAGTTCCTATCCGGCGATACCAGAAAATACCAATATACGTACAATACCGCATATGCGGGACCTGTTTGATGTGCAAGTGGGTTTGTCAGACCATACAATGGGGATAGGTGTAGCTGTAGCAAGTATCGCAATGGGGGCAACGGTAATTGAGAAACACTTTACTTTGCGGCGTGCAGATGGTGGAGTGGATTCAGCTTTTTCTATAGAACCTGAAGAGATGAAGGCTTTGATAGTTGAGACAAAGAGGGCATGGCATGCACTGGGAAAAGTAAGCTATGGCCTGACAGAAAAAGAAAAAGCAGCTAAGCAGTATCGTCGTTCTCTATACGTTGCGCAGGACATGAGGGCAGGGGATGCATTCACAAAAGAAAACCTGAGAGCAATTAGACCAGGTTATGGATTGTCACCTAAATATTATGATGTATTGCTTGGAATGAAAGTAACTAAAAATATTAAAAGAGGAACACCAGTGAGTTGGGATCTAGTTTGTATAGAGGGTTAAGGCATGGAAACAAGAAAACTTGCAATTATTCCTGCACGTGGCGGGAGCAAAAGGATACAAAGAAAAAACATAAGACCATTTCTTGGGCAACCTATCATCAAATATTCAATTGATGCAGTCCTGGATACTGGTTGTTTTGATGAGATAATGGTTTCGACTGATGACGAAGAAATTGCCGAGATTTCAGTAAAGCTTGGCGCAAATGTGCCTTTTATGAGGTCTCGAGAAACTTCTTCCGATTTTGCCATGACTGCTGATGTTATAGAAGAAGTGCTCATGGAATACCGGAAGAGGGACAAAGAGTTCGATTTCTGCTGCTGTTTATATCCTACAGCTCCTTTTATATCGGCGGAAAGGCTCATAGAGGGATTAAACATCCTAAAGGATAAAAATGCTGATTCTGTTATGCCTGTAGTGCGATTCAGCTATCCTATTCAAAGAGCATTAAAAATAGAAGATGGTCACCTCTCAATGGTATGGCCGGAAAACTTGAATAAAAGGTCGCAGGATTTGATGCCGGCGTACCATGATGTGGGGCAATTTTACTGGCTTAGGGTTGAAAGTTTCCTTAAGCAAAAAACCTTATTTGGTAAATACTCAGTTCCAATTGAGGTCCCTGAGTCAGAGGTTCAGGACATAGACAACGAAGAGGACTGGAAGATAGCTGAAGTAAAATATAGAGTTTATAAGAATATAACATAACAATTTTATTCATGGTGAAAGAAAAATACAATGCTTTAATAATTGGGGCGGGTAGCATTGGGGCGTTATTCGATACGCCTCAGAGTGATAAGATCCTTACCCATGCTCACGTATTTACGAAACACGAAGGTTTTAATCTCTTAGGGTTTGTTGATACGGACATGAAAAAAACCAGAAAGGCTTTATCCGTATGGGGAGGTAAAGGGTTTAATGATATTGAAGAGGCATTTAGTTGCGGACGGGTCGATGTGGCAGTAGTTGCCGTACCTGATGATCATCATTACGCAATACTTAAAAAACTTTCAGATTATTCACTTCGGGTTGTTTTTACTGAAAAACCGATTACCAGAACACTGGACGAAGCAGAGGATATAATTCATACCTTCCGGAAAAGACATATAGGCATAGTTGTAAATTATTCCCGCCGTTTTGTACCAGAATTTGAAAGAATAAGGGATGACATACAGAAAGGGCTGTACGGGGATTATTTATCAGGAACCGGTTACTACGGCAAAGGGATTATGCACAACGGCTCCCACCTTATTGATTTATTGAGATTTTTTGTTGGAGAGATTAAGGCAACAAAGTCTGTCGAAAGCATATCAGATTTTTACCAGGATGATAAAAGTATATCCGCCGTTATTACCTTTGAAAATAACAGGCACTTTTTCCTTCACTGCATTGATTGCAGAAGGTATACGATCTTCGAATGTGATATGTTGTTCGAGAGGAAGAGGATCAGGATAGTAGACTCTGGTTTTAAGGTTGAGGAGTTTGATGTATTGGGCAGTGAAGTCTTTAAGGGCTACAGGAGTATTGTAAAAACTGCAGAGAAAGTAACGTTTTTGGGAAACAGTCTTTTTAATGCGGCTGAGAATATTTATAACAATTTAACAAATGGGCAGGATTTTAAGTGTACCGCTGAAGACGGATACAAAGCACTTCAAGCCTGTATAAAAATCAAAGAAAGCGCTGAGTGAATAATAGGAAAAAAATATTATTGTTTTCAAATGACCCGGGAGGGGCAAATACAATAATACCACTTATTAGCCCTTTAAAAGAGAAGGGATTTGATGTGAGGCTTTTCGGAAGGAATTCCGCCCTTGAAAAATATGCAAAGGCAAAGCTTCTTGCTTTAGATGTGAATGAATATATTGATGACATTAAACCTGATGCTGTAGAAGAATTCCTGGTAAGAGAAAGCCCGGATTTTATAATAACAGGTACTAGCGCAAGTGATAATACAGAAAAATATCTTTGGCAGTCAGCGGAGAGGTTGAACACCCCTTCTTTTGCAATAATGGATCAGTGGTTGAATTACGGCATAAGGTTTTCGAGGTACACGACTTCAGAAATAGCAAAATACAAGGAAGACAGGATGCACCCGTATTTGCCTTCAAAGATACTAGTGATGGATGATTATGCAAGGCAGGAAGCAGTTAATGAAGGTCTTGAGCCTTCCAGGATAATAGTTACCGGACAGCCATATTTCGAAACTCTTTTAAACGAAAAGATCAATTTATCGACTGAAAGGTTAAATGAACTTAGACTGTCCATTGGTAAAGAAGAAGACATAATAATTACCTTTGCATCTGAACCTGTTTCAAAAGATTATGAAAGTATAGGCTCAGACCATTACTGGGGCTTTACTGAAAAGACGGTATTTAAAGAGCTTATTGAGGCTGCAAAGATAGTTTCCCATGAATGCAAGAGAAGATTGATCGTAGTCCTTAAGCTTCACCCGAGAGAAGACATCGACGGTTATAAAAAATTGATTGCTCCTTTAAAAGGAGAAAAAGTAAACATTGTCATAGAAAAAGGAGTTGCGAGTTCCTGTGACTTGATCCTCTTATCCGATCTTGTAATCGGGATGTCCTCAATGTTCTTAATTGAGGCTGTAATTCTACATAAGCCTGTCTTAAGCGTGCTAATTGGTCTATGCAGAGAAAACCCTTTCGTGCTGGAGAGGAAGGGGATACTGAAGAGCATAATTGATAGAGGTGAGCTTGTAACAAGGCTCCGAGAGGTTATTGTTGACAATAGACAATCGAAGTGTGAATTCGATTTTATAAAAAATCCAGTGTCAAATGTTATTCTTCATATGGAGAAATACCTATGTCAAAATTAGCGTTGCTCGGGGGGGGGAAGGTAAGAAACATTAAATTCCCTGCGTACAAGGTCATCGGGCATGAGGAAGAGAAGGCTGTCGCCAGGGTTTTTGAATCCGGCATTTTTTCAAGATTCTTAGGTTGCTGGCATGAAGATTTCTATGGTGGACCTGAAGTCCTGGCTCTCGAAAAGGAATGGGCAGAGTATTTTAATGTAAAGCATGCAATAGCTGTTAATTCTGCAACATCTGGCATCTATTGTGCGGTTGGTGCAACAGGGGTGGGGCCTGGCGATGAAGTAATTGTATCTCCATATACTATGTCTGCTTCTGCTATCGCTCCGTTGATATACAACGCCATACCTGTTTTTGCAGATAGTGAAGATGACTACTTTTGTCTCTCGCCTGAGTCTATTGAAGGGAGAATCACGAAATGGACCAAAGCGATCATTGTCGTTGATATTTTTGGACAGCCTTACGATGCCGACAGGATCAATGAAATCGCCCGAAAACATAATTTGGTCGTCATCGAAGACTGTGCCCAAGCACCGGGAGCGAAATATAATGGCAAATGGACAGGCACACTTGGTGATATCGGAATATTTTCGCTGAACTATCATAAACATATCCATACTGGAGAAGGTGGAATCATCGTCACGAATAATGATGACCTAGCAGAGAAACTCAAGCTGATCCGAAATCATGCGGAGGCAGTGGTCGAAGCCAAAGGACATGGTTCTCTGGTAAATATGCTGGGATTCAATTTTCGCATGACGGAAATTGAAGCAGCGATAGCGCGTGAGCAACTCAAAAAACTTTCGTTGGTACTCACAGAGCGTCAAAGGAATGTAAAATATCTCTCGGATAAATTGGCAGTAATCCCCTGTCTTGAACCCGGTAAAATTCGCGATGGAAGTGAACATGCCTTTTATGTGCACCCTATAAAATATAATAAACAAATAGCAGGAATTCACAGAGATAGATTTCTGGAAGCGGTTCGCGCAGAGCTTATGCCAACGGAGTTGAGGGAAACAGAAGGAGTGAAAGTTGGCGGAGGATATGTCAAACCACTGTATTTGCAGCCACTATATCAGCAGAAAATAGCGTATGGTCAAATGGGATGTCCGTGGAGCTGTGAGAAATATGACGGTAAAGTGAGTTATAAGAAGGGTATTTGCCCTGTTACGGAAGATATGCATTATGATGTTCTTATAACTCATGAGCTTATGCGGCCACCTATGACCCAGGAAGACTTGGACGACGTTGTATACGCGTTTAAAAAAGTTTGGGATAACAGGGGGGATTTGTGATGAAACACCCGTTTTTGGTCGGCAACCAAGTCTATCTGCGGGCGCTGGAAAAAGAAGATTTATCGGGTAATTATTTTCAGTGGTTCAATGACGAAGAGGTTTGTCGGTTCAACTCACACGGTCGTTTTCCTAATAATATGCAAAGGATGGAAGCGTACCTTCTTAGGTCATTCACAGACCCGACGCTATCAGTATTTGCTATTATCTACCAGGAGAACAATGTACATGTAGGGAATGTCTGTCTTCAGATGATCAACTATATTGATAGGAGTGGTGAATACGCTATTGTTTTGGGAGAAAAAGATTACTGGGGAAAGGGGATTGCGAGGGAGTCTTCTGACCTGATATTGCGGTATGGTTTTATGACACTGAATCTGAATCGAATCTACTGTGGGACAGCTGCTGATAACATAGCCATGCATAAACTGGCGGTTTACATGGGAATGGTAGAGGAAGGGCGTCGGCGAGAAGCGATATACAAAAATGGGGTATATCATGACATTGTGGAATATGGAATTCTCCGCAGAGAATATCTCGATTTACAGAATGGGAAGACAAGAAAATGAGGTGGTGCAGGAAATGTGTTGAGACTGATACTCGTCCATCGATGGTCTTTGATGACGAAGATGTCTGTCGTCCTTGTCGCTATGTGGAATCATTAAAGAAAGTTGATTGGGACGAGCGTCTCAAGATCCTTAAGGACATCGTTCAGTGGGGTAAGGAGAACAGTACCGCTGGTTATGACTGCATCATTGGTGTGAGCGGGGGAAAGGACAGTACCCGTCAGGCTCTTTTTGCCCGCGATCTCGGGCTTAAGCCGCTCCTGGTATGTTGCGCCTATCCTCCTGAAGAAATGACTCGCCGTGGCGCTCGCAATTTGGGTAACCTGATTTCGCTCGGTTTTGACACTATCGTCACGGCACCGGCGCCTCAGATATCCAAGGCGCTGATGAAGAACTGCTTCTACAAATTCGGCAACTTGTTCAATGCGACGGAACTTGCTCTTTACTCATCCCTTCCTATTGTAGCTATTGCATATCGGGTACCACTTATACTCTTAGGGGAAAATCCAGGACTGGCCTTTGGTAATGATGTGGCTTCGGACAATTATGACGGCAACCGGATGAAGTACATGAATACACTTCAGGGCGGTAATCCTGACCTGTTCAAACTGGACTGGATGCAGGATAATGATCTTTACCTGTATCGTTACCCTTCAGATGCAGATATGGAACGAGCTGGTCTGCGCATCGTGTATCTTGGGTACTTCATTCCGGATTTCAACGACCATACTAACACCAAGACAGCGGTTGAAAATGGGCTAGAGGTCCGCGAAGGAGGCGACGCTAATCCAGAAGATATAGGAGGAATAGCTAACTCAGTTGCACTGGATGATGATTTTGTAATCGTCAACCAGATGCTCAAATATATGAAGTTTGGGTTCGGCAAGGCGACACAAGAGGTTGGTGTGGCAATTCGCTATGGTGAGATGTCCCGCGAGGAAGGGGTCAGAATCGTCAGACAATTCGACGGAAAGTGTGCGGAACGTTATGTTAAGAAATTTGCGGACTACATCGGGATTACGAATCAGGAGTTCTGGATGGTGGCGGAATCATTCCGTAACAAGGAGCTGTTCGAGAAGGATGCTCACGGGAATTGGAAACTGAAGCAGGAGGTTCAGTGACAGCATGGCAAAACACATTATTATAGTCGATTATGGTATGGGCAATCTAACCTCTGTTTCGAATGCCTTGAAATTTCTAGGCTATTTCCCGGAGACTACTACTGACAAAACGCGGTTACTTGTTGCCGATGCTGTTATTCTTCCAGGAGTTGGTGCTTTTGCCCAAGCGATGAAGAATCTTAGCCGGTTGAAGTTTATACCTGTCCTAAATAAGCTGGTTAAGGAACAGGGGGTGCCATTTCTGGGCATCTGTCTCGGGATGCAGCTGATTGCTGAGAATTCCACCGAGATGGGACTTCATGAAGGACTTGGATGGATACGAGCGAATGTTGATGAAATATCTACAACAAATAATTATCCGGTACCTCATGTTGGTTGGAATGACATCCATCTATGCAAGTTGTCACCGCTTTTTGCTACATTGCCCAAGGAGGCCCACTTCTACTTCGACCACTCATTTCATATGATTTGCAAAAACCAAGAGGATGTGGTTGCGGTCTGCAATTACGGGGTGGATATAGTTGCCGCTGTTCGCCACAGAAATATATTTGCAACACAGTTCCACCCTGAAAAAAGCCAGGTAATGGGGCTCAAACTGCTGCGTAACTTCCTTAATCACGTGGAGGCTGGAGGTGTTCTTGGGAATATTTCGCCATGTTGAAAAAACGCGTTATTGCCTGCCTCGTTGTAAAGCAGGGTATAGTCGTACAGAGCATTGGATTCCAGCGTTACCTCCCTGTGGGAAAACCAGAGATCGCAGTTGAATTCCTGAACCATTGGGGAATCGATGAGATCATTCTTGTGGATATTGATGCTACCCGCGAGAACCGACTTGTTAGCCTCGATCTTATTCGACGAATATCCAAATACTGTTTCGTGCCACTGACCGTGGGAGGTGGTATACGTACCGTTGATGACATGAAGAAGGTGATTCAGTCGGGTGCTGATAAAATAGCCATCAACAGTGCGGCTATCCGGACACCGGAACTGATTATAAAGGGACAGGAGATTTTCGGACGTCAGTCTGTGGTGGTTTCAATAGATGCCCGCAAAAGCTTTGATAGTCATTATGAAGTGTTTTTAGAATCAGGACAAAAGCCGACCGGAATTTCTCCCCGCATATTGGCAGTTGAGGTTGAACGACTGGGGGCTGGGGAGATACTTCTTACATCTATTGACAGTGACGGTGCCAAGCAGGGGTATGATCTCGACCTTGTAAGAGAGGTTGCCGCTGCGGTGAACATCCCGTTGATTATATGCGGTGGCGCTGGCAATGCTGCACATCTGGCCCAAGGGTTAGAACTTACCGGGGTTTCGGCCGTTGCAGCAGCAAATTATTTCCATTACACGGAGCACAGCGTTACTATAACTAAATCATACTTAGAAAAAAACTGTTCCCAGCAAATCCGCCTTGAGACCTACGCCAATTACCGGGATTTCGGCTTCGATGATGAGGTGCGGTTGAACCGAAAGAGTGACTCTGAGCTGGCCGAGTTGCTCTTTGAATACCATCCCAAGGAAGTGATATGAAATTTTGCATGCGATGCATATATCCAGAGAATCATCCTTTAAACCTGACCTTCGATGAAGAAGGGGTTTGCAGCGGTTGTCGCATTCATGAGGAAAAGGACTCCTTGGACTGGACTATGCGTGGACATAAGCTTGCCAAAATACTTGAGCAATTTCGCAGCAAATCGGGTCGTACTTACGATTGTGTAATTCCGGTAAGCGGCGCGCGGGATTCCTATTTCATCGTCCATACGATCAAAAAAGTTTATGGGATGAACCCGCTCCTGGTGACCTATAACAAGCACTACAACACAGAAATAGGCATCCGTAATTTTGCATACTTGAAGACCCTTTTCGATTGCGACACTATGATGATGGTGGTGGAACCTGGCAAAGTCAAACGAATCACAAGACGTACACTGGATAAGATGGGTAGCATGTATTGGCACTGTCTGGCTGGTCAGACGGTTTTTCCAGTTCAGGTGGCGGTCCGTATGAAGATTCCGCTGATCGTGTGGGGCGCGCATCAGGGAGTCGACCAAGTCGGGATGTTCTCGCACACCGATGAAGTGGAAATGACCCGCAAATACCGGAAAGAGCATGATCTGATGGGTTGTGAAGCCGAAGACCTAATCGATGCCGATGTCAGCGAGTTCGACCTATTACAGTACTTTTATCCCCACGACAAAGAGATCGAAAAAGTAGGAGTACGGGGAATATACTTGAACAACTTTATACGTTGGGATACAAAGAAACAACATGAAGACATGATTGCTCGGTATGGTTACGAGACGGCTCCTCAAGAAAGAACATTTGATACATATAATGACATTGATTGCTATCATTATTCTGACCTTCATGATTACATTAAATATTTAAAATATGGTTATGGTAAGGTAACCGATCATGCGTGCAGAGAAATCCGCTTAAGGCGGATGACAAGAGAAGAAGGGATTGCCCTTGTCAATAAATATCAGATTAAAGAAGCTAAGACAGTAAAACTGTTCCTGGATTGGGTTGGGATGGCTGAAAAAGAATTTTATGACATGATTGATCAGCATCGTGACCTCCGAATTTGGGAAAGAAATGAAAATGACCAGTGGGTTGTAACAGATTCCGTGAACAACCATATCTACGATCCAGGAATAGAGAAGGTAAGGTTATCTAAAATAGAGGATTGCTATTTTCAACTTACTCCACGCCGAGGTGGTAAATCAGGGCATGATAAATATGTATTAATAGGGCGTGGTTATGTGGATATGTAAGTGAGAGTATGATTCATTAATATTGTATATTTATTATTTCACGTATTATTTCCATAATATAATTGAGGAGTAATCAAATGAATGAGCAAGAAATGTTTTGGACTAACAGTTTTGGGGACAGATACAGGCAGAACAATGAAAAATTTGATGATGATTTGCAGGTAAAGGCGTGGGGGAAAATGCTAAATAGCATCATGCATGATAAGCCGAATACAATATTGGAGTGTGGTAGTAATATTGGTCGTAATTTGATGACATTGAAAAGATTACTCCCTTCTGTAAAAGTATCATTAATAGAAATTAATAAAGAAAGTTTTAACTTAGCTGTAAAAAATGTCAGTCCGGAACATTCATTTAATGGTACTATCCTCCAATCTGATTTTAAAAATAATTCCTTTGATTTAACATATACAAGCGGTGTGTTAATTCACATACCACCCTACGACCTTTATAAGAACATGGCTAAAATTTATAATTACTCTGATAAATATATTTTAATCGCTGAATATTTTGCTCGAGACATGGAAAGCAAAATCTATCATGGACAAATCAATAAACTCTTTAAGATGGACTTTGGAGGTTTTTTCATGGATAACTTCAGCGTGAATATTGTTGATTATGGTTTCCTGTGGGGGCGTGAATATGATGCTGGCGGTTTTGACGATATAACATGGTGGCTTTTTAAAAAGAAAAATTAGAAAATTAACAAATTATCAAAACTCGATTGGCTGTAAACACTAATAAAATGATTATTTTCTGTCATACCGTCGATCACGTTCAACGTACTTTACAACAAAGGATTGTAGATAAAGATACCATCTTAATTCCAACGTCCCCTGAAGCAGCTTGGGAATGTCAAAAAAGAGGGATTTCTTACAGCAAGATTGACACATTTATTGATAAGGAAGCTCTCTTCCATAAAAGGGCAATAGTGCTTAGAACCAACATGGATTGGTTACATTTTGTAGATGATGCTCTTCAGCAATTCATTCCGAAGTTCAATGAAAATCAATTTCGACCTGCTCGTCTATATACATTTGCATTTTTTGGATTTCTGGACGAGCTTTACATATCTGGCTACATATTAAAATCAATTTATCATGAACTAAAACCTTCGCGTATTTATAACTGGGCGCCACCTTTTACTTTACCAGGTACTTGGAGTCGCATTATGCCCAGAGGTGTGTTCTACCCATTTTTCATCAAACAATTAACAGCACGATATGGGGTCGAGGTCATAAATTTATCAGACAGCAATGAATATTCTTCGCCAACCGATTCATCAAATAGGAACAATAAGAACAACTGGAATATAGATCCTCTTTATTCTTTTTATCGTTCAGCGGGGAAGCTTTTTCCAGCAAAGTTCAAACGTGAATTCAAGCTTATGGCACAGTTTGGAGCAGCTAAATACTTTAGCTCGACTTGTGCATCTTTAATACGCATTAAAAATGAGAATAAATTCTTGTTTTTAGGTGAAGGCTATGATCTTGATTCGTTATGTATAGAACTCAGGTTACGCGGTTGTAAAGTAAACCGACTTGAAGACCCATCAGCATTATCTATAATATCTTCTGATAAAGAAAACGCTTTAAAGAAAGAACTAACTGATGCATGGGATAGTATTACCGTACAAAGTGCTTTTTGGAGACCGTTCAGTTCAGCTGGTCTTGAACCGAATGACATATCTCATTGGATATTGAAACGCTGGTGGTTCGATATATTACCACGACAATGGATAGCATTTGAACGAGCCAAAGTTCTTTTTGATAATAAACACTATTCTGGTGTAGTAAATTGGGCTTTTGGTGAAGGAGTAAATGGTGCAATTATTGGGGCAGCGAAAGCAACAAATGTATCTTCCTTCTGCTGGCAACATGGTGGCGCCTCTAGAAATATATGGGAAATTGATACGCTCCAGGAATTGTTTCTTACAGACTATTATTTTGCATACGGACTTGGTACCAAGCGGATGTTCGATAGTGTGTCAAGAACCCTCTTGAACTATGGGAAACCGGCAGAAGTGATCCCTGTTGGCTCTGGTCGTTTGGATACTATTCGTGAAAATACAAAGAATGAAAAGTATACCGCTCTACGAAAGCGGATAATGAAAAACGCTGAAAATCCTCTTGTCTTATATATACCAACTGTATATGAGGCCGCCGGTTGGAGATTGGCAGACTTACTTTCAACAGGTGTTACCTATTTCGAATTTCAACAAGAGATAATATCATTGTTCAATCAGTATAAAGATATTGAATTCATTTATAAAGGATTTCCGGGGACACTTGATAGTGTGCCATATAATCCTATTAAAGATTATGTCAATATGTTTGAGAATAAAAACATTTATTATATAGACGATGTACCTGTTACAAAATTAATGTGGGCTGCTGATGTGTTGATTATTGATCACAATCAAACAGCAATAAATGAATTGCTTTTGACGAGAAAACCAGTTCTCGTGTTTGAGCAGGGAAGCATGAGCGAACGAGTGACAGAACCAATAGCCATAGAGCTCTTGAAGAAAAGGGCATCACTTGCTTGTACGCAAAAAGAGTTTTTAAACATGATAGATAAATTTCTCCAAAAAGGTGATTTCAGTGAACTTCAATATCCGAATGATGAATATTTAAAAGAGTATGGCACTCATATGAATGACGGTTTATCTGCATATCGGGCGGCAGACTATATGTTAAAATTGCTTAACTAACAACGCATGAATAAGCTCAGTGGAAATTTCTCAAGTTGCCACATCTTTTTTCCCAAAATAACAGGTGGGTCAAAGTATCGTTGAAGAAGTTGGCACTTATATAAATATAGTGACTATTATGAATACAGAGAGAACTGAGAGCAAGGACTGCTCAACTGACAGATTAAGTATTTTATATATTTTTCGTAATTCTCTGAAATTAAGTTCGGTGAGTTTTCTCAGTTATGCTATTGTCTTTTTTGTTAATATTGCGATTGCAAAACTACTTGGCCCTGAACGATTTGGAATGGCAGGGTTTGTGTTGCTTTTTTTACAGTATGCTGGTGTTGTACGATTAGGTTTTATCTATGCTGGATATCGTGAATGGATAGCTGAGCGTAATAAAGGTAACGAAGCGTACGCAATCAAAATCCAAAATGTTGCGATAACAGATGAACTGTTGTTTGCTTTCATTCCAATTGTATTTCTCTTTACAGCGGGCATTTTATTTTCAGAAACATTTTACCGTTTTGGTTTCTGGTTGTCTTCACTTTTATTGCTTTCATTAACCATTGATAGAATATTTGGAAGTGTTCATTTGTCGTTCGAACGCTTTAACTTGTCCAGCAGAAACAGATTTCTTGTCTCTGCTGTCGGTCCGATTCTTTCTCTCATTCTTATTGCGTATGTTGGATTATATGCTCTTTTGTTATCTCCGATTATCGTTACCATAGGTTCAATTGTTCTCTGGTTATTCTTTTCGCCCGCAATTCATTACACGCCCGTTTTAGATTTTAAATGTACGCGCCAGTTGCTTCTGATCGGCTTACCGATGAGTCTTGTTGGTTTTGCGTTTACTATATTTAGGGTGGCTGACAGGACAGTTGTTGCTCTCCTACTTACACCAGCAGAGCTTGGTTATTTCAATTTTGCATCAGCAATTATCTTGGCTTTTGCAATGCTTGTAAACGATTTCAACACTGTTATTACACCAGTTATGTGGAGTGAAGTTTCTCGTCATGGTTTCAGCGAAACAACAGTGTCAAATATTAAGAAGGTTACATTGCAGACTGTGATGGCAGCAGGGTTTATACTTAACCTTATGCAAGCCGTACTGAGTTTCATGCTGATTCGGTTTGTCCCAAATTACGTAAACAGCTTTCCGCTACTTGATATTCTGGTTTTCAATTTAGTTCCATTTCAGCTCTTAGTTGTTCCGGAAATCATCCTGCAGTCTCAGAATGTACAACGCCAGTGGGTTGTTCTCAAATTATATGTGTTGGGAATAGTGCTTGTTTTAGGAAGCGGTTATGTATTAATTACATTCGGATATGGCATCTACGGATTAGTATATGCCAGTGTTATTTCGCAACTGATAATTTCTATTGTAGGCAACTATTTTATAGATAGGTATTTATGCAGGAGCTCGTCAGAAAGAGTATATTATTATGGTCGTCTGGCAGTGCTAATGTTAATTACAGTGTTGGTATATCTGCTTCTCCAGATAGGCCCTTTTGCTGCCAACTATGAGAGAATTGATATAAGTAGTCTAGCTTGGAGAATTACACTTGTTGTTGTTGTTTGGAGTTTCGTAGCTTTAACAGACAAATTTCTTTTGAATAACTATCGCTTTCGTATGAAAAACGCTGAAGTTTGAGAAAAACAAATAATTTAATGTACCGGGAAGGTATAACAGGAGAATTAAATTGGTGAAAATTGCAATTGTGGGATGTGGACAGATATTCCAAACAGTATATACGCATGCACTTTCCGTCCAGGATGGGATAGAAATATCTTGGTTGATAGATAACAATCCTGAGAATCTGAATAAGGCTTCGAAAATGTACCCCGAATCAAAGAAAGGAACGACGATTGAGGAAATCAAAGATGTCGATGCAGTGATTATTGCGACCCCCAATGCTTTTCATTATCAGCAAGCACGATATTGTCTTGAAAAAGGATGGAATGTGCTTGTAGAAAAACCACTGGCAATAAAATATGTGGATGGGTTGGAGTTGGTGAGCCTGAGTAAGAAACTTGATTTGGCATGCTGCATAAATGTCAATCGTCGTTTCTTACCGAATATAGGTATGTTGAGAAGCGTTATCGAGGAACAGTCTTTTGGCAAACCTAAAAGGATTAAAGTAAACGACGGAGCGCGATGTATCGGAACAGCGAATGGTGGTGTAAGCTATCAATCGTCGCTCGAATTATCTGGGGGGGGGGTCTTATATGACACGGGAAGTCATATGATGGATTTACCGCTCTATCTTCTCTCAGCAGATTCTGTGGAAAAGATCGATTATAATGATGACGGCCACACGGGGCTGGAGGCAGAATGCACGTTCTCGATGCAAGTAGTTTCTAAACATGGAACAGCAACAGTCGATGGTTTTTTCTCGCGGATTAGCCCATCTCCGCAGAAGGTCATTGTAGAATTTGAAGATGCAGTAGTAACGACAACTTTAAACCCCGTAAGTAATCTTTTTGTAGATTTTTTTGATAAGCCGAAACTCAAATTTGAAATCCCTGTTACGATTTCGGCAAATGTGATCTTCGAATCATTTGGTAACTCGTTAAATGCATTTTTAAAATGGTGTAAAGACAAGAAAAAAGTTGCTCTCTCATCCGGAGAGAGTTTCCTCATAACACTCAAGACTATGGAGTCCTGTTATATTCAAAGAAAAGAAATTCTATATCCGTGGAATAAGCTCACGGCTGGGATGCCTTATATACATTCTGTACAATCAAGTTCAAAAAAAATCATTGGCATCATTGGTGCTGGTGGTTTTTTAGGTTCAAGATTGTTTGAGACGCTCCTGAAATCTGATGCCTATCTCCCAAAACCGATCGTGCATTCTTCTTCAGGTGCCTTTTCGGTATTACGATACACTAATGATGTATCAATTGGAGATGCTTCTGATGAACGTTTTTTGAAAGATGCACTCAAAGAATGTGATATGGTTGTCAATTGTGCGATTAATACCAAAGGTTCACGGAAATTTGCAATAAATGCAACAAGAAAAATAGCTCGCACGGTTGCACGAACTTGTGCGCAAGTCGGGGTCAGGCGATTAGTCCATATCAGTACATTAGCCGTACATGGTTTATTCCTAGGAAGAAAGGGAGATAAGTTAGTCTTTGATCCAGTGAAATCTACATATGCTTCGGCAAAATACTTGTCTGATCAGGACGTTCAGGATGAATGCAAGAAGAACGGGGTGGATTCCGTTATTTTGAGAATGGGCCATATTTATGGACCTTACTCCGCCGGTTGGACTGCCTATCAACGAGACCTGGTTAATAAGGGAGGTTTAATAAGTATTGATAAGTGGCAAAATCCTTCTAATACCGTTTTTATTGACAACGCAATAAATGCAATTGTGACTGCAATGAACCATTCCGGAGTCAATCATGAGATATTTTACATTACAGACTGGCCGAACAAATCATGGGCTGAATTTTATGAATCATTATTCAAATATGAAGGGAGAAATATTGCAGAGGTCCCGGACATGAAATATGACGATTTTACTCGTCTCTTAATGGAATATAGAAAAAGCATTTTTGCACAATCTCTCGACTTGACGAGTAACATGGTCAGTTACACAATGAGCAAGGAACATCTAAAAAGCATCAAAGCGAATCCCAAATACCAGAAGATATTTGATGTCATAGAAACTATAGTTCCGGCAAAAGTATTTGAATCAATCAAATCGCATATAAAAGGCAAATCGTCAGGTAGCGGCGATATAGCGAATGTTTCATCATTAATAGATTTCCTCTGTTGTTATGCAAGTAGCATCGTATTACCCGTTGAAGTCGCGGTTAACAAATTGGGGTATCAGCCGCATATTGATAAAAAAACTGCAGCAACTATGACAGCACAGTGGTTGAAGTTGATAGAATAGTAGCTCACCGACCGCAAAGTTTTAACGATAATCATACAGCAACTTATTAAGATCACACAGGATGCTGTTGTGACATACGTACTTGCTGCACAAGAGTTTATCGTGAAAATCCACCGGAAAAATAAGTAAATGAAGCCATTTCTGATTAGGGCCAGGAAGAAAAACAAGTATCTACTTCTGTCACTAAGTTCGCTTATTGTTGCCTCAATAATCCTACTATTGCGGTTTCTACTCAATTCATATGAATATTTTGATGCTATTGTATTTTTAAACCTTGGTATTATGACTTTATTATTATTATTGTACCCTCTGTTGTCAGCATTACGGGGGGCATTTGATTATTTCGAACCCATCAATATGTTTTTGTTGACATTCACGCTCGGTTATTTTATTCCAGCGGTCATGCTTATCAGCAATCCATCAGTGTCAGGATACAATACATTGGGGTGGTGGGATTTTGACTATAACAATTTGGAGCAAGCCCTTATTTACAGCAATTTATCTTTGGGCTCGTTCTTAATAGGATATAGTATTCGATCTTCATCTATTCATCCGGTTCATCCTGTAATAATCCAAAATCAAACCAATACTTATCAGGAATATCGGATCAAGGTAGTCTTGATTGCACTGTTTACTATTTTTGTCACATCAAGTTTTCTGCTACGGCATTTACTTGGTGAACGGACAAGTCGCGGTATCGGGTACGAGTACGGATTTGGGATTTTGCAGCCTTTTACTGCCACTGGTCTCTATATTCCATTTTTATACTATATATTCTTTTATTCACGAAAGAAGTTTAATATTTTATTCGCCGGGATGTCGTTTATGTACATTTTATACAGCGTAACAACAAGCGGGTCTAGGGGAGGAATTCTGATAATCATTCTCACTCTTCTTATCTACCGACATTATTTGGTAAAAAAGCTCAACTTCTGGTTCTTGGTCACTTCATTTATGTTTGCCTTCTTTATTATTATATACGTAGGAGTGTATCGACTTAAGGCATTTTCGTCATTCAAGATGAGTTATTTAATTGAGATGAGTAGAATGATTTATTTGCAGACTTTTTCTGGTCTTGAAGTCTTAATGGTAGTGCTATCTCAGGTACCGTCGAATATACCTTTCTATAATGGTGAGTTGATTGCAGATGCAAATTTGTTACCTTTTATACCCAGATTCTTTTACCCAGTGAAAAAAGCAATATATGGATACAATAGTTTTTGGGAGGATTTTATCCAGTTAATATCTAAGGCACAGTCTGAAAACTTTGTTTCATTGCCTGGACAATTTTATCTTGATTTTGGCATACTGGGTATTGTGGTTGGATCTTTTATAGTCGGTGTATTTTTTAAGATGGTTTACCGGTATTTTCTTAGCAACAAGTCGAATCGTGGGGTGGTTTTTTTATACGGACTTTTTTTGACCATTATTGTACAAACAACACCCTTCGGATTCCCAACTACATACATCTGGTTGCAAAATTTTCTTATCCCATACATTCTTATTAGATATATATATCAAAAGAGCCGCAAAAAAAAGACGATTGAGCAATGTTCTACGGCTGTTGTTGCATAGCACGTTAATAACGCTCATAAAAGCAAAGGCACCTCATGAAAAATGAGCCTCTCATTTCAGTTATTACATCTTGTTATAATAGTTCTGCTGTTGTCCATGAAGCGATTGAAAGTATCTTGTCTCAGACCTATACCAACTTTGAATTCATTCTTATCAATGACGGATCAACAGATAATACATTAAATATCTTAAATAAATATGCTTTACGAGATAACAGAATAACTGTCATAAATAAACATAATACTGGTTTGACAGCTTCTCTGAATCAGGGGTTGAATGCATCAAAGGGAGTTTATATTGCACGAATAGATGCTGATGATATTGCTCTCGATGATCGACTTGCAAAACAATTAAATTATTTATTTCGTTATCCTGATGTTGCACTAGTCGGAAGCAATGCCTTTGTTATTGATTCAAAAGGATCGTTAATATCGGAGACCAAGATTCCAGTTGATACGAATAAATTGAAATACAGGATTGTTTATAAATTACATACTTTCCCACATTCTTCCATTATGTTTAATAAAAAAGAGGTGATAAAGATGGGAGGTTATAACGAAAGATTTACAAAGGCACAAGATTTTGATCTTTATTTAAGACTATATAGTAATAATAAGAAAATTGCCTGTATGGGCGAAAAGCTAATAAAACTTAGGGCGTATATGGGGTCAACTGGTAATAACGATTCGCAGACCTTACAGGCACGTATGGCACTGGCAAGCTCAGCATGTTATTTTAGAAGAATGAGTGGAAGGATTGATTATTCCGCTCGATCTGAAGAAAAATGGGAACTTTTTTATAGTGTTGTCAATACCTGGTATAAGGCAATGAATTTACAGAATAAAGTAAAAGCCAAACTATACTTTCAAGAATCCAGACGACAGTTAAAAAACCATAGCATAGCGGCTTCACTGAAAATGTTGGCTAACGCATTATTTAATGATCCATTGTTTTTTTTATATAAAGGAATGGGGTTGAAAATTCCAGACGATTTCGATGAAATTATAAAGGTGATCCTTTGAGGTTGAGACTTAAAATATGAAACTAGATGCATTAAATTATTTTATATGTAAACGCTGTGATCAGCCTTCTTTATCGATTGTAAATACTGAAAACAAAGAGGTGAATGACGCAATATTACAATGCAACAGTTGTGCTGCCCAGTATACGGTAAAGAATGGTATACCAAGATTTGCAGAAGAATATAATTATGCCACTTCCTTTGGATTTCAGTGGAATATGCATAAAAAGACCCAGTTGGACAGTTTTACAGGACACCCTGTCTCACGAGACCGTCTGTTTGGTGTGACACGGTGGCCCAAAAAAATGACGGATCAAGTTATTTTAGAAGCGGGTTCCGGAGCAGGACGTTTTACGGAGATTCTTCTCGAAACAGGTGCAACTATTTATTCTTTTGATTATTCATCGGCCGTAGATGCGAATTGGGCTAATAACGGCAATAAACCAAATTTGAATCTCTTTCAAGCGGATATTTTTAACATACCCTTGCGCAAAAAATCGTTTGATAAAGTTTTATGCTTGGGTGTTATTCAACATACCCCAGATCCTGAAAAGGCATTTCAAAGTTTGGTTCAATATGTTCGCCCAGGCGGAGAGTTGGTAGTTGATGTATATTCAAAAAAACTGACAGCTCTTTTGCAGTGGAAATATGTGCTACGACCACTCACAAAACGAACTAGCAAGTCCACATTATATAGAATAATAGAAAGTATCACACCCATATTATTACCTGCGTCTATTCTCCTGCGCAGAGTTGGTGGCAGATTTGGTTCGCGATTAATGCCAATTGTAGAGTATTCAAACCTGAATTTACCGTATGATCTGAATAAACAATGGGCAATTTTGGATACATTCGATATGTATTCTCCAGAACATGACCATCCTCAATCACTCTCGACAGTAAAACGTTGGTTCAGGGAGGCAGAGTTTAGAGAGATTTATGTCTCATACGGACCTAATGGAGTAGTAGGCAGGGGAAAAAGGCCAGGATGATATGTGCGGTATAGTAGGAATTAAGTACTCTGGTAATGATTTGATAAATCAAGATATTTTACGACGTTCGACTGATAAACTCGTAAATCGAGGTCCTAATGATCATGGTACATGGTTTGAAGGGGAAGTTGGTCTTGGACACCGACGTTTATCAATACTTGATCTGAGCCCTGCAGGTCATCAGCCCATGCTTTCCAAAGATGGACGGTATGTAATTGTCTATAATGGAGAAATATATAACTATCGTAAAATACGCGAAGAAATAGAACCGGTGAATCGTGGATGGCAAAGCAACAGCGATACAGAGGTTATTATTGCAGCATATGCAAAGTGGGGGGTTAAGTGCCTTGACCGATTCCATGGTATGTTTGCCTTGGCGATCTGGGATAGACAGGAAAAAGTGCTTTTTGCTGCCCGAGATCGAATGGGGGTTAAACCTCTTTATTATCATTATTCACCTCGATGTTTTGCTTTCGCATCCCGTCCTAGAGCTCTTTTTGAGCTATACCCGGAGCTGTCGCGAGAGTTGGATGAACAAGCCTTACGCTTTTATCTTGAGATCGGATATATTCCAGCGCCTTATTCGATTCATAAAGAAGTGCGCAAGCTTCCGCCGGCGCACTATTTATTAATTGACAGTAAAGGATTGCACCTTGAGAGATATTGGGATTTTCGACATATTGAATCAGAGCCGAGTTGGATAAATAAAAGCGAAGACGAATTGTTGGATGAACTTGATGAGATGATTTCCCATTCAGTGCATTCACGCATGATCAGTGACGTACCGCTGGGGGCATTTCTATCGGGAGGGATAGACAGTTCCCTGGTAGTTGCATTAATGAAAAAGCATTCGACAAAGCCAGTCAAGACGTTTACTATTGGTTTTGCTGAGAAGGATTATGATGAGAGTGTTCATGCGCAAGCTGTAGCGAATTGTCTTGGAACTGATCACTACTGCGAATATCTGAAGGTGGATGAATTACTCAATCTTATGCCTACGTTTCTAAGCGAGTATGATGAGCCATTTTTTGATAGTTCTGCATTTCCTACAATGGCGGTTTCGCGACTGGCTCGTAAGCACGTAATAGTGAGCCTTTCTGGGGACGGAGGGGATGAGCTGTTTGGTGGGTATCACTATTATCAAATTGCTAATAAGCTGAATGTGTTTTTCAGTTTGCCGGCAGGGCTGCGTAGAGGCATAGCCTCTCTAATATGGCAGATCCCTAAACATCAATGTAAACTGCTTTCTGGTGCGTTACGCCAACCTGACAGGGCCTCGGCATTTGCTTTTTCAAGAAGTATCGCAAAAGATTTTAGAGGGGTACTATTGTCAAAAGTTATGGAAAGCACTATGAGTATCCGGGATCTTTTTTCTATTGCTTCTGATGTTTTTCCAAAAGGCCTGCATCCAAGTGAACAAGGGATGAGACTAGATGCCTTTTATACTCTTCCTGATGATTATCTTCAAAAGGTAGATGTGGCCAGTATGGCATTTTCTCTGGAATCTAGAGATCCTTTACTTGATCATGAACTGGTTGAGTGGGCAATGAAGCTTCCTTTTAATTGGAAGTTAAGGGGTGGAGTTAATAAGTATTTATTGAGGAAGTTGGCCTACAGATATGTACCAAGAAATATCCTCGATCGCCCTAAGCAGGGGTTTGGTGTACCCATTGATAGCTGGTTAAGAGGGCCACTTAAAGGCTGGGCAGAAGAACGTCTCAATGATAAAGAACTGTTTCGAAGTATCCCACTGGATCAATCTGTGATCCTTGATCTTTGGCAGGTACACAAAGCAGGTACACGAAATGTACATCCTTTATTATGGGCAATACTTATTTTTTTAGAGTTTAATAGTAACAAGACAAATTAAGCTGCTTTTAAGCGGGATTACGATTTACATGAAGATTGTAATTAATGCACTTTCTGCTCGTCGGGGAGGAGGACAAACTTATTTATTGAATTTGCTTCAAAATTTGGACCATTGTAAGGCTACGGAAATAATGATTCTGGCACCTGAGTCTTTGAATATACCAACAAATCCTAAGATAAAAAGGATCGAGGTTAATTGGCCAATCGACAACCCTTTGCTCAGAACATTATGGGAAAGGTATTTGCTGTCTGGACTACTGAAGAAACTAAATGCTGATGTCCTTTTTTGTCCTGGTGGATTGGTTACTAGTGCTGTTCCGAATAAGTGCAAAACCGTTACTATGTTTCGCAACATGATCCCTTTTGATCCTGCCCAACGAGCCAAGTATCCATTTGGTTTAATGAAGATGCGTAACTGGCTACTAGAGAGGGCTTTGTTAAAGAGCATGATCAAAGCTGATATTTGTATCTTTATTTCGGATTTTGCACGGCAGGTGATTGAAGAGCGGGCCAAAGGATGTTTAAATAATACTATTATCATTCCGCATGGTTTGAGCGAGCATTTTAAAATTCCTGTTAATAGCTCACTCTCACGTCCAAAATGGTTACCAAAGGATGAGTATCTACTTTACGTTTCAATTTTTGATGTGTATAAAAACCAGCTTGAAGTAGTTCGAGGGTTTCACTTACTCAAGTCCAGGCGTAAAACACAAGAAAAACTAGTTCTGGCAGGATTCAACTCATCTAAGTATGGCCAAAAGGTTCGTAGTGAGATTTTTCGCTTAGGTTTACAGAATGATGTAATATTAACAGGCAATATTACGTATATAGAATTACCGAACATATATTACCACGCTAAAATAAATATTTTTGCTTCTGAATGTGAGAATTGCCCAAACATTTTACTGGAGGCATTGGGAGCTGGTAGGCCTCTAATAGTATCTAACCGTCAACCTATGCCAGAATTTGGGGGAGACGCTGTTACATATTTTAATCCATCATCACCGGAAGATTTAGCCCTAAAACTTGTTTCAATCATTGATGATTCGGTTTTAATGCAAAATTTATCAGCAAGGGCAAGAGAACGTTCACGTCAGTTTTGCTGGAAGCAGACGGCACGAATGACTTGGGAAGCTATAAATCAACGATGAAAGGAGTAGCGCGACATGGAAGAGAAGAGAGGGAAGGGATTTTTACGCCGGAACAAATGTTTGAGATCTTCAAAGACATCGAGATGTTCCTGACGATTACTGCAGGTTTGGTGAAATTGAAGTGAATATTTTGATTGTTACCCAATACTTCTGGCCAGAGAGTTTTCGAATCAATGATCTTGCACTTGGTTTAAAGGAAAAGGGTCACCATATTACAGTTCTGACCGGAATACCCAATTACCCGGAAGGTAGGTTTTTTTCTGGTTATGGTTTTTTAAAGAAAAGGGTCGAAGATTATCAAGGCATAAAAGTTTTCAGAGCGCCTTTGTTGCCACGTGGTAATGGGGGGCCAATTTCTCTGGTATTGAATTATCTCTCCTTTGCGATCTGTGCTAGCATTATGGTGCCATTTATTGATGATAGGAAGTTCGATCTGATTTTCGTTTACCAGGCCTCGCCTGTCACAGTTGGTTTGCCTGCCTTACTGCTAAAAAAGCAAAAAAAATTCCCAATTATGTTTTGGGTACAGGACCTCTGGCCAGAAAGCCTGTCTGCTACAGGTGCAGTACGATCTGAAAGAGTATTGAAAATAGTGGAAAAACTAGTGCGTTTTATTTACAGTGGTTGCGACCGCATTCTTATACAGTCAAAAGCCTTTTCTCCTTTAATTGAGAAGTTAGGTGTAGAATCTAGTCGTATTTTGTATTTTCCGAATAGTGCTGAAAAACATTATAAGCCTGTTAACGTGGACCAAAATGCCAGTGAACGTGCGGTGTTACCTAATGGTTTCAAAGTGATGTTTGCTGGCAACATAGGTGCTGCTCAGGATTTTAGTACTATCCTTGATGCTGCAGAAAAGGTCAAAGGTTTTCTTGATCTCCATTGGGTTATTATTGGAGATGGTCGGCTACGTACGTGGGTTGAAGCACAAATTATAAAACGAGGTTTGATGAGAACTGTACATCTACTTGGGCGTTATCCTGTGGAGGCAATGCCGCAATTTTTTTCTCTTGCCGATGCTCTGCTCGTAACACTTAAAAAGGAGCCTATTTTTGAGCTTACTATACCTTCAAAAGTGCAGTCGTATTTAGCATGTGCTAAGCCGATTATTGCAGCGCTGGATGGAGAAGGTGCTCGCGTAATTAAAGAAGCTGGAGCTGGCTTGACCTGTCCGGCAGAAGATCCTGATGCTTTAGTGGAAGCGGTATTATCTCTGTATGGTAAGTCTGAAGATGAGCGCTGTTTGATTGGAGAACGGGGTAGACGTTACTTTGAACAACATTTTGAACGAGATATGTTGCTGACTCGACTTGAAAAATTGATGATGGAATTTGTAGCCTGCTGAAATTGGTCTGATAATGAACACGATTTCTATTAATGTGTTAAAGTTTCGGATTAGAGAACTCATAGTTCAAAAAAATGTGGTGGCTAATGTTTTTGTAAAGGGGAAGATTGCATGGAAATAAAGAAAATCCTGATTTTAGGTGGTACGGGTATGCTTGGGCATGTTTTGTTTAGGGAACTATCAAAACGCCCAGATTATGATGTTTACACAACGGTCAGAAAACTTGATGACGCGAAGAAGTATTTTGTTCCTGAACTATTGATTAAGGTAAGAGGGGATTCGGTTGATGCTGACAATTTTGACTCCGTCATCCGCGCTCTGGCGTCAATTCAACCTCACATAGTCATAAACTGTATTGGCTTGATAAAGCAACTCCCCTTGGCAAGTGATCCCCTTTCTGCTATTACTGTTAATGCTCAGTTACCGCATCGCATTTCTTTAGTTTGCCGAACAGCCAATGCACGAATGATACATATAAGCACAGACTGTGTTTTTGATGGTAAAAAGGGAAGCTATAAAGAAGTAGATGTATCAAATGCAGAGGATCTTTATGGAAGGACTAAATATTTGGGGGAAGTTAATTATACGCACTGTGTTACATTACGCACTTCCATTATAGGGCACGAACTTAAGGGAAAGTATGGTTTAGTGGAGTGGTTTCTTGCTCAAGATGAAAAGACAAGAGGTTTTAAAAAAGTCATATATTCCGGATTTCCAACGATAGAGATGGCTCGGATAATTAGTGATTATGTGTTGCCCAATGTAGATCTCACCGGCGTTTACCATGTTTCATCAGAACCGATATCTAAATATGACTTATTAAAATTGGTAGCTGCCAAATATTTGAAAGACATTGACATTGAACCAGTTGAAGACATTGTTCAGGATCGGTCATTAGATTCTACTATTTTTAGAACAAAAACAGGTTATATTCCACCATCTTGGCCAGATCTTATAAGTATGATGCATATGGATTATATTTTACACAAGGAGGATTATTGTGCTATTCGAAAATAAAAGTATTTTAGTCACCGGTGGGACTGGGTCAATGGGTAAGACTTTTGTTCATCGCGTACTGACTGGAGAATTGGGAACGCCCAAAAAGATAATAGTTCTATCCAGAGATGAGGCTAAACAGCATGATATGCGTATGTCATATATGCATAAACTTGTTGCTACCGATGAAATAATATATCGTAATTTCATGAATGTGCTTGAGTTCAGAATTGGTGATGTGCGTGATTATGCAGATGTTTGTGCCGCTGTCAAGAACGTTGACATCGTTGTCAATGCAGCCGCATTAAAGCAAGTTCCTGCTTGTGAATATTTTCCTTCCCAGGCGGTTTTGACTAATTGTGTAGGTGCTTCCAATATAGTGCGTGCAATCGAAGAAAACAGCTATGCAGTAGATACTGTTATTGCCATTAGCACCGACAAGGCATGCAAACCTGTGAATGTTATGGGAATGACGAAAGCAATTCAAGAGCGGATTATTACATCGGCAAATATACTTAATCCTAAAACTCGCTTTATCTGTGTTCGCTATGGCAATGTATTAGCATCCAGAGGTTCGGTAATTCCCTTATTTCATGACCAGATCAAAAATGGTGGTCCTATAACTATTACTGTACCTGAAATGACACGCTTTCTACTCAGTCTGAATCAAGCGGTTGATACAGTATTTACAGCTCTGGGTGAGGCTAAGCGTGGAGAAACCTATGTCCCTAATGCGCCTTCTGCCACTGTTCTTAATATTGCAAAGGGCCTAATAGGTAAACGCAATATTCAGATACAAGTTACAGGTATTAGGCCTGGTGAAAAAATGCACGAGATCATGGTTTCAGAAGAAGAGGCCAATCATTGTGTTAAACGTGGTGACTATTATGTCATTCGACCAATGCTCCCTGAGCTTCGAGATGATTCGATGGAATCTGAAGCTAATGCATTGACGAAGGAATTCAGTTCCGCTGACACTATGCTCGATTTTGAAGGGACCATTGCGCTTCTACACCAACATAGTTTAATGATTGAAGATGTGGATTTGTCGCAAAGTAGCGAATTGTTACGTTGACTCTGTTCCCTGTATAGTTGGTGAGAACCTGAACTCTGCAAGGCTGTTTGAGGTAAGATGGAAAAAGTGGACACCAAAGTAATGTATAATACAAAACGGAGGTGTCAGATGGAAAGAGTTCCAAATGGTAGGTACACAAAGGAGTTTCGGGTAGAATCAGTGAAGTTGGTTACAGAAGGAGGGTTGTCGGTAGTAGAAGCAGGCCGTAGGTTATCATTACCACCATCAACTCTAAACACATGGGTAAAACATTACAATGCTGGTAAGCTTAGAGAGATAGGTAAGACACAGAAACCGCTGACGGAAGCAGAGCTGGAGCTGGCCAGAGTTAAGAGAGAGCTTGCTGAGGTAAAGATGGAGCGGGACATATTAAAAAAAGCGGCCGCGTACTTTGCGAAGGAGTCGCTGCCAGGTACGCGATGATAGATGATATGCGACTTAAGTATCCAGTTCCATTCCTGTGCCGACTATTTGATGTTTCATCAAGTGGGTACTATGCACGGAAGGGGCGTCCGTTAAGCCAACGTGCCCGGGAGGAACAACGTTTGGAAATAGAGATCCGTGCTGCGCATAAGCGTACCCGGGAGACACACGGGCCGGAGCGATTACAGAAGGAATTGGAGGCGCATGGGGTTAATACAGGGGTTTGCCGGATCAGGCGAATACGCAAGAAGTTGGGGATTGTCTGCAAACAGAAGAAGAAGTTTAAGGCAACAACTAACTCCAGGCATAACCTGCCTGTTGCAGAGAATTTATTAGAACAGAAATTTGATACAACAGCTCCTAATAAGATTTGGGTGACAGATATAACGTACATCCCTACAGAAGAAGGCTGGCTCTATCTTGCCGGGCATAAAGATATATTTACCAAAGAGATTGTAGGTTATGCAATGGATGAACGAATGACAAAGGAGTTGGTCCGTAGATCCCTGCTCATGGCAGTAGGATCTAATCGCCACATTAAGGGACTGATACAACACTCAGATCGTGGAAGCCAGTACTGCGCTCAAGAGTACATCATGTTGCTTGAGCAATTAGGTATAAAGGCATCCATGAGCAGAAAAGGAAACTGTTATGACAATGCACCTATGGAGAGTTTTTGGGGGACACTCAAGAGTGAGCTTGTGCATCACAGACGCTATAAGACCAGACAAGAAGCAATACAAGAGATTACAGAATATATTGAGATATTTTATAACAGGCAAAGACGGCAGGCTAAGTTAGGCTTTCTCTCACCTGCTGCCTTTGAACAACAGTTCTATGAAAGGCAGCTTGTTGCATGAGGCTTTCGTGTCCACTATTGACATCAGACCTCAGTTATATGATTTTGCTTAGAAAAAATGTTTACTAATTTATTTAGAGCACTTCAAATGGTTAAGATGATTAACTATTCTCCTTTTTCCAATATTGGTCCACTATGCCTGGATGTTTCCGTCACATCTATTTGCAATCACAACTGCTATTTCTGCGATGAGCACTCTTATTTGAAGACCAAGGGAAGGAAGCATGAAACGCTACCGGAGCCAGTTCTAAGGAACTTATTTGAAGATTGTGTAAAGTTAGGTGTTCAAGAGATTTTGCTGGCTGGAAATGGAGAGCCGTTTTTTGTTAAATATCTTCCTAAATTAATAATGGAATATGGTAGTAAAATTAAAATAAAAGCATTGACTAACGGGAGTACCCTCAGCAAGATTGTGACCCAGCAATTACTTGATAATATTTACAAACTAACTATAAGCATTAATTCCATTTATCGAGAAACGCATAAGTTAATACATGGATACCGAAACGACTATCAGTTTGATGACATTATGAAGGGTATTGACATGGTACTTGAAATACCACATTCACGGAAGAAATTGCAGATTAATTATGTTCTTACAGCAGATAATATTGAAGAGTTTGACGATGTTATTGATATGAGTCACAATAAAGATATTTATTTTGCCATACGTCCTGTAGGTATTGGCTTTACGGAAGTAAAATCTAAGAAACTTAACAAGACTTTAATTAAAGAGTTAAACGATAAGATCGATTATAAGTTGAAAAATTCAAAACTAAAACAACGAGCTATAGCTTCTCTGAAATTTGCACGGGAATCATTGCAGATATCAGAAGCAAAAGATGGAAATGAAAACAAGCTATTACCCTGTTATTCAGGGTTTTACTGGGGGTTTATTCATAGCAATGGACAATACAGTTTGTGCTGTCATTGTGATAATTCTTTAGGTAATATACGAGAAAATAGTTTTTATGAAATCTGGAAATCAAAACAGACTCAATCTATAATATATTCTACAGCTTTAATGCATGAATCTAATATTCCTTATTGTTCAAGCTGTTACAAATGCGGGGATCCATACATGTACTCGGCAATTTTTCATAAGTATTTTTCTGCAATTCCTTTGCAGTCAACCTTGCTGCGGTATTGGAGAAAAAGTAAATCTAATTGTTAAAAGTGAGTTGTTTATATGAAATTTAAAATTATGACTATAGTAGGCACTCGTCCAGAAATAATTAAATTATGCAGAGTTATCAACGAATTGGAACAGCATACACGACACATTTTAGTGCACTCAGGGCAAAATTATGATTATGAACTGAATGAAATATTTTTCCAGCAATTAGAAATAAGGAAACCTGACTATTTTCTAGAGGTGGCAGGTGATACTGTAGCACAAACCATTGGCAATGTTATTTCCAGATCCGATGCAATTATGGCTAAAGAGCAGCCAGATGCTTTGTTGCTTTTGGGGGATACAAACAGCTGTCTTGCATCGATTTCGGCCAAGCGCCGTAAGATCCCCATCTTTCATATGGAGGCTGGCAACCGTTGTTTTGACCAAAGGGTTCCTGAGGAAATCAATCGGAAGATTGTAGACCACATAAGTGATATAAATATGACTTATACTGAACATGCGCGTCGTTATCTTTTGGCGGAGGGCATTAAACCTGAAACTGTTATAAAAACGGGTTCTCCTATGAAGGAAATACTATGGCATTACAGGCTACAGATAGAATCATCGGATGTCCTTCAGCGGTTAAGAATTATGCAGGGAGGATATCTTGTTGTAAGTTCGCACCGTGAGGAAAATATTGATAGTGATGTCAACTTTGGGAATCTGCTGGATTCATTAAAGAACATTGCGCAAAAACATGATATGCCTGTTATTGTCTCAACGCATCCTCGCACAAGAAAAAGACTGGAAGATATTGGTATCGGTAATCTTGATGCACGGATTTCCTTTTTAAAGCCACTTGGTTTTTTTGACTATGTCAGGCTACAGATGAATGCATTTTGCGTAGTATCAGATAGTGGTACTATTACAGAAGAGTCATCAATCCTTAATTTTCCAGCAGTAACTATTCGTCAAGCACACGAGAGACCAGAAGGTATGGACGAAGGAACTTTAATAATGTGTGGGCTCAATGCGGATAGGGTTTTGGAATCCATTGATATCGTTACCGAACAATATTCAAGAGGAAACAGGCAATTTAGTATAGTACAGGATTATGATGCGAACAATGTTTCAAAAAAGGTCCTACGCATTATCATGAGTTATACTGATTATATAAACCGAACTGTCTGGTATAAATAAATTATACATGAGTTTTTTGAAACATTTTGAGCTATGCACTGAAATGATAGATAGTTATACTTGTAAGTTTTGCAGCGTTTCTTATTTGTACTTCAATCTCAGTCTGTTTGATCTGGATTCGATCAACAAGAAAAATTCTAAAGGTGCGATTATTTAAGCGCGTATAGAGCTTCCAATTACTTTCAAAGCTTAACTTCGATTAATAAGCACTAGAGCTGACGCCAAAAATTGAATCTAATCAAATGAACTTTAAACTAACAATATTGATCTCGTTTCTGCTGAGTGTACTGACCGCTTCTATTATTTCTCAAATAGGCTCAAAAACAGCGCTGGTAGACCATCCCAACTATCGCAGTTCCCATTCCCTTCCTACTCCAAGAGGAGGAGGCATCGGAATCTGGCTTGCATTTGTGATTATTGGAGTATTCTTTTTCAAAGATAATGCCTTTACGTTGATAGCAGGTATTGCCGGTTTGATCGGGCTTTTAGAGGATCTATTCACCCTGTCTTCGAAGTTACGTTTATTAATCCAGATTATTATTTCTGCTTTAATAGCATGGTTATTTTTGATGATGCCGCTTTCTATGATTACAGTGTTACTGTTTGTCTTCTGGATTATTTTTATTACAGGAACTGCAAATTTGTATAACTTCATGGACGGTATAAATGGTATTGCAGGATTTACAGGTGTAGTCGGATTTAGTCTTATTGCGTATTTCTCCTACTATATACTGAATGACTATAATCTTTTCTTAATGAGCTTGATCTTAACGGCTGGTTGTATCGGTTTTCTTCCATTCAATTTTCCAAAGGCAAAGGTTTTCATGGGTGATGTCGGCAGCATATTCCTGGGTTTTGTATTTGCATCCTTTGTGGTAAAGCTGTCAGTAACAATTAATATATTCCTTTGTATGATAATGTTCCTATGTACTTTTTATGCAGATGCCGCTATTACAATTTATTATCGCCGGAAACGAGGAGAAAACCTGATGCAGGCTCACCGGAGCCATTTGTATCAGTACCTGAGTAATGAGTTAAAATTACCGCATTGGAAGGTGACGCTTTTATATGCCGTCGTACAACTGTGCTTTGGGGCTATTGCAGTTGCTGTATACCAGAAAGGGTTGGTTATACAACTCATATTGCTTCTATCATTTTCCGTAGTTTTCCTGGTTAGTTATAATTTAGTCAAGACGATGAAACCAAGACTTTCTGAACAGTGAAACTTCAAAAGAAGTGGAAATTTGTTGTTGCCTTTCTTGTCATACTGTCTGCGATTTATCTTACCCACCCGTTATATCTTAAAGCCCTTGGTTTCTTCT
>Ga0209323_10000237_pt1 | contig 34577 bp, 33 predicted proteins | sample Rifsed19ft2_FD_184014 | JGI IMG/M metagenome (GOLD analysis project Ga0209323, IMG submission 184014) | Soil microbial communities from Rifle, Colorado, USA - sediment 19ft 2 (version 2) | ecosystem: Environmental > Terrestrial > Deep subsurface > Rock core/Sediment | place: Rifle, Colorado...
CCTCAAGTGTATTACCAATAACCATTTCAGTAATTATAGAGGTTGCAGCCTGGCTAAGCGTACATCCCTCTCCTTCAAATGTAACGTTTGTTATGTGACCTTTATCATCAACGTTTAGATAAATCGTCACAATATCCCCACAGCCCGGGTTTCCCCATTTTTGAACCACATCGGCGTCATCACGTGCGCTGCGATTCCTAGGATTTTCGTAGTGGTCTAGAATAAACGCCATTCGTTCTTCACTGTTCATACTCATAAGAGTTTACCTTGAAGTTATCTTCTTATAAATAACTGTCGAGCTACAAAGACACTAAGATACTAAGTTAGAATCAAGAAGCCATGAGTCAGAAGCCCTCTTCTTTTCTTCTGGATTCTGAATTCTGACTCCTTCCTTTTGCCAACGTGGCTGGTTACATTCTAATTAAGGTTTTTCGATGGGCGCTCTTACAAGATTCCCCCACTCTGTCCATGACCCATCATAGTTCCTGACCCTTTTGTAGCCTAGGAGATATGTCAAAACAAACCAAGTATGTGAAGACCTCTCTCCAATTCTACAGTAAGCAATGATATTATCACCTCGCTTTAGTCCTACCTCGCCCTGATATATTGCTTTTAGGTCGTTAGCGGATTTAAAAGTTCCATCCTCGTTAGCTGCTCGAGCCCAGGGTACATTTTTAGCTCCCGGGATGTGCCCGCCTCTCAACGCTCCTTCTTGGGGATAAGCCTCCATATGAAGCAATTCCCCTGTATATTCCTTAGGTGAACGCACATCAATAAGAGGCTTCTTTGCATTTGTATGCTTCATGGCATTATCACGAAATGCCCTTATTGATTCATTAACTTGTGATACCTTATAGTTAGTCCTTGGATATGACGGGACGTCCTTTGTCAATGGACGGTTCTCTGCTATCCATTTCTGTCTACCGCCATTCATAACCATACACTTCTCATGTCCAAATAGCTTAAATGTCCAAAACGCATAACACGCCCACCAGTTGTTTTTATCTCCATAGAAAACAACAGCAGTATCATTAGCAATGCCCTTTTCAGACATTAGTTTCTCAAACTTCTCTACGTTTATATAATCACGGATAAGCTGGTCTTGAAGCTCACCCTGCCAATCGGTTTTCACTGCTCTAGGGACGTGCCCTATATCATAGAGGAGTATGTCCTCATTGGATTCTACTATTCTGATAGTTGGGTCATTTAGGTGTTCTGAAACCCATTGTGTGCTGACTAAAACCTCTGGATGTGTATATTTTGCCATGTCTACCTCCTTACTTTTCTAATTTTTTATTTTTGGCAGAAACCTATGAAGTGCTTCAATTGTAATATATGTAATTCAAGAAAGCAATAAACATAGACATGCTAATGCACTTAGCCTGTTTACCTGTATTAGAACTGTAAGTTTAATTCTTGTTCTTTTTTTCTTCAATTTGTGCTATTCTACAAATATAACCCGTTATCAATGGGGCGGGTAATAATTAGCTACAGGGGGTGGCATCCATGATAGAAAATCTAAAGGTTAGGGATATAATTGGTAAGAGGGAGAAGATATATTCTGTGGATGCTGATGACACTACCGACATAGCCGCGTTGAAGCTCAGGAACTTCAAGGTAAGAACTATAGGAGTTATAAAGAACGGTAAGTTGGTTGGAGTTGTAGGGCAGAGCGATTTTTCAACGAAGGTTGTTGCCATGAGCAAGAGGCCGTCGGATGTGACTGTATCTGAAATTATGAGCGCTGATTTAGTAACTGTTGGACTCGATTCTTCGTTCTTCGACTGTATCAGACTTTTGGATACACACCATATTTCTCATTTGGTAGTACTTGATGAAAAAGAAAATTATTACGGAATGCTTTCATGGTGGGACCTGCAACAGAAATTGGTTGATGAATTGAAGAACCAACTCGAACTGCTTCAAGAGTATGCTTTTGGACCACATCGCAATGTAATATTAGATCAAATTGTAAGGAAATAAATCTTTAGCGATATAATGCTTGTTTCAGAAGGGAGCCCTGTGCTTATGTTAAATTTTTTATCAGGTGGCTCAAGTTATTCTTGGGTAGTGGAGGGTTATTATGACATATAAAAGCATAGAGCTTTTTGAGGACGATTGGTTTGCTATGATAGTGATGAACCGTCCGGAGCGGCGCAACGCTCTTTCACTCGACCATATGCAAGAGCTTATCCATGCATTTCGCACAGTTGGTGCTGGCAAATGCCGCGGGGTTATACTTGCTGCTAACGGTCCAGTATTCTCGGCCGGTCATGACTTTTCTGATATGGCTGGGCGTAACTTAAATGACATGCGAGCACTCCTAAGTACTTGTACCGAACTGATGACGACAATGCAGTCAATTCCACAGCCTGTTATTGCGAGAGTACACGGTTTAGCAACGGCAGCGGGCTGCCAGCTTGTTGCTACCTGTGACTTAGCTGTTGCATCGGAAAAAGCATACTTTGCTACTCCCGGTGGGAAAGGTGGATGGTTTTGTACAACTCCAATGGTTGCCGTAAGTCGTGCTATTGGTCGTAAGCGGGCGCTTGAGATGCTGATGACAGGTGATCCGGTTGATGCACAGACAGCCGCCGACTGGGGGCTTGTAAATAAAGTTGTCCCAGCAGAGAGGCTTGATGAAGAAACTCGTTCTCTCCTTGAGCGTGCGACGCGTGGAAGCGTACTCTCGAAGGGTATCGGCAAGCAAGCATTTTACGCTCAGATAGACCTCGACCAACCGAAGGCATATGCGTATGCGGTAGAGGTTATGGCCTCAAGTGCACTCACTGAGGATGCTCAAGAGGGTATGAGGGCGTTTCTAGAGAAGCGCCAGCCTGTATTTAAAGGCAGGTAAGCACACCCAGGTCTGCCCCCAGGTTTTTCTAACTAGGAACTATTCAATCCAGTGAATTCAAAAGCATTTGCAAATTTTATTCTGTTCTAATAAGTTGGTATAATGAAAGTGGAGGTTTTCTAATGGCAAAACGAAAGAAACTCCCGGGAGTTTTGGACTTTAAGGTACTTATAGAACCCGATGAAACAGGAGGTTATGTAGTTTCCTGTCCGTCTCTATCTGGCTGTTTTAGTCAAGGCGATACGATTGAGGAAGCCCTTGAGAATATAAAAGAGGCTATTGAGCTTTGCCTTGAGGATATGAAAGAACATGGCGAACTAATTCCCGATACTGCTCATGTGTTAATTGGCAGTGTTACGGTAACCGTATGAAAATCCAGTTATTCCTAGGGGTCTTGACAAATTAGCAGATTTCCCTTTTACCCATGAAATATGAAAATCCCAATTATTTCTGCCAGAGAGGCAATTAAAGTATTTGAAAAAATCGGCTATAAAGTCGTTCGTCAAAAGGGAAGTCATGTTCGGATGCGTAATGAGAAAAATCCGCAATTGCATCTGCCCCTAACAATTCCAAATCACAAAACTCTGAAACCCGGACTTTTAAGAAAGCTAATTCGCCAATCCGGTTTGAGTGTTGAAGAGTTTAATGAATTATTAAAAAGCTAAAAACATTTTTTGATGGGAACAACTTTATAACCTAGCAAGCACGAATATCCCAATCTCAGAAAGAAGATTTGGATAGAGATGTGCAAGTGAAGATGTAAGAATCGAGTTTTTGTTTGTAATAAATATTTGTATAATCTTGAAGTTTTCTTCTCACCAGAGGATTATAAAATCAGAAATAGTGAAGGGATATATATGGTATTATTCTATTTTTTCCAATGAATCCAAAAAGTTGGTAATAAGATGAGTGAGCTTCTCGTGTTCGAGAAGGAACGAATCATGTCCATAGGCGGATTCAATTTTACTGTAAGTGAAGACAATGTTGTTTTCCACAAGTGCTTTTACAATCTCTTCTGACTGATATGCGGGATAAAGCCAGTCTGCTGAAAAGGACGACACAAGAACCTTTTTACATTTGATTCTATTGAACGATTCTTCTAGGTTTGCGTATCCTTCTGCGGCATCGTAGATGTCGATTGACCGCATAAGATAGATATAACTGTTTGCATCGAATCTCTTGACAAACTTTGAGCTCTGATATTCGAGGTAACTTTCTATCTCAAACTTGCTGTCCAAACGAAGTTTCATCATATCTGGATCCGTGTGTCTTCTTCCGAATTTTTGCCATAGCCACTCGTCGCTTAGATATGTTATGTGACCGATCATTCTTGCAATTGCAAGCCCTTTATTAGGTGGTTCTTTTCCATAATAATCACCGTTGTTCCAGTTTGGGTCGTCCATAATGGCCTGAAGACCAACTTTGTGAATCGCGATAGACTGTGGGGTTGATCTTGGTGCTGAGGCAATGAGAATTATCGAGTCTACCATGTCGGGATAAAGAAGTGCCCATTCGATTGCTTGCATCCCTCCCATTGAACCCCCTACGATGCTGCGAATCTGCTTAACTCCGAGATGTCTGGTAAGCTCCTTCTGGACGCGTACCATATCACGTATTCCGATTAGAGGAAATGTCAAACCGTAGGGTCTTCCTGTTTCTGGGTTAATTGATGAGGGCCCCGTTGAACCATAGCAGCTACCTAGAATATTTGAGCAAATGACAAAATACTTATTAGTGTCAAAAGCCTTTCCCGGACCAATCATAACATCCCACCAGCCGGGGTATTTGTCATCGGGTCTATGTTTACCTGCGGCATGGGCGCTTGCTGTAAGGGCATGCTCAATTAGAATTGCATTATCTTTAGTTTCGTTTAACTTACCGTAGATTTCATAAGCAAACGTAATCGGTCCGAGTTTTTCACCATTATCAAGAACGAACTTATTTGGAGGGTATGAAAAAGTATAGTATTTGGTTTCAATTAGCCCGACAGAGCCGTGCTCTACAATAACTACTGGGGATTCCCCGAGTTCCTTGGAGGCCATGCCTTTACCTTTTTGAATATTAGCCACTAATGAACACGAATTTACACGAATGATCTATTGTAGGAGCGCCATCCCTGGCGCGACCTTATCGCTGTCGCGGCTGGAAGCCGCTCCTACGATTATCTTTTATCTTATAACCAAAGTATTTTCTTTTCATTCGTGCCGATCCGTGGCTAAATTGTTATTTTTACCTTTTGTGACTTATCTAACGCCTGTTCAATATCCCATATAATATCATCAATAGTTTCAAGTCCGACTGATATTCTTATCATATCGGGAGTTACTCCGGCGGTTAATTGTTCCTCCTCCGTAAGCTGGCGGTGTGTAGTGGATGCAGGATGAATAACAAGCGTTTTTGCATCTCCTACGTTTGCAAGATGACTTAAAAGCTGAACGCTTTCTATAAATCTAACTCCGGCTTCTTTGCCACCGTTAATTCCAAATGTGAAAATAGAGCCAGCACCTTTAGGAAGGTATCTTTTTGCAAGCTCATGATATGGGTTGTCAGTAAGTCCGGGGTAATTAACCCAAGTTACTGCGGGGTGATCCTTTAGGAATTTAGCAACGGCCAAGGCATTTGAGCAGTGCCTTTCCATCCGAAGATGAAGGGTTTCCAAGCCTTGAATAAATAGAAATGAATTAAAAGGGCTAAGCGCGGGTCCGAAGGTTCTAAGCGTCTCCACCCTTGCCTTCATTATGTAGCCAAAGTCCCCAAATGTTTCATAGAACCTCACACCATGATAGGCCTTTGAAGGCTCCATCATAACAGGAAAGTTTCCGTTGTCCCAGGGAAATTTCCCAGACTCTACAATTACTCCTCCAATAGACGTTCCATGGCCGCAGATGAATTTTGTGGCTGAGTGTACAATAATATCGGCTCCGAACTCGAAAGGTCTGCATAGATACGGAGTAGCAAATGTGTTGTCAACAATAAGCGGAATTCCTGCTTCATGTGCAATACTTGCAACGGCCTCAATATCAAGAACGTTAATTAATGGGTTGCCTATTGTCTCTGCAAATATGGCTTTTGTCTTTTTGGTTATTGCTTTCTTAAAATTTTCGGGTTCATCAGGGTTTACGAATTTAGTATTTATCCCCAGTTTTCTGAAACTAACATCAAACTGAGAATATGTGCCTCCATATAGTGTGCTTGAAGAAACTAATTCGTCTTCTGCTTCAATTATAGTTAGAATTGCTACCATCTGAGCTGCCATTCCTGAAGCCACTGCTAACGCACCTCGTCCGCCTTCAAGCGCTGCCATCCTCTCTTCAAACACAGCGTTTGTAGGGTTCATAATTCGTGTGTAAATATTTCCGAACGTCTGTAGGTTAAAAAGACTCGCTGCATGGTCAGTGCTATCGAAGACGTAAGCTGTGGATTGATAAATAGGAACGGCGCGAGAACCAGTCGTTGGATCAGGCTGTTGACCTGCATGGAGACAAAGAGTTTCAAAACCAAATTTCCTATCGGGCATTTGTTCCTCCTTGAACAGCTATTAACCACTAGGAAGAAAGAACACAATGTTCTTTAATTACTCATATCTTACATTTTGTCATGCCCGAATGTATTTATCGGGCATCCACAAGAATAATAATGGATTCCCGCTAAAATCATGCGGGAATGACGGTCTTTTAATACGGTAGCCACCTGGGTCTTTTAGAAGAAATCACACCTGTATAGACTCCAATAAAATTAAGTCCTCCAAATAAACGTGCGTGTTCGATCTTCATGCAGCGATTCATAACTACCTCAAGCCCTGCCTCTTGAGCCCTTTTGGCAGCCTCTTCGTTTATGATTCCTAGTTGCATCCACACAACCTTTGCGCCGATTTTGATTGCATCCTCAACGATTTCTGGCACATCTTCTGCCTTGCGGAAGATATCAACAACGTCTACCTTCTCTGGAATATCAAGTAGACTCGGATAGCACTTTTCTCCTAATACCTCCTTGTAGGCAGGATTTACGGGAATAATCCTATACCCGTGATCCTGAAGGTATTTCGCTGCAAAATAGCTTGGACGATACCAGTTTGCCGAAAGTCCAACTACAGCAATAGTGTGATTTTCTTTTAAAATCCGCCGAAGAGTTTCTATATCATACATTCGATTATCTCTGTAGCTCAATCTTGTAATTATTCAAAACGACAACATAAAGAAATCATTATATAATTTACCTTTTCTACCTAAATCATCCAAATTTAGGTTATTAATGAGTTCTTTTTAATCGCACACTTAAAATTACTTCAATTGCCTAATTGCTTCCTCTACATTTTTTGTAAGTGATTGATAATCATCACCCTCAAGTCGGAGTGGAGGACCGAAGACCACTCGTATGCGTCCGGGACGTGCCGTCTTCCAATTGCGAGGGAGCACACGTTCCGTTCCTTCCAAGAGAACTGGAACCACAGGAAGTTTAAGCCGGGACGCTATGAGGGCGACACCAGGTTGAAATGGCTTGATCTCATCACTATCGGAGCGTCCTCCTTCGGGAAAAATGAGGATTGAGAAGCCATCGTCCACCATCTCTCCTATATAACGAAGCGCTTGGCGAGCTCCTGCTTCACGTTGTGGTAGCGGAAAGGCGTTGAAGAAGAAGGTTACAAGATAATACTGCAGGCTTTTGACGAACCACTGCCACCATTTGTGCTCTTTAGGAAAGAAGTGCGCCTTAAAGAATTCTTTGGACATTGCAGGTGCAAGATTATATCTAAAGCGGGGAGGTAGTGCTGAAAACATTACAGGGGTGTCCATATGGCTTCTGTGATTTGCAGCAAAGATTACCGGCCCATCGAGCGACTCGATTTCCTTGAGTCCTTCCACTCGAATCGAAGCAAAAAGGCGGCAGAGGGGAAGAATCCATGTTGCGAGGCTAAGCCGTCTGATCATACGCACAATCCAGTGACGGTTCCATGAAGGAAACTCTACTGGCTCAATTGCCGGTTCGGAAGATGAGCGCTCGATGAGCGAGTGAATATCTCCGACGCTTCTAGCCTCAGCAAAGGCAAGCTCATCTATGCTAGTCTGAAATTTCTCCTCAAGCTCTATAAGGAGTTCCACTCGCTCAAGTGAGCTAAGGCCAAGCTCCTCTATAGTCATACCGGGCTTTGAAGGACGGTAGCCAGCAATCTTTGCTATGAGTGACTCGATCGTATCATCATAAGTAGGAGCTTCAGACGGTAATCTTTCCTTCTCAATCCACTCCTTGATCTCAAGTCGCTTTAGCTTTTGTGTCCCCTCGGTGCGCGGAAGCTTCTCGCCGGGCCATATTGTCACACCACGTACCTTCTGATGGCTCTCTAGTTGTAAATTTGCCAGACGCATCACCTCGTTCGGGTCTGCCACGTATTGTCTTCCCAATTTGCTGGAATCTAGTACAATCACGGCATGTATGCGCTCTTCTCCGCCGATTCTTACACCTACAACGGCGGACTCGACTACACCTGGAATAGCATTAAGAACGCGCTCAACATCTTCTGGAAATACGTTAAGCCCTTCAGGGGTAACGATCATCTCTTTCTTCCGGCCGCGTATGTAAAGGCGGCCCTCTTTATCGAAGGCGCCAATGTCACCTGTGTGAAACCAGCCATCCTCGAATGCTTCAGCAGTCTCTGCAGTCGCATGGTAGTACCCAGGTGTCACAATCTCTCCGCGCACTAGGATCTCGCCATCAGGAGCGAGCATCACATCAACGCCTTGGATTGCCTTTCCGACAGATCCCTTTTGTGTGTCGAGGGGGTTATTGAAACTTACTATAGGGGCTGTCTCGGTAAGCCCATAACCCTGAATCACAATGAAACCGAGGCTTGACCAGAACTCTTCGAGCTCAGGATCGAGTGGAGCAGCCCCAACCACGAAGCTCCAGAATTTAAGACCAAACATACGGTGGATCTTCAAGTTCTTAAGCCAACGTATTGCAATATGTCGCTTTTTGTAAGGTAGGCCAGCAGTGCCAGGCTCAATGCGTACGATATAAGAGCGGAGAACGTCTAGCATCTTTGGTACACATACTAGAACAGATATACGCCGCTTGTGGATCTGCTTCACAATTTCGTGCGGGTTATAGCCCCGCATGAAGACCACTGTGCCCGAGAGCATAGGTGTGACGAAGATAGCCGTAGCCTGTCCAAAGAGGTGACTTAATGGGGGAAGATTTAGAAATCGAATAGGAGAGAATGGGCGGAGATACTTCCGGAACTTCAAAGCTTCATGCTCGATCGGAATGATGTTGGCAAGGATATTACGATGAGTGATTACGACCCCCTTTGGTTCTGCCGTTGCCCCAGACGTGAAGATGATCTCTGCAATATCGTCCCTTGTGATTTTATTAACTGCTTCAGAAGACTGGGTTTCGCTGATTTTACTTTCATAAGTGTGATCAATCATTTTGTCATGGTTATCAGAGGTCGAATCAATAGCCCACTCGATATCTCTAAGGCGCCAGACAGGGATTCCTTTCTCTATTGAAGCGGGGGATACCTCTTCACCAATTAAGATCAAGCGGGCTTTAACGATTTGCTGTACCCTTAGAAGGAAATCGGAGGAAGCTTGGTAATCAATAGGCACAACCACTACGCCTGCTAAAAGGCATCCCCAGAATGTGATTACCCACTCTGCTCGGTTCTCGCTCCAGAAGATAACCTTGTCACCTTTCTTGAAATTTTCGGCACGCAGTTTGAGCGAAAAGGCCTTTGCAGAAACGACGACATCCCTATATGTATATGTCCAGCCTCGGTAGCCATCGTCATAAACAATAAATTCGCCTTGTTTATTAGAAAGGTCATTAAAGAAATCAATTAGTGTTTCTCTGGGCATGTTTATAAGATTTTATAATATAATGGATTAACGCTCTTGTGTCTTATGTCGGTTAAATCCATTTATCCTAATCCCTTCGACCTCGTTTTGGACAGGCTCTGGCGCAACTCTATTGTATCTAGAAGTAGAGATACGCCATGGCGTGTCTCTACAATAACGTGGGAGTGCTATTCCTTCCCTGATTAAATCGGGGACCAAGCTTAGGACAGATCCTCGTGCGATTAATGGCGCAATTCAATAATACCTTATACTATAGCGGGAAATAACTGGCTGGGGGACTAGGATTCGAACCTAGATTAATGGGTCCAGAGCCCATCGTCCTGCCGTTAGACGATCCCCCACCAAAGGTGTTTTTTTAGTATTTATAATATTTTGATTGGAGTCAAGGTTTCTCCTTCCCTAAGGCGGATATGTAGGATAAAATAACTTTCAAGAATTCAAGAATTGATGTAAAGGAGAGGTGAGTAAACATGCCTGCGATGCTTATAACAGTGAAGGCTAAAACAAAGGGTGAGCTCAAAAAGAAATCTGAGCAAAAAATCAGGGAGGCTGCAAAAAAGGGACTTCAGTACGTCATGCATGGCTATAACGAGAAGAGGGTAAAGAAGATAAAGGGCGGTTATGAAATCGAGTTGTCAGTGCACTCATAAACTACAATTTCCAAATAACAAATCTCAAATCACAAACAATATTGGGAATTGGTCATTAGAGCTTGTTTATTAATGGGACAACCAAAGCTAGAGACATTCAAGAATCAGTATCGGGGTAGAGAGTATGAGATTGAAATAACCTGTCCCGAATTTACATGCCTCTGTCCAAGAACAGGACAGCCTGATTTTGCGGTGATAAAAATTAAGTACGTTCCAGATGAGCTATGCATAGAACTAAAGTCTCTTAAACTCTATATGTTTTCATATCGTGACACGGGACAGTTCCACGAACATGTGACAAATAAAATTCTTGATGACATAGTAGAGGCGTGTAGACCTATAAGGGCAGAAGTGATCGGGGACTTCAATGTTAGAGGAGGAATTAAAACTGTTGTTAAGGCTATTTATCCAGACAAAAGGTAATGTTGAACTCGGCACGTCACTGTAGCTTGCTAAAGGTTTCCGCAATCACTCCGTGTCATTGCGAGCGGTAGCAAAGCAATCTCTCTTTTTGTTTGGATTGCTTCGGTCGTTCCACTCCCTCGCAATGACATCTTTGCCCTTCAGCTGCAGGGTATTTCATTAATTTTCAAAAAGTAGATTTTATGTAGTGATTTTTTATATAAACTTGTTACAACCAACCTATTTAAAATTTCTTTTTTATGTTATCTTAAGCTTAACTTAATGGGAAAGGCTTAACAAGTTGATTCTAAAGGCTCAAGTAATCACAACGGCTACCTTTATCGTATTTGTTATTTTTCTTGCTGCTGCCGCTCCATATATTTCTCCATATAAATATGACGAAACGGATTTTGAAAATACACTCAGTATTCCAAGTAAACAACATCCGATGGGAACGGATGAAGCTGGAAGAGATATTTTAAGCAGAATAATTTACGGAGCAAGGGTTTCAATGGCTGTTGCACTTGGGACAGCTCTTGTTGCACTTGTAATTGGCACAACCTATGGTGCGGTTTCAGGATACATTGGGGCAAAGGTAGATGAGTTAATGATGAGAATTGTTGATGTTTTTTATTCTCTTCCGGACCTTCTCCTTATTGTTCTTATGACACTTATAGTTGGAAAGGGGGTAGAAGGGATAGTTATTTCACTTGGACTAACCGCGTGGATGCGTGTTGCCAGGATTGTTAGGGGAAGCGTTATGCAGGTAAAAACCTTAACCTTCATTGAATCAGCTAGAAGCCTAGGAGCCTCTCCTTTTAGGGTGTTTATAGTGCATCTATTTCCAAATATTCTGAGTCCCTTAATTGTGACACTTACCTTTGCAATACCTTATGCAATATTGGCAGAATCTACTTTGAGCTTTCTTGGGCTTGGAATATCTCCACCTCAGGCGAGTTGGGGGACGCTCGCAAGCACAGGCTGGCAGGGGATGAGAACAGTACCTCATCTGATAGCATTTCCAAGTATTGCTATATTTTTAACTGCGCTTTCATTTAACCTCTTGGGTGAGGGGATTAGGGACATTCTTGACCCAAAAAGGAGTAGAAGGTGAACCGTTAATGAATAAACACTATAGCGCAAATATATTCTTCCAATTTAACTCGATAATTCTCTATAGCTTGCTACAGGGTTTTTACTGTCATTGCAAGCACATTTGCGGAGCTTGCACTGAGAGAATCGAATGTGCTCAGTATAAACTCCGCGAAGCAATCTCTCTTTTGGGATTGCTTCGTCCCCTTCGCTTCGCTCTGGGCTTTGGCTCACTCGCTCCTCGCAATGACCAAAGGGACTGTCTTTTCCATGCTGCAGGGTTCTCCACTACTACGACGTTTATTTCAACCCTCCTCGGAATCTTAGTTTCCCTTTATCTCTTTAACTCATATGCTCTAGCGGAGATAGATTGCCAAAGTCTAGTTCAATTATCCCTTCAAGATAAAGAAAATCCTCGTGAGAAATATAAAAAGGGGTACTGCTACATACAACTTGGGAGGTTTGCAGAAGGGGTGACAATACTAAGTGGACTCGAAAACGAACTCAGTGTAATTGCTGACTATGTGAGTTACTACCGTGCAATTGGAGAAAAGGGTTTAGGAAACTTAACAAGTGCGGAAGAGCAATTTCAAAAGGTTTTAACAAACTATCCTACTAGCAGTTTAAGAAAAAAGACACTTATTCAAATCGCCGAACTTTATTCAAATATGGGGGAATATGCAAAAGCTGAAAATATGTTTAGGTCTCTATATGCTGATGAAAGTGATCCCTTGGTTAGGGCGTCTTTATTAAACGATATTGGTGAATCATTGGAGAGGCAGAAAAAATACAAAGAAGCCGTAAACACATACAAAGAACTTTGGATAGAGTTTCCTGAGTCTAGGTTTTCAGAAGGTGCATTAGCAAAGGCTTCACAAATTAGTGAAAGGGAAGGGCTTCCATTTTTACTTAATGAGTCCGATCACCTAAGAAGGGCTGAGAGACTGTTTAAACTAACGAAGTGGGATTCAGCACTTAAATACTTTGATATGGTCTCAAAAAAGACCGATGATGTAAAGCTCAAAACAGCTATTATAAAGTATCGTGTAGGTCAACTTGACGAAGCCTCGAATATTCTGGTTGGAATTAGCTCCCCGGAGGCGCTTTTCTGGATGTCAAAGATTAGCCTTAAGCTAGGGCGCGATCAGGAAGCTGCAGAAATCCTAACTCAAATCTCTTTGTTTTATCCCAACAGCGATATGGCTCCAGAGGCGTTATATAGCGCTGCGCGTCTCTACCAGGTTAACTTGGATTTTAAGAAGGCACTTGAGCTTTACGACTTACTCATAAGAACATATCCAAGTAGTGAGTTCGCTGAAGATGCTGCATGGAATCTTGGATGGGTTCATTATAGGAATGGAAGATTAAGAGAGGCTCTAGTTACGTTTTCATCGTTTACCAATTCTGAATCTCCAAATAATTCAGCAAGGGCTACCTATTGGAAAGCGAGAATCCTAGAAAAAATGGGTAGAAAAGAGGAGGCTATAAATATCTATGAAAGTCTAGCCCGTTCTGATAATCCAACCTATTATTCCTATATAGCATTAAAGAAGTTGGGTTCCATACCAAAACTTAATATTTCTCCAAATTCCAACACGAAAACTGACATGGTTAAAAAGGTAAATCCAAGGAAGAGTAAAGCTGAGTTGTTGATAGAGCTAGGTACTTTTGATGATGCAATTTTAGAAATACTGGAATTGGAGAAAGAGGTTACCAATACATGGGATTTGATGGATGTAAGTAGGCTATACAATAGAGCTAAGAAATTTAACCATTCGATAAAGATTGCACAGGATATTAGACTTCCTGAAGCTTACTGGCTTTCCTATCCGAAGGGATTTAATGAGATTGTAAGATTACACTCTGGAAAATATCAGGCGGATGAGTTCATCGTATACTCGATAATTAGAGAGGAAAGCAGGTTTCAAGATGATGCTGTTTCTCGTTCTGGTGCTATTGGGCTAATGCAGCTTATACCAGATACAGGGAGAAGCACGGCACAGAAGGTTGGGATTAGTGGATATAATACTGACATGCTTTATATCCCAATCGTAAACATAGAGCTCGGAACAGCATATTTCCAAGAGGTGTTAGAGCAGTATAACGGAGTTGTCTATCTTGCGATTGCTAGCTACAATGCTGGACCGCATAATGTGGCAAGATGGGTAGAAAAACTAAACAACTTGGAGGTTGATGAGTTTATTGAAGAAATTCCATATCAGGAAACAAGGAACTATGTAAAAAGGGTTCTAAGGAGCTATGGAGTCTACAAGGCAATATACGATTAGAAGTTTTTTAAATATGCGGGACAAGAATGTCCCCGCTATCTTGATTGGTGGAATAACAATCACGGCCTATAGGCAGGGTTTTCTAACCCTGCTAAAATTCACGCCAACATTTGCTTTGTGCAAAGAAAACTAAGTGGATCAGGAAATAAAAGGAAGAAATTTTTTAGCAAATTCATAATTGGAATCGTGTTATACTCCTCTCTTCTTCTCCCCGCACATAACCGCAAAGTTTTCAAGAATCCTGAGGCCTAGGGTACTACTTTTCTCGGGATGGAACTGGCAGGCAAAGACATTATCTTTCTCTATTGCGGATGTGAATTCTATACCGTACTGAGTTTTTCCTGCAATTACACTGCTGTCTTCTGGTTCTGGGAAATACGAGTGAACAAAATAAAACCAGCTCCCACCAGGTATCCCTTTTAGTACCGAGAGTGTGCGCTCAACCTCTACTTGATTCCATCCCATGTGTGGGACTTTGAGCCTTTCTTCATCGAATCTCGGAAACCTGATAACCTTGCCTTTTAGAATACGAAGCCCTTTCACATCTGGGGATTCTTCGCTTTCTTCAAATAGGAGTTGAAGACCAAGGCAGATTCCTAGAAACGGCTTCCCAGTATTTATGAACGACTTTATCGGATCTACTAAACCGAAATCTTCGAGGTTTTTCATACAATCCCCGAATGCGCCAACACCGGGGAGAACAAGCCCGTCTGAGTTCAAGGTCTCTTCTGGATTCCTTGTCACAGTAGGTAGAAATCCAAGGGACTCAAACGCCTTCTTTACACTTCTAAGATTTCCCATTCCGTAATCTACAATAGCAATCATTAGAGTTTCCCATTATTTAGCCACTAATGAGCACGAATATACACGAATAAGAAATTTAAAATCTTTATATTCAATTTTTTCTTTTCATTCGCGATCATTCGTGTCAATTCGTGGCTCAATAGTTAAAGTTTTCCCTTGGTTGACGGGATTTCCTCTGAGCGTGAGTCTATGCTTGAAGCCTTATCAAGCGCGCGTCCGACTGCTTTAAAGGTTGCTTCGATTATATGGTGAAGATTGTTGCCATATTTTTGTTCGATATGGAGATTGCATTTTAGCGCATTAGAAAGAGATTTGAAAAACTCTCGTCCGAGCTCTATATCAAAATCTCCGACCTTGCTTTTAGGTGTACGTACTTTATATGCAAAATAAGGTCTCCCGCTCAGATCAACCGATGCAAATACAAGCGTGTCATCAAATGGTACAAACGCCTCTCCAAACCTTGATATTGCCCTTTTATCTCCTAGGGCTTTAAGAAAAGCCTCGCCTAAAGCAAGCCCGACATCTTCCACTGTGTGGTGATAGTCTATTTCAATGTCGCCTTTTGCTTTGAGCGTAAGGTCAAAGTATCCGTGTTTTGCAAATTGTGAAAGCATATGATTGAAAAAGGGAATACCTGTTTCAATATCGTACTTTCCCTTCCCGTCTAGGTTAATGTCAACCGAAACCTCTACCTCAGAGGTTTTTTTCTTTAAAGCGGCTCGTCTTAACATTTGCCAGAATAATATCTGAAATTTGACTACTTAGCCACAAATAAGCACTAAGAAAAAGTTGTCGGATTTATGAAAGTTGATCAAAAACATACTAGGTATGCAACGGGCCTTGCTTATGTCCTACTAACTGAACACCAGCAAGCCTGTCTGAGTTTATCGAAAGAATTGGTGGTCTCCCCCCTGGTGATAAACCGTTGGTATAACCATTTTTTGTTTACATCGCGCATCTATTATGGGTGGATTATAAGTCTTGCTCAAAATCTACTGACCGCCCGCTCAGGATAGGCTAGACGCGATAAATTTCTCTTGTTAAAATCAGCGACTAGAAAGTCGCTGCTATCGAATGTTATTTTCAAATAATCACAACACGATAGCCGAGGTTTTGTAACCTCGGATAATGGAATATGTGACATGGATACCCGATAACTGCACTCGGGTATGACAGGAACGGTGGATGCCCGATTGATCCTCCGGTTTAACCTGAGGACGGGAATGACAGAAGGGCTGTGATTCCCGCATGTTACCCGCTTAAAGCATGCGGGTACAAGTTTTAGCGGGAATCTAAGAAGGACAGGATGACATCTCCATTCTAGTTCCCCGCTATTAATTTTACTTCCTCTACAGATCTGAGGGAGGCTTTGGTCACTATAAATCTGTGATTCTTAAAAGGAATCTCCTCTCCGACTTTAGGAATTGAGCCAACTTCTGAAAGAAGGAAGCCGCTTAGTGTATCATATTCTCCTTCTGGAATTCCGAGTCCTAACTCTTCATTCACCTTCTCTATCTCGATCTTCGGGTTTATTAGGTATTCACTCTCCGAGATTTTTCTCCATAGCCTAATACCCTTGTCATATTCGTCTTCAATTTCACCAACTACCTCTTCAAGAATATCTTCGAGTGCTATAACTCCTACAGCTCCGCCGTATTCATCCACAACAACAGCCATTCCGGCAGATTTCTCTTTCATCTCATCTAGAAGCTCATCAACAGATTTAGTTTCAGGAACATAAAACGGGGTGAGTGAAAAGTCCCTTATAGGGTCATCTGGTTTCGCACCGAGTAGATCAAATGCATGGAGCATGCCTGTGATATTATCCACTCTTTCGTGGTAGATCGGGATTCTAGAATGTCCGGTTTCCTTTATTATCTTAACGGCGTCTTTTGTTTGAGTATCCTCGTTGAGGGCGCAGACCTGAATTAATGGAATCATTATCTCGTCAACCCTTGTCTCAGAGAATCTAAATATTCTTTTTATAATCTTTTCCCTGTATCCACCCTGGCGTATTGTCTCATCACCTTCAATAGCGTGAAGGAGCTCCTCTCTTGTTATAAATGGGTTTTCAGTGCTTCCTAGGAGTTTAAAAAGCCCTTTTATAAAGAGGTTTATTTGAAAGAGAATAGGGGAGAATATCTTTGATGCAACCCAGAGTGGGTAGATTGACCAGAGAACCATAGTGCTTGCTCTTTTTTGAAAAACGGCTTTTGGCACTACTTGACCGAAGATCACGATTAGCGGAGAGAGGATTAAAACCACATAGAACTCCTTTCCTTTTCCGTATGTGTCTTGGATGTAAAAGGTTAGAATGACCGTGCTAGTAATTAGCGAGAGATTTATTCCGACAAGGCTAGTGCTTATAAAACGCTCAATCTCTAGGAATGATTTAAGCACGAGCTTTGCCCGTGTTGAACCCCCTTCAGCAAGGGATTTCATCTTGATTTTATCGCAAGAAACTAGTGCTATTTCGAAGCCTGCAAAAAAGGCCTGAAGAAGAAGACAGGTTGCAATAACAATAATAACTAACTCAAGCGACATTAGATCCCTCTTTTTTTAGTCTTTCTACTTTTATCTCAGTGATTCTTTTTCCAGAAACCTTGTTCACCGTAAAAATTATACTGCCGTAAGAAACATGCTCTCCCTCGTGTGGGAACCTTCCAAAAAGGTCAAATACAAACCCGCCCATTGTTTCGTGATCCTCTTCAGCGGGGAGAATTGATAGTTCGAGTTCCGCCGCCAGGTTCTCAAGCCCTCCAAACCTAAGCACGCTAAAAAGAATGGTGTCGTTAAATTCATCTATCTTCAGGCTTCCGGGAATTAGGATAGCTTCTCCATCCTTTTTAATAGTGTGCTCTTTCGTAACCCTTCTTTCATCCTCTATCTCGCCAAAAAGCTCTTCTAATATGTCTTCCATCGTAACAATACCGTCTACCCTTCCGTACTCATCTACGACAATAGCAATGTGGATTCTCTTTTGCTGAAACTCACGGAGTAAATCAAATGCCCTTTTTGTTCGTGGTATGAAATAAGGCGGTCTTATAAGACCCTCGAGTGTGAGTCCATCTGGGGCAGTAGCAGAAAGGAGGTCTTTTACATAGAGGATTCCAACAATGTTATCTCTATCACCCTTGTAAACGGGAATCCTTGAAAACCCTCTTTTCTTGACCTCTATGATTGCATCGGCTGAAGAGATGGTTACAGGAAGAAAGAAGCAGTCAATGCTAGGGGTCATTATCTTATAAGCTGGGACTTCCTCAAGCTTAAAAAGGCTTCCTACTAGTTTCCTCTCAATATCTGTTACCACCCCTTCTTCACTTCCAAGACCTACTAGAGCTTTTACTTCATCAGGGTTAAAACCTGTTCTTTGTTCATGCTCTATCTTTCCCCCAAGAAGCCAAGTGAGCCCTATTGAGAGAACCATGATTATCCATCTAAATGGAGTTATTATTATGTGAAATAAATTAAGGGGATATGAAACAATGGTTGATAAAAGTCGCGGATACTTCACACCTATCGTTTTTGGACCTATTTCACCAAGTAGTAGAAGAGTAGGGGAAGCTATTCCAATGCAGATTAATGTGATTATCTGATCGGAGGGTAAATGAATTATTTTTCTCAAGGTTGAAGTAACAATGCTCGTATAAGCAACGTTAATTGCCTCATCTGCTAGTAGAATCGTAATTATCAGCTTGTAAGGATCCTTGAGCAACCTCTCAATCAGCGCTGCGCTTTTTTTCCCCTCTTTTTTTATCTTCTCACGCTGATGCCTGCCAAGGGAAAAGAGCGCACCTTCAGACATAGAGAAAAAGGCTGAGAGCATAAGAAGAATAACGATTAGAAAAAGGGTGTAATTTAAGGGTAGGTCTATCATTTTGTTGCTATCTTGCAGAAACTCCATTAATGGCGTCTCTACGCGGGATGCGGATTAAAAAAATCCGAAATTCCAATTCCGAAATCCAAAATCGGCAAATTTGTGTCAATTCGTACCTAATAATTGCCAAAGTGGATAAATCCTCTTCGTTTTACCTTTATTTCATTTCTATTACTATCTAATACCATTACCCGGGGCTTAGTTGTTACACACCCAATCTCTGTGATTTTGATATTGAGTTTCTCTGAAATCTCTTTTATTTCTTCTCTTTTATCTTTAGGTGAAGTAAAAAGAAGCTCATAGTCCTCTCCCCCTGAAAGTGCAAGGTCATAAAGGTCTTTTGTGAAATCAGATATACAGTCTCTGTAATAAGAAGAGATTGGCGTCTGTTCAATGTAAATCTCTGCACCTAATCCATGCTCGATTGTTATACGTTCAAGGTCAAGAATAAGCCCATCGCTTATGTCTATCATTGATGTTACAAGCCTTTTTTTAGCAAGCTCTCTTCCGAGTTTAAGTCTGGGCTGAGGTAAAATGTGTCTTGAAATTAGAAACCAATTCTTTTCTCTATTCGTTTTGCTTTGAAGTACTCTTAATCCGAGTGCTGAGTCGCCAAGTGTACCACTCACGTAGATAATATCCTTAGGGGTAGCACCAATTCTTTTAACCATAAGATGTTGCTCAACCTCCCCGAGAACTGTTATGTCGAGGAAGAGTTTTTGTGACGAACTTAGGTTCCCACCAATCAGATCAACTTTAAATTCTTCTGCACCGGATTGAAATCCATCCATTAACTGTTCGAGAAAACCTTCATCCTCCTCTCCAGAGAATCCCACAGAAGCTAGGAAAAATTTTGGTATCCCACCCATTGCCCCTATGTCACTCACAGATACAGCAATGGCTTTTCTGCCTAACTCTTTGGCGGAAATAACACCTTTTACAAAATGAACACCCTCTACCTGTGAATCTACTGTGGCTAGCAAAAGGTTTTCAGGGTTAATTTTAACCGCAGCGGCGTCATCTCCAATCCCGATAGCGATATTTTCTGATACCTTTTGAAATCGCTCTTTAATCAACCTAAGAGCGCTGAGTTCATCTATCATCTTAGTTAAAACCTAAAGGTATCTCTCCCCCTCGCAGACAATCGCATAAAGCGTAAGGGAGGGTATTATCTGATTGGTTAAACGTTTAAGCGAATTAGATATATGCTTTAAATAACTAAGAATTACTATTTGCATATAAGGACTTAATTTATCAACCCAATTATTAGCCCGTACCCACGATACCATTTTAGGATATTTAATTTTGTATGTCAAACCTAGGTATTTGAAAAGTTTAACCAAACCTGTTCTGGAATGTGTTTAAACACTACAGAAGGTAGAAGGGTGAAAATCATCTAATATTTATTGAGAGATTTCTTTTTATAGAAAAATGGCAAATGGGATCGTGATGGCCTAGGATCATTAAGGACTTCCTTTGACACCCTAACCATAAAAACCTACAATGTAAAGAGATGAAAGAGCGAGTTTTATATTTAATAGATGGGAGTTCCTATATATTCCGTGCATATCATGCGATAAGGAGTCTAAGTACATCGAAAGGATCTCCTACAAATGCTATATACGGTTTTACATCCATGATTTTTAAGTTTCTAAAGGATTATAGTCCAGAGTATTTGGGGATAGTTTTTGATTCTAAGGGTAAGACGTTTAGAGATGAGATCTACCCTTTATATAAGGCTAATAGAGAAGAAGCGCCCGATGACTTTAAGATTCAAGTTCCCAAGATATTTGAGATGGTTGATTCTCTTGGCATACCTCAAGTTCAAATCGAGGGATACGAAGCGGATGATATTATGGGAACTATAGCGAAAGAAATGGAGGAAAAAGGTATAAGTGTTGTTCTCGTGACGGGTGACAAGGATTTCTGCCAGCTAGTTTCTGAGAAAGTCACACTCATTGATACAATGCGGGATAAAAAGACAGGAATCAAAGAGGTCATACAAAGGTTCGGGGTACCCCCAGAAAGCGTGATAGATGTTTTCGCCCTTTCTGGAGATGCGACGGATAACATCCCAGGGGTTCGTGGGGTAGGAGAGAAAACCGCCTCAGAGCTAATAGGCAAATTTAGGACTATAGAAAGCCTCTATGAGAATCTGAATGAACTCCCACAAAGACAGAGGGATCTTTTAGAGGCAAACAAGGAAAGTGCTATCTTAAGCAAAAGGCTAGTTACGATAGAGACCTCTATTCCAATGAGCGTAAGCCTAGAGGGGTTTGAATATAAAGGGTTTAACAAAGAAAAGCTAAGAGAGATTTTTGAAGAGCTTGAGTTTAAATCACTTCTTCGTGAGCTTGGTGATAACGAAAAGGTTCAACAAGAGATTGCTATAATTGAATCCTCTGGTGGCAAGGTTTCTTACGATGATTATCATCTGGTTTTAACGGAAAGGGATTTGGACATGGTGCTCGAAAGAATGGATTTGACTAAGGAGGTTTCGATAGACCTTGAAACTACTTCACAGAGCCCAATGAGGGCAGAGATCGTTGGCATTGCTCTTTCGCCGGCTTCCCACGAATCTTACTATATTCCTGTTGCGCATAGGTCAACGGTATTTGATTCCACAAAACAACTTAATTCTAAGTATGTTCTTGAAAAATTAAAACCTATAGTCGAAGACAATTCGATAAAAAAAATAGGACAGAATCTAAAATATGAATTTATAGTACTTGAGCGAAATGGACTTAGGCTCCGGGGAATTTCGTGCGATACAATGGTAGCAGCGCATCTTATTGATGCATCAAGGTTAAGTTACAGCCTTGACGAACTTGCTAAGTACTATCTTGAACACAAAACCATTACATACAAAGACGTAACTGGTATTGGCAGGGATAAAATAAACTTTGAAGAAGTAGAATTAGAGAGGGCGAAGGTCTATGCTTGCGAGGACGCTGATGTGGCTATGATACTCAGTAAAAAACTCGCAAGTGAGCTAGAGAAATTAACCCTCCTCGATGTTTTTAAAGACATCGAACTTAAATTCATAGAGGTTCTTGCTCTAGTGGAGATGAACGGGGTTAAAGTCAATTCAGAGCTTCTCGAGAGGCTATCAATTGATTTTGAAAAGAGCCTTGAGAAAATCGCAGAAGAGGTTTACGCTCAAGTAGGGTTTAGGTTTAATTTGAACTCTCCTATTCAGCTCAGGGAGATTCTCTTTGACAAGCTAGGACTTCCACAAAAGAAAATGACTAAGTCTGGCGAGGCGTCCACAGATGTTGAGGTGTTAACAGAGCTTTCCAAGTTCCACCCTGTACCTGAAAAGGTGCTTGAACATAGAGGGCTCTCAAAGCTTAAATCAACCTACATTGACTCCTTTCCAAAGCTTATTAATCCCCGGACTAGAAGAATTCACACATCTTTTAATCAGGCGGGAACCTCTACAGGGAGATTAAGCTCAAGTGATCCCAACCTACAAAACATTCCGGTAAAAACCCCCGAAGGAAGAAGGATTAGGGAGGCTTTTATCCCTGAAGATGGGTTTCTACTTCTTTCAGCGGACTATTCTCAGATAGAACTAAGGCTCCTTGCACACTTCTCGGAGGATGACAGCCTTGTGAGTGCGTTTTTAGCTGGAAGTGATATTCATAACCGGACTGCAGCCGAAATCTTTGGAGTATCAGAAGACTTGGTAACACCTGAGATGAGAAGGCGTTCTAAAACCATTAATTTTGGGATCATTTATGGCATTAGCCCATTCGGTCTTTCAAAGCAGCTTGGCATATCAAACACGATTGCTAAAAGCTATATCAACGAATATTTTAAGCGCTATAGAAGGGTAAAATCTTACACTGAAGCGTCCATTCGGGAAGCTGAAAGGCAAGGTTACGCAGTAACCCTTCTCGGGCGTCGCCGCCCAATTCCAGAGCTTAAGTCTAAGGATAGAACGACAAGGGGAATTGGAGAGCGCACTGCAATTAACACGCCTATCCAAGGCTCTGCTGCGGATATCATTAAGATAGCGATGATTAAAATCCAAGAGAGGCTTTCGAGAGATTATAGGTCTCGGATGATTCTCCAGGTTCATGACGAACTGTTATTTGAAATCCATGAAAGTGAGATTGATGATCTTTCTAGGATCATAAAAAAAGAGATGGAAAAGGCCTGGCAACTTCGGGTACCGCTCAGGGTAGACATTGGAATAGGTAAAAACTGGGCAGAAGCACATTGAGGAATTACCGTTCATCGTTGGACCCTTCAACCTTTCGATGAACTCAGGGCTCATGACGAGCAGATTTTTCATGTAGTGCCCGTTCCCCGAACGGGCATTTGCTATGCTATGCCCGAATGCAGTAATCGGGCATCCAAATGTATTTTATGGATTTCCTCTTAAAGCATGAGAGAATGACAGATGAGGACGGGCATTAATATTTGGACTGATGAGGGCATCAATCCCTACTCCATGCGAGGTTGGAAAACCTCGCCTTCTATTGAGGGGTTCTTATCTACTGAAATCTGCTTAAGGATTAGATGGCAACCTATTGTAGAGACGCATTGCAATGCGTCTCTACCCATTGCCTACACAGTCTGGAAAATGATGTTAGTAGGGGCGGGGTAACCCCGCTCCTACCGGAAATCGTATAAGAACCAAATGTAGAAATGACATAAAATACCCTTTCCAAACCCTTGGATATGTGTTAGCCTAATTGCCCGAATATGAAAAGGATTTGTGCTACATTTCTCGTCCTTGTTCTTCTCTCATCCAGTCAAATCGTTTTTTCAAACAGTAATTCTGAATATTATCACAAGATTCTACAATCAATCCCTAAAGAGGCGTTGAGTAACGGAAGGCTCGGGGTTGTTGTAAAGTCTTTAACAACCGACGAGCTGATATTTCAGTACAATCCAGACAAGCTTTTTGTGCCTGCATCAAACGTAAAGGTTTTAACATCCGTTACCGCGCTTTCAATTCTTAAACCTGACTATAGATTTAAGACCGTATTCTACTCAGGAGGCGACGTCACACAGGGTGTGATTCATGGGGGTCTTTACATTAAGGGATATGGTGATCCTACGCTCAGCACTCAGCATCTTGAAACTATTGCCGAGGAGTTTAAAAGCCTAGGCGTAAAAGAAATCAAAGGCGGAATAATAGTAGACGACTCTTATTTTGACAATATTAGATACGGAAAGGGGTGGAAGGAAAAGTGGAAGGGGGATGTTTTTAGCCCTCCTATTAGTGCGCTCTCTCTTAACTACAATACCTTCTATATAAAAGTTTATCCTTCAAAACCTGGAAGAATACCGATAGTGGCATTGGAACCGAAAGGTACGAATGTCAATGTTATAAATAAGGCTATTACAACCAATAAAGGGGGGAGGCTTACTGCAGTTTGGCTTGAGGGGGGGAAAACGATAAAGCTTGATGGTAGTATATCTCGTAGAACCCCATCGTATACGCTTGAGATTACCACAAGAAACCCAACACTATATGCTGGTAGCGCCTTTAAGAGGATTCTCGATGACGCGGGTATAAGGGTGGAAGGATATGTAACTGTGGGAGTTGTCCCTGATTGGGCGGGTGTTTTATACACCCACTTTTCTGACCCTCTGTATTTAATAATTGCAGAGTTCAATAAAAACAGCGTGAACATTATCGGCGAAAATATCATTAAAACGTTAGGAGCTACAATAATTGGTGAGCCAGGAACTTGGGAGAAGGGAACACAGGTGGTTTCTAACTTTCTACATGAAATAGGAATCAAGGATAGTTTCGAGATATTTGATGGGTCTGGCCTTTCACTGCTAAACAGGGTTTCTCCAAATGCAATAACTGATGTCTTAGAATACGCTTATAATAACCAAGTTATTTCGTTAAAGTTTCTAAATTCTCTTTCAATCGGTGGGGTTGATGGGACGCTTAAAAAAAGGTTCAGGAGGTCGGAGGTTGAGGGTAGGGTAATGGCTAAAACTGGTCATCTTAGTAACGTAAACGCGCTTTCAGGGTATCTCTTTACAAAGAGCGGCGATGTGCTTGTTTTCTCGATCTTGGCTAACGGGCTTGGATCAAAGGCGACTTCCTTCCAGAATAGTTTGCTTGGGGAGCTTGTAGATTGTTGTGGAAGAGATAATATTAGAGATTCAAGCCTATAAATTTACCCCATTTTAAAGGACTGAAACGGCTAGTTTTCCAAATTCTTCTATAGATAGGGTTTCAGCTCGTCTTTTTCCATCTATACCTGATTTTTCTAGGATCTCTTTTATCTTTTCCTTTGGAAAAAGCACACAAAGGGAATTCCCAAGCATTTTCCTTCTTGATGAAAAAGCCGCTTTAACGATTTTTTTGAAGAGTTTTTCTTCTGGAATATAAATTCGTGGCATCGGAAGCGGAATCAACTTTACGACCACTGACCACACCTTGGGCTTGGGCCAGAAGGCTTCTGGTGGCACGCGGAGTTCAACGCTTACATCCATGTATGTCTGAATAAGGACTGAGGTTGAACCATATCGTTTACTTCCTGGTAAAGCGTTTATTCTTTCTCCTACCTCGCTCTGAAGCATAAGAACTAAAAGTGAGAAAATATCCCTTTCTTCTAGAAGCTTAAATAAGATAGGGGATGAGATGCTATAAGGAAGATTTGATACTACCTTAATTTTATTGCCCCTGTACAACTCTCTGAAGTCAATTTGTAGAGCATCGCCGGAAATTATTTCTACGTTTTCTAGATGAGAAACATTTTGTCTGAGCTTTTCTATAAGTCTATTATCCTTTTCAATCGCTATTACTCTTCTACTTCTTTTTCCTAGAAAAAGTGTTAAGGCGCCAAGTCCAGCCCCAATCTCTAGCACCTCGTCTTCTTTCGAAAGCTCGGCTATCTCCGATATGCGCTCAAGAACATTCTTGTCATGTATGAAACTCTGTCCAAGACCTTTTTTAGGCTTTATATCTTTCGCCAAAAAGAATTCCTTGGGTGATGATATTGCTCGTCTCATATAGTTTTTGCGCTTTGATCTCAAATTATAGTTAAGCATAATTGTCTCTGAAAGTCAGTGTATACGGAGAAAATTAATCTTTTGTGTTAATGCTTATTTATGGCTTCATTTCAGCAAAGTTAGCTGTGTACAGTGGGAAGATAGTTCTTTTAGTAAAATTATTGATAAAGAAGAAAAATTTTTATATCTCAAATTCGTTCTTAATTACTATTTACTTACGCTAGCCAGGGAATATACAACCTTTAAAGCATAACTAGCCTGTTCTCTATCACCGTAAATTACTTCACAGCTTCCTCAGCGATATCCTCATAATGGAGAGTTCTATTTTTTCCGAGGCGTTTTGCCTCATATAATGCACAGTCTGCCTTTTCAATCAAAGCAGCCTTTGATGATGCATTCTCTGGATATGTTGCAATTCCTAGGCTTACAGTAACACTAAGCTCTTTTCCCTTAAATTTCAGGGCAGTTTTTTCGACTTTATGCTTCAATCTTTCTCCTTTAACCTTTGATCCCTTCTCATTTGTGTGTAAAAGAAGTATTGCAAACTCGTCACCACCATACCTTGCTACTATATCTATATCTCTAAGTGAACTAGAAATTAACTGAGCAATGGATATGAGAATCAAATCTCCTGCTTGGTGACCATATTTATCATTAAGGAGCTTTAAGTTATCTACATCTATTAAAATAAGCGATAGCTTTTCAAGGAATCTATCAGAACGTGCAATTTCATGATCCAGCCTTTCTTGAAAATACCTATGGTTGTAAAGCCCTGTTAAACTATCCCTTATCGCAAGCTCCTTGGCCCTATTATAAGTAAGAGAATTTGAAATAGAATTAGCCGCTTCTTGACACATGATCTCTATAAGGTTCCTCCCTTCTTCACTAAATGCCTTCTCTGTTTTTCTTCCGATTATAATGCATCCGATTGTGTTTTCATTTTCTTGTAAGATGCTACTCTTAGTTTCTTTAAGGGGATAGATAAAGATTGACTTTATTTTATTTATTCCCCAGGCAAAATCTATTTCTTTACCAAACACGCTTCTATACTTTTCTCTTGCCGATAGGTCTTCGGAATGGAAATACTTTTGGCTTTCGCTGACTAATCCAACTAGTGTGTTTAGGTTTGGGAATGTTTTCTCTTCTATTTCTAATCGTCTTTCTATTCCTGTCCGCTTTAGGATGCTTGTGTTTGTTTCTTTATCTATTAATGTTAATCCTACAATATCTGCTTCTATAGCCTTACCTAGTGCTAAAACCACATGATCTACTATAGTATCAAGCTCTAGGGTAGAACTAAGTTTATTTGTATACTCATAAAAAGAGGTTAGGCCAATCAAACTTAGCTTAATCCTTTCAGACATTCGGAATTTGATCAGCGTATCAACTATCTTGTTTGATGTGAGCATAACGATTTGCTTTTCCCTTTCTTCAAAGGCGTCTTTCTTGAGGCTGTCAACTAAAACTATGCCGATTGTGTCCTGCTCATTAACCGATTCATTTTCTCCATCTTTGATAATAAGAGGAACTGCAAGAATTGATTTTACAGGAATATTTTTTGTATAATAGATCAGGTTTTCTTTGTGATTCTTAATCTCACCAACTAGAATGGGTGTTCTTGTCTTTACTACCCATCCAAGATAACCACCACGAATATGTAGCTTCTGGCTTCTATCTATATATTTTTCACTGCTTGATATGAAATCTTCAATTTCAAAAAAACCATCTCTACCTTTGATATAAAGTACCACACTATGAGGAGACAGAAGCTCGCTTAAGAGTTCGATTGAGCTTCTTATTTCACTTTTGAGTTTTTTATCCATTATAGGAGAAGGTAGAGTTAAATCTGGTTTTTTCTTCTGTTCTAGCAGGTTTAAAAATCTTATTTGTTACATTTCTTATGCTATTTATGAGTTGCTTTCTCCCATACTTTAAATTCTCATTTCGTTTAATTAAATAACCTAGACCAAATGTTGAGGTCAAAAGTATTAATAGTTGAGGGACAACTTCAATACCATTGGAATGGTTTGTAGTTTCTATGATGGTAACGAGTACAACTGCTAGTACAGCTTCTTGCCATCCAAGGTATGCAAAGAAAATCGGGGCAATAATATATATAAGGGGAAAAAGCTTTCTTCCTGATGCTTCAGTTAATACCTCAAAAAATAGGGCAATTAGAAATGTAACCTCTAACCTTTCTATTAGACTGAGTTCGTTGGTATATTTTAAAAAGTTATACAACTTTTGAAAAATCGAAATAACTATAAATAAACCTATCAAGAATGAATACCACTTGAAGCTCTGAAAGCTACCATTATAAATTAGGTATAAGACTAAAATAGAGAGGAAAAGTGAATAGGTTCTGTTAAGAAGGTATGATAAGTTGCTTAGCTTATTCTTCAAATTTATAGACTTTTTCATCCTGTTTAATCATACCAAGTTCTTCTCTTGCAACCTTTTCTATATATAGTTTATCGTTTTTAAGGGTATTTATTCTCTTCTCAAGCTCTTTATTTGACATTTTAAACTCTTCAATTTTACCTTTTATTCGCTCGTTTTCTTGATATAGTTCATGTACATGAAGGCCTTCTCTTGCAAAGAGATACATCACACATGATATTAATATTATTATTAACGTAGTTCTAACGATTGATTTTTTCATATTAAAAAAGTATTACTCCACCTGCAATGAAAGGATTTGATTGCTTCTCAATTCCGATAGTAGTATACGGGCCGTGTCCTGGGTATACGGTATATGAAGGGGGTAATGTCATAAGCTTAGTTTTGATAGAGCGGACAAGCTCTCTCATAGTTGTACCACCAGTCAAATCGACTCTTCCAACGCTTCCTGCGAAAAGAGTATCTCCGGTAAAAACATGGTCATCAATAAGTAGGCAGATTCCACCATAGGTATGTCCTGGTGTATGTATTACCTTTGCCTTATATTTGCCAAACTCGACTTCGTCACCTTCTTCTATGTACTTATCAACTTTAGGGACTTTGACCTTCTTGAATTCTGGGAATCGCATCGCAGATTCAGGAAGGGCTTGAAGCACAGGTTCTTCCTTTGGATGAAGATAAAATTCTGCCCCTAGGGTTTTCTTTGCATCCTCCACACCTGCTGCATGATCAATATGGGCATGAGTATTTACGATCTTTTTAACATTTAACCCCAGTCTTTCTACCTCTTCAAGTACTTCTTCAACTTGGCTGCCGGGGTCTATCAAGATTCCCTCCTTTGTTTCTTCATCAGCAATTAAATAACAATTGGTAAGGAAAGATCCACCTGGTATGCATTTAATTAGCATTGTTGCCTCAACTAATTTTCCCTGTATTTAACTGAAAAACCTTTGAATTCCCCGATGTATGGCTCCCACTTTACCTCTACTTCGGTTACATAAGCATCGGGTGGTCCTATATGACACCACTCGATTAAATGGTCAAGCTGCTTTTTATCACCCTCTGCAACGACTTCGACTGTTTTATCAAGCCTGTTTTTTACCCAGCCTGTAAGCCCGAGCTCTATTGCTTTCTCCATTGCCGATGCTCTATAAAAGACTCCCTGCACTCTGCCATGGATAATAAAATTAACCCTCTCCTTACCCATTACACAGTCTCAGGTTACCAAAACCGTAACATACTGTCAATATTTGCAATAAGTACATTCATTTGTTTTATAATTAAAAGAAACGGGATAGGAACCAAAGTGCCGTGAGGTTTGATAAACCAAATTAAAAAGGTTTTGTTGCTTTTTACCAAACGACATCTTGAAAAGCTTCTAAGGATGCTTAAAATTAATTATGATGAACTCCCAAGTTCATTTTCGCTCTTTTTTATTCAATGCGAATTGTGTATTGAATTGTATTTAAAAATGTGCTAAGAAATGTGAATAAAGGGGAGCTCTGATGATTATGGATGATTTCGACGATTCCGATTATGACAGCCCTAGTAATTATAAGGGTTTTGACCTATCTGATATTGATGAGAAAGAGTTGTACGACGTGATGGAGAAGATCGATTTAATCCATAAGGATCTAAAAACCATTAATGAGCTGTGTAAAAAACTAATTTCTATTTATGAACCAAGCAAGCAGAATATTGAAAACTTAAAAACAATCGAGCCCGATGTCCATCAGACAATCATGGAGGAAGCGATTAAGCTATACGGGGATGAAAAGGGTAAGGAATTTGTTGAGCTCATATTAGGCAAACTGGATGAAGATTCTTTAAAACTTCAAATATCTAAGGCAAAGGCTTTTATAATCTCATATGAAAGACAATTCGATGAAGAAGACATTGAGCCAATTCCTCCCTCTGAGTTTCAAAATAGCGATGTTTTTAAAACGATGCGGAATCTGACCGGTGGTAAGAACCCTCTTCCTGATCTCTCGTCCAGATAAAATATCTATGGATTGTTTTTGGGTACTTTATGACTTTTTATTTTCCCTTAAGACCTTCGGATTAACCAAATTTTTAGGTATATTCCCGCTGAGCGCTAAAATTACGTTTTCAATTGCTATATCCGCCATCTTTGTCCTCGTTTCCTCAGTGGCACTTCCAAGATGGGGAATAAGAACAGCGTTTTTTAAATTTAGAAGTCCCTCTTCTACAATCGGTTCTCTTTCATAGACATCAAGACCAGCACCCCATATGATTCCTTCTTTGAGTGCAAAGGCAAGCTCTTTTTCCTTTATGATCTGCCCACGACCAACATTTACAATTACCGCTGTTCTTTTCATCTTCCTAAATTCTTCAATCCCAAAACGCCCTTGGCTTTCCTCATTTAAAGGTGCCGTTATCACAAGAAAGTCTGATTCTCTAAGCAGAGTTGGAAAATCTACATACTTTGCTCTAATTTCTCTTTCCACTTCTTCGTTTCTTCTTCTATTATGATAGATGACTTGCATATCAAAACCTTTTGCCCTCCTGCTAACAGCAGTTCCAATTCGCCCCATTCCGTAGATGCCTAGAGTTTTCCCATAAACATTTACTCCCAGAAGAAGCGACGGTCTCCATCCTATAAATTTTCCATCCCTTACAAAAGTATCCCCTTCCACTACCCTTCGGGAAACGGAGAGAATCAAAGCCCAAGCCAAATCGGCAGTCGTTTCTGTAAGGACGCCGGGAGTGTTTGTAACAAAAATTCTTTTTTTTGTAGCATAGGGGATATCAATATTTTCAGTGCCAACAGCACAATTTGAGATGACACAGAGCTTTTGACATGAATCAATAAGAATTCTATCTACCTTATCGAAAAGCATTGTGATTAGGCCGTGAGCGTCCTTTGCACCTTTCAGTAATTCGTTCCGTGTAGCTGGACGTTCTTCGGGAAATACATCTACGTGGAACTCTCTTTTCAGAAGTTCCACAGAGTTTCCTGGAAGTCTTGCAGTTATAAATACCTTTTTCATATTTATTTTTTAGCCACGGAGAGCACAGAGAACAAAGAGGAACGATTTAAAAAATAAATTTTTTTCTTCTCTCTGTGTACTCCGTGTCCTCTGTGGCTAATCTTTTACTTTTCAAACGGATCAGGTATTTCAGGGTGCCAGAGTTTAAAGTGGTTTTTATGATTCTCTGTGTATGCTCCAGGAGGATAGAACTCATCGTAGAAATCCAAGTCTGCATGATGAGCCTGAACCATAAACCTTAGAAACATCGGATCTGAGAAGGCAGGGAATCTGCCATAGGTGTCATAAACATAGTTACATATATCCTTTACAATCTGGATTTCCTCTTTACTAGGTCTCTCAACCTCTTGCATTACTCCTTCTGGGTTTCTATATGGCATCTTGTGGGTCGCCCAGTTACTCCACTTTAGGTCATTAAGAGCCTCTACCGCTTCACCCATATCCTTATAATAAGGGGGGCAAAATGCCTCAAAGAAGCCGTCTTTGCCAACTGCGACGGGATTTGGATTTCCAGTTTCACCTTTGAGCTTCGGGCTTATAAATCTGAACCCAAGTCCTTTAAAAAACGGCGTACCCCCAAGCATAAACATGCTGGCAAATCCACTGAATAGCCATCCCCCAAGCCCAAGTGCCTGAAGCGCAAGCACCATGTTTTGACCCATAAATGCCTGCTCTGCGATAAATCCATTTGCAAACCTGAGCTCAGCTTCAATGAGAGGCATTCGTTTCCCCTCGTCAATAAATCCCTTTTTAATCCATCCCGCAGTACCTGGGGGTCTCATTCCGTGAAGTTCATCTACGAAATTAAACCTGTGGTCTGGCCTCATATAGAAATAGTAGAGGTTTATAATGCAGGCTGAAAGGTCTGTAATTGGCATAAAAACGGTTGTGCCTGGTTTATTCACATTCCAGAGATTATGTGAAGCGATTCCCGGTGGACGATCTGGAAGATTGGCGCGTTTATCCTCTATTTTTATCTTTGATTCCCTGAATAATTCAAGGATTCTATCAACTCTTTCTTCTCGACTTAGTCCCTCAAGCCCTCTAAAATCATCGGGCTTTTTATCGTGCATCTTTATCATGTATGTGCCTTCGTCATTAGTGTAGAAAAGCTCAGTCCTGTGGACATCACCGAGTGCAGGAATGGTTTTACTTGTAAACTGCATCTCAAGGTCAAGACCAACATGGGGCGGAAAGTCAGATAAATTTATATTTTTTATCCCAAGCCCTGTCCAAACCAGGATTGCTTCTTCAAGTTCTGTGAGAGGAACTGACTTATGTTTTGATTTATATTTAAGCGGACCTCTCTCAATTTCCATCCCCAGCCCGAATCTTCTTGACCTCCTTTGAAAAACCGCATCAAGAAATCTATAGTCAACTGTAACATCAAGCCCTTTTGGATATTTACTCATCTGTATTCTTTCCTTTTCTCCGTTTGATTTTTAAACCTTAGTTTAGCAAATGTGTGGGTTTTATCCAGTTAGAGCATAAGATAATGAAGTTAAAAAGATGAGGATGTGGGGTAGTTAAAAAAAGATAAGAAAATAGATGAAAACAAGCGGGATTAAACTACTAGCAGGAAGTTATTGTTCAGTAAAAAGAATCATCCCAATTTATTTCGAGTTGGATAATGATTCATATTCCTGTTAATCCACAACTGCAAGAAATGTACATCTGCACCTATCATCTGGATCGGTAGGTTTACAAAACTCCCCTGCAAGTTCTTTTCTCGCTTCCGCAATAGTGTATTTCTTTCCATCCCTTTTTGCACACAAAGGGCAAACAACTTCATCTTGAGCAGTTAACCATTCAACTTTTGTAACTCCCTCATTACTTAGCTCATTAAGCATATCTAACAATTCCTTACGCCAATCATTCACGGTGCCTTGTATACCCATTATCGCCTCCATAATTGGTGTAATTAACCGTTCTAAGAAATAGAAAACTATTAATTTTATTTGTGGTATTTACCTCTCTTCTTGACCCTTAAAAGTCTGAGGTTTCACGGAAATTGTTGGTTCGTCATAAACAATCTTTTTCCAATTAGACTCGACACTTTTTGCCAACTTTTCGTTAGATTCAATATCTTTTACAAAGTTGTCAATACCTTTAGCAATAGCAATCCAAACTTTATCAATTGAGTAAAACTTTGAACCTTTAAGTGAAGTCTTAATAGGTGGAACAGGTTCTTTATAGGGAATTAGCCGAAGAATTTTCCCTCCTTTTACCTTATCCGAGTCTAGCGTTGTCGTATGTAGAAGCGCGTTCCGATGTTCCCACAATTCATCAGAAGTAACTTCTGCTGGAGAAAGATCAACGTACTTATCAAGCCATGCTTTAAAGTCTTTACTTCTGTTATTTCCGTTTACAAGAAAAGCCATTGTGTCGACTGCACTTAATAAAAGTTTCATCGAAGATACAAAAAGACCGTTTTCAAAGGTAATGAATGCTCCTTGCATGAAAGCATAAAAAATTCGAAGCCCTAAATCCGATGTTAATATACTTTGATTAATTATTATTTGTTGCAGACTAAATTCCCTAACCTAACCTAACTTAATACATAAACCTAAGAGCCATAAATCTATAGGCTAATAGAGATGCATATTCTAAAATATCATTAGCTTATTTTCCAGTTATTGATGCGTCTTTAGATTGTTAACTGGGATATAAAACTATGCTACATTTGAGGTTTGTTTACGTAAAATTTCATTGACAAGGCGATCAACAGAGACGCCAAGTTTTTGAGCCTGTTTTCGTATTGCTTTTATTACATCCTCATCCACTTCAACCTGATAGTGCCGCTTTCGGAATTCCGTTTTTACATCTACATCCTGAAATGCATCAGGATAGTCTGTCGTATCGTGTGTGCCCCAAAACTGAGCGGCCTCCTCATAACTAGAAAACTCATTTGGGATTGGATCAACTCGTTTATTTTTTTTTCTCATAATACCTCCTTTCGGATGCCGTCATGTCTCTGGCTGAAATGGGCATTGCGGCATTCCTACTTTTACGAATGAAAAAGACAACCAAATATCTACCTGTTTTTGTTTGACCATAGGCGACATATAAATCTTCACCTTTTACTCGTCCTTTTTGCGCTTGACGGAAATGTGAGCCTGAAAAAAGAATTTCTTCTACTTCTTCAATTTTAACATAGTGCTTTGATTCAATTTTCCTAACAAACTGATCCTTCCAAATGACTTCGTATAAAAGCAAATTATACTCCAATTTGAATTATGCATCTTTACTTTATTCAATCTTACCTTGTAAATATAATTTTAAATTCTTCAAGCGTTCTCAATCGCTCTTAATTATAAGCCAAAATCCCTTTAAGTACTTCAAGTCTTTAAGA
>Ga0209323_10000238_pt1 | contig 34465 bp, 35 predicted proteins | sample Rifsed19ft2_FD_184014 | JGI IMG/M metagenome (GOLD analysis project Ga0209323, IMG submission 184014) | Soil microbial communities from Rifle, Colorado, USA - sediment 19ft 2 (version 2) | ecosystem: Environmental > Terrestrial > Deep subsurface > Rock core/Sediment | place: Rifle, Colorado...
CAGGATGAAAGCCAGATTAAAGGTCTTGCCAGACGAGCTGAGAGGAGGTGCATGGCCGTCGCCAGTTCGTGCCGTGAGGTGTCCTGTTAAGTCAGGCAACGATCGAGACCCGCATCCCCCCGTTGCTATTGACCTTGAGTCAAGCACACTGGGGAGACCGCCGCCGATAAGGCGGAGGAAGGAGCGGGCCACGGCAGGTCAGTATGCCCCGAATCTCCCGGGCCACACGCGAGCTGCAATGGCAGGCACAATGAGTTCCGACCTCGAAAGAGGAAGGCAATCCCTAAAACCTGCCGTAGTTGGGATCGAGGGTTGAAACCCACCCTCGTGAACATGGAATCCCTAGTAATCGCGCGTCACTATCGCGCGGTGAATACGTCCCTGCTCCTTGCACACACCGCCCGTCGTTCCATCCGAGCGACTTTTGGGTGAGGCGTGGTCTTCCTTGGCTGCGTCGAATCCAAGTTTCGTGAGGAGGGAAAAGTCGTAACAAGGTGGCCGTAGGGGAACCTGCGGCCGGATCACCTCCTAAGTAAAAAAGCCAAAACAGGCCAACTGGAGGAGAAAGGTGCAAGGAACAACCGCCAAAAACGCCAAAGCCCATATCTTAATGATTCAGCGTTTTTGTGTATGGAATGGTTTTGATGTGTTTTTTGGATTGAGAGAATAGAATGTGAGGAGTGTTCTTATCTGATGGTTCCAAATTCGGGAACAAATAAGGCTATTTGACTATTTGAATCTTGAACTCCTTCCTTACTGACTTGACGCGCGTAAAATGCCTGTTCATAGTTAGGAGAATCAAGTTTCTTCTAATGCATACAGAAGCGATTAAAACATCAACCGCTGGAATAGGTTTGCCTGCTTTAAGAAGAGCGGCAGACAACTGCAAAGCCTCATCGTAATCCGAGACAGTGGGATAAATTACGCCTAGCTCTTTAAGTTCTAAAGCCTTTGGAAATTCGATGATGCTGAATATTGTTGTAAAGCCTTTTGCAGTTTTCTTTCCGCTTTTGAGAAGGTTTATGAGTGCGCTTGTATCGTAGACAACCTCTTCCATTCGAGTTCCCTCGCATTATCATAATACTCAATAGCCTTCTCTAAATTAATGGAATTCACGTCTAAACCATGTTCCCTCAGCATCTCAGCCAACTCATCAGAAGAAACAACGCCGCGCTCCATAACCTCAAGACGCCCAATGTACTCAATTACTGCTTTTCTAACAACTTCGCTCCATTTGACCTCAGAATACTTTTTCATTTTATTGTAGAGGTCTTCAGGAATAGAGACAGTTATGTTAACCATAACCCGTCTTGTGTGAGTTCACAGATTTAAGTATTTGCACAGAAAAACGCATTCAAACCTAACCCTCACTCTACAAAACAGCCTAAACCATCCAAAACCCTCATCCAATTCACACCCATAAAAGATTATGGCGACTATTGTTCTGATCTACTATGCAGACTTTTGCTTAGGCTCTCTGCGGAGACTAGCCCTCCCTTATAAATAGATTGAACTTTTAGTTTTATGGTTGCAGTGAACTGACGTTTGAGCGATTTTACGCCTCGACTGTTGATTTGATTTACTATGGGAGTTAAGCCTTTGGCTCGTAAAGATGATGTAGTTTTGATTGATGCTGAATATGATGTGGAGTATTTGAGAAAGGTTCGCAGATATTTGGAGCAGACGTTGAATGTGTCTTCTGTTGCAGTTGGGCATATTTCTGATAAAGCCATAGAAAAGGCGGATAGGCTATCGAAGTTGTTTAGGAAAAAGAAATATTGTGATGAGAAAGACCCAGGTATCTTGGGATTTGTTGATTTGATTCATCCCGCTCGCAGAGCCCGTTTCACTCCTTGACTGGTCCGAGATTTCCCATGATTCGTACTTTCTCTCAGGTCTTGATTGACCTTCACGGCACGCCGCGAGGGGTTGTCAAAATAGTTCTAGTGCAAAATTGTCTTATAAGGATTGTAGAATTTTCAGACACTTTGGTGCTATAGAGACTAAAAAACCGCGACTAGTCGATTATATAAACGCGATCTGTTATAATCATTGTTTGTGTATCGTGTAAATAGATAGTATTCACTTGAAGATGATTGTCTTGGAAAGAATGAAGCGAAGTATTCCAATAAAAAGGCCACCTGCACCAGAACTGCCAGAACGCAACACGGCAATATACAATGCAATTCGTTGGTGGGGACGGAAACCATGGTCAATTGTACGGAAATACATTGAAACTTACACCAATAAGGAAGAGGTAGTTTTTGATCCTTTTGCTGGTTGCGGAGTCGTGGCTATTGAGTCACTCAAGACTGGGCGCAAGACAATATACAATGATCTGAACCCACTTGCCTATTTCATTGCACGAACCTCAAGCATCCCAATCGACGCAACTGAACTTGAGACGGCATTTAAGCTTCTTGTCAACAATCTTGAAACGAAGGAATTTCAAATTACTAAGAAGGGAAAGGCACAGCTGATAAAGTTCTCGTGGCTCTACAGCAAACGTTGTCCAAAGTGCAAGAGCGAAGGAACAATCAAGGAGATAGTCTGGAGCAACGTCTACGAACCAAACCCAAAACCAGAAAATATCGAAAGACTTAGACAAGACGAGAATAAGTTGGCAGCATTAGCTCTGAAACTGTTGAAGATTCTGCAAAAGTATGGTCAAATGAGACATGATGATGTGCTCAGCAAGCTTCGGAAAAAAGCTGACACTGCTCCCGAGATGTTCCTGAGAGCCTTTGAACGGCTTGCCGAGCTTGATCTGGTGGTCATAAAAGAAATGCCCATTTTGAGAGTATACGAGTGTAACTGCGAGAAAACCAACAATGTTCTCGATAAAGATGACCTCAACAAAATCCAGGAAATCGAATCAATGGAACCAAGTTTCTACTACCCAAAGCAGGAACTCAGATATGCGACTGGGGAAAGATTCTTCAAACAGAGAAGAGTATGGAGCGTTGATAAGCTCTTTACCAAAAGAAACCTAATTGCTTTATCGATCTTGAAAAACGAGATAAAGGAACTTGAAGTTTCAAAAATAGCGAAAGACTATTTGCTTTTGTGCTTTGCAGCTATATTGGAGCATGTTAGTAAGATGGAACGTCCCAACAAAAAAGGATGGGGCGTTGAGACCTACTGGATATCGCCAGTTTTTCTTGAACAGAATGTTTGGCATGTTTTCAAGAACAGATTCAAAACGATAAAGAAAGCCGCAGAAGAATGCGGTAAGGAAATCGGAGACTTTATCAATGAAGCAAATTCTGTAGAAGAGGTAGTGCGAAGTAATGCGACTGCTTTCTTCTTAAAAGAAGATGCTCGCAAACTGCCTCTCAGTGAAGGAGTCGCTAAATACGTGTTTACAGATCCTCCGTATGGGGATACGATACAGTATCTTGAGCTAAGTTTCATGCAATCAAGCTGGTTGGGTTTCTCTTCACCTTTCGACAAAGAAATAATAGTCAATCCTAAGCAAGGAAAGTCCGCGGAAATATATAGAGATATGCTGACACAGGCGTTTACAGAAGTCTTCCGTGTTCTGGATTATGATTCTTATATGACTGTGACTTTTCACAGCGCTGAAATCAAGTATTGGAATGCACTGATATATGCTATACAGATAGCAGGATTCGAATATGTCGTTGCTTTGTATCAGCCGCCATCGAAAGAATACACAGACTTCATACATACTCGTGATCCAGGAAGAATGAGTGGAGATATCTATGTTACCTTCTTCAAACCGAAACCAGAAAAACGAGGAAAGAAGGAACCGGGCACGATAAGTGTCGCAGATGTGATCCAGCACATTGTCTTGCCTGAAGCAAGGAAGATAGTGGTCGAGCACGGAGGATCAGCGAGCTATGATCAACTGGTTCGAGGCGTGACTTTGTTTTTGCTCAACAAAGGGCTACTGCACAATCCACAGATTCGGGACTTGGGCTTTGAATCTGTCTTTGACAAGTATCTCAAACGTATAGGGCGCTCAAAGATTTGGGGCTTGAAGGAAGGAGAGAAAATATCGCCCATCGACTTCATTCCTCTCGACAAAAGAATTGAATGGATTATCCAAAGTGTCTTCAACAACAAGAATGGGAAAGCACGACCAGATGAAATTCTTGCAGCAATCTACACGAACCTGAAGAATTCGAAGACACCTGAAAGCAAGGAGATATTTGATGTTGTGAGAGAAACTGCTGAATCAGAGCAGATAAATAGTAACATATATTGGGTTGTCAAAGGCAAGAAACTCACTGAGTTTATGGATACTAGTGTCACCGAAGCAAAACCAAGTGAGAAAGAAATGACAGATTCGTTTCTCAATCACGATAGAATGATAAAGGTTCTTGCTGAGCTTGGGCAGCACATGAGATATGATGTCTGGATTGGAGAGAAAGAACAAAATCAAAATCCCGAACTCAAAAAGTTCTGCACAATCTCTGATCTTGAGATTAGTGGAATAGATCCTGTAGCCCTATCCAGACTTAGAGAGGTTGATGTTGTGTGGTTGATGAGAAAGACCGTGCCAGTAGCACTCTTGGAAGTCGAACATACAACGAATATCAGGGGCGGCATTGAGCGAACTTCGAATGTCTTCAAAGCGTTACCTCATCTTAGCGTCAAAGTTGTCATAGTCGTTCCAGACGGAAGAGTTAAGCATTTCAGGAATGTGATGAATGAGCCCACGTTCAAAACGTTGACAGAAGGTCATGAAGTATATAATGCAACTTATTCAACAGTTACTGCGACCCATGACGAAATCGAACATGAATATTCTTTCACCATGGAAAGCTGGATCAGAGAAGCGTGCAAGAAAATCTAGAAAGATCATAGAATCAATTGCCGTTGGTTGGTCTCCGGCTCTTCTTTGAGTACTGCAAAGGAGACATGCTCTCACGAATGTGATGTTGACGCGCTCCTACGTTACTGATGAGTGTATTCTACGCCCAAGACATCAAAGCTAACGTTCACTCTTCCAGAAACACTACTCCAACATAAAACGGCTTCTTATGATTCTCCCTAACCAACTCCGCCTCTTTCCTCGCAAAAAGAACACCACACCGATAATACTGAGCTAAAGCCAAACAGAAACAATCAGCCAAAGAAACACTCCTCTCACACTTCAGCCTCGCAGCAGCCTCAATCAAGAAAGACGCATCCTCAACTTGAACGTAGCCAGAAGCCAAAAGCTTGTCAACCCTACTCTTCGACTCAGCATATCCAAGCTTGCGGCAAAGAATGTACCGAAGCTCCGCCACTCCAATCTCAGTCACATAAGCAAGAACCTGCTCCTTCTCCAACGCCGTCTTCAGCCTCTGACCCAGCGATGTTCCAAGCACAGCTTCAACTAGAACGCTTGCGTCTAGAACCAAGCTTCCGCTCAAGTCTCTCCTCATCCAATCTCCTCTCCCGATAAAGCTCATCAACCGCCTCCCTTGCAACCTTCTCAGCATCAGGCACGGGTCTACAAGCCTCCTCCAGCAACCGCGGATTCTTAACTCTCTCCCTTTCACTAAGCAGATACCGGATAGCCTCATCAAAATCCACCCGCCGCCCAAACCTAATCTGCAATTGAGAAGCTACCCTCAACAACCTCTCCTTAACCTCATCCGAAACAGCAATAGTAGTAGTCATATAACCACCACAGAAACTATAAACGCTATAATCTATATAGGCATATCTAAGAAAGCACAAAGAACAACCGCCAAAATGTGGAAGAAAGCGTTGGAATGAACTTTTTTGAATATTCGTATTCATGATAATTCTTAAATACCCTATGAAGGTCAAAGACATGCTAAAGATTGGATTCTTGGGTTTTGATAAAAATGATTCGAAGAAATAAGCAGGCTGTAAAGCTTAAAATGGTTCCCTTTGTGCTTGTAATTTCTATTATCCTTTGGAGTGGTGGCTATTCAATTTGCTTCACGTCTTTAGCGTCTCCGGCGAAATCGTGGACTTTTATTGTATATCTTGACGCTGATAACAATCTTGAAGGTGCTGGAATAAAGGATTTGAACGAGATGGAATTGGTTGGCTCAAGCAGTAGCGTCGACATCGTAGTTCAGATAGATCGCATCCCGGGCTATGACGATTCTAACGGCGACTGGACTGGGACAAGAAGATACTACGTTACAAAAGACAGTGACCATGGAGTTATTCAATCGAATTTGGTTCAGGACTTGGGTGAAGCAAACATGGCTGCTGAGAACACTCTTTCTTCTTTCGTGAAATGGGCAATACAGAATTATCCGGCAGATCATTATGCGCTAATCTTGTGGGATCACGGCGGAGGCTTTCCAGGCGTGTGTTGGGATGACACCGACGGTGGAGACTCTTTAACAATGGTTGAAATAAAGCAAGCACTTTCAGACATAAAAGGCACTACTGGAGTTGGAATAGACGTTTTAGGCTTTGACGCATGTCTAATGGGCATGGTGGAAGTGGCTCACCAGATCAAAAACTACGCCAATTTCATGATAGGCTCTGAAGAAACAGAACCAAACGATGGATACCCATATGACACCATCTTGGCAGATTTGACAAGCAATTCCAGCATGACTCCTAATCAACTTGCAGCAACAATTGTTGCAAAGTATGTCGCGTCATACACTGATGAACTACTTAACCCAGAAGACGCTCCAACAGTCACACAGGCGGCTTACAACCTTGCCGAAGAACCTGCCTTAGCTAACGCAGTGTCTACTTTTTCCCAAATCCTCGCAGACAGCTTTAACCAGTACAAGAATGAAGTGGTTTCTGCAAGAAGTCAAACTGAACAATTTCAAGGCGACTTCATCGACCTGTACGACTTCACTCAACGAGTACGAAATTCCATTGCAAATGTTACAATTCAATCAGCAGCCGATAACGTTTTGAACAAATTGGCAAGTTTTATCATCACCGAAGGACATGGTCAAGGGCATCCAAACTCTCACGGAGCAACAATATACTATCCAGAAAAATATAACAAAGCATCTTATGCAGGCTCTGAAACTGATAAAACTTTAGACTTTCCCTGGGATACGCTGTGGGATGAATTTCTTGATTTTGGCACAAATGTCGAAGCAAATTTGGTGCCGCAATTTCCCACATATACCATGTCGGGAAATACAACTATTGCCGATGTTGCAGCCGGCGATGTTGATGGAGATGGAGCGGTTGAGGTGGTTGGTGTTGGCGCTTATACAGACGATTATGGTGATGTCTATTTTGTCGCTATAGTATTCGAAGTTACAGAGACAGAGCTCGTGATGCAGAGTAATTATACTCTGAACCTAGGTGAAAGTGAAGAATTAACATCTTTAAAGTGCGCTGACGCGGACAACGATTTGAAAGACGAAATAATAATCACTGCGGACTTTTACAATCTGACTGATTACGGGTGGTACTCCTGCATAATCATATTGGATGTCAACGCGGAAGGGATTACTCTGCAGATGTACAATGAAAGCGCATATCTCTCTCTCGAATCTTTGGATGTAGCAGATGTAGATGGAGATGGGTACAACGAGATAGTTATTAGCGGTCACCTCTGGGATGAGTTTGGAGACGAGTACGCATACATTGCCGTTGGAAACAACTCTTTACCCAGCGAAATGGCTTTGGAGAACTATTACGCGTGGAATATCGGAACTGGAGAAGATATAAGAGCAGTGGCTGTAGGAGACACCGATGGCGACGGCCAAGCAGAAATCGTGGTAGGTGGAATATTTTATGATGTTGATTATGACTTGTGGTATGGTTACGTTGCAGTGCTGAATTTCACTTCTAACCTGTTTTGGATGCAAGCATTCGATTACGGACAGGATATATGGATAAACTCTGTGGAGATAGCAGACGTAAACGGGGATATGGTACAAGAAATAGTCGTCAGCGGATATTCTTGGGATGCTAATGAAGTTTATTTCTACATTGGCATCGCCATCAATCAACCAAGCGAAACCATTGCATGGCTTTACCAGGATGTATATAGCATTGGGGAAAACGAAGAGCTGGTCTCGGTTGACGTGGCTGATATTGAGGGTGACGGTGTCGCAGAGATTATTGTCTCCGGATATTATTTCGACGACTATTACGGTGAATGGGACGGTTATCAGGCTGTCTTCAGTTGGAGCGAAACCACTGGCATGGTGCTCGAAGATGCGTATTATGGTGAAGACGGAAACGATTACACATACTCGCTAACAACTGCAAACATAGATAATGATGCACAGACAGAGGTAATAAGCTGCGATTCCCTGCAGACTGATGTTTCTACGGGTCAAATCAACGTTCAAACAGCCTCAAACTATGTTCCCGAAACCGGCGCAATCACAGGAACAGTCACAGACGGCGTTAACCCAATCTCGGGCGCTACTGTGCAGGTTGCCATATCCCGATACTCCGTTGTTGCCACAACAACCACACTCGCAAACGGATCCTACACGCTGGGAGACCTGCAACCTGCAAGCTATGATATCGAAGTGCATGCAACTGGAAAACTCAACGAAACTCAGAAAGGAGTGCTGGTCAATGCTGGGGAAACTACGACAGCGCCATTTGAACTGGAAAATACGCCTATTACAAGTGATAACGTGGTCATCGCCGAAGGATTCACATTCCATGTTATCACGCTTAGCAACTCAACAGTCACCAGTTTCGCATTCAGCAAAGACCAAAAAGAGATCAGCTTCAACATTACCGGATCGTCTGGAACGGAAGGATTCTGTAACGCCACAATTCCTAACAGTTTGCTGGATGGCAACCTCACCGTCAAAATAGACGGCGTGCAAGTTGCTCCAGATCCTATCATAACATCAAACGCTACGCATTCGTTCGTATACTTCACATATGGTCAGAGCACCCGCAAAATACAGATCATTGGGACTACAGTAATTCCAGAGTTTCCAATCATCATAACCCTGCTGTTGCTATTAGCTGCAACATTAATTGCAGTAATCCTGACTAAGAGAAAACTAACTGATGTATCCACTGACTCATTTTCAAATGTCAGTCCTTGAAATCGTCTATGCTGTAGCTTGTTCTCTTAACGGTTTGTGCACCATTAGTGAGCGTATGGATGCCTGTAATCGTTTGCTTGCTTGAACAGTTCTGTCAGTTCTTGGTCATCTGCGCCTTCTCTGATGGCTCCTAAAACATCCACGAGGTTATCATTCTTCATTAAGCACGGTTTTAATTTCCCATCGCTTGTAACGCGTAAGCGCGTGCAATGCATACAGAACTCTTCATTCTCTGTTGGACGTATAACTTCTACGTTCACGTGTGGCAAGCGATATACGTGACGGTTCTGCATATACCGCCTAGTTTCAACGCTTACTGCTTTCTGTCTCAACATTTCTTCATATTCGTCAAGCGGCTTATGATTTACTGAATAGTATTCGGCGCTTATGTTTACTCGTTCAAGCTCAATCAACTGCAAAATTGTTCCCGTCTCATTCGCGAACTCAATCATTTCTGGAACGGCATAGTCGTTTATGTCTTTCAAAACCAGCATGTTAAGCTTGACCGGATATAAGCCCGCTTCTACAGCCGCCCTAATCCCTTTCAACGCCTTTTCCATGTTGCCCCCAGTAAGCTTATGGTAAACTTCTTTTTCCACCGTGGGAAGGCTAATGTTCAAACGTTCCAAGCCATTTGCGTGAAGCTCTTCAGCTGCGGAAGCAAGCAAAGTGCCATTAGTAGTCATGGACAAATCTGACAAACCCTCTATTGATGCGATTTTTTTAACAATTTCGCCGATGTCGTTGCGCATCAGAGGCTCTCCTCCTGTGAGTTTGATCTTAGAAATGCCTAATTTGACGGCGACGCTCACGATGCGGACAATTTCATCAACCGTCATTTCTTCGCCTAGATTGCCTGCAGGCTTTTCTTCCCCTTCCATGTGGCAATATTGACATTGCAAGTTACAACGTCTCGTGATTGCGACGCGCAGGTTAAGGAGAGGACGCCCGTACTTGTCTTCTAGAATCATCGTTATTCCCGTCTGTGCCTAACGATGTCAGCCCCTTCCAACAATATAAGAATTACCTAACAGAAACATTACATTTAGACGTCTAATGAGGCTACTTTTCAAGGGCATGCTTAACGATGTGTCCTGATTCTGGCAAGATAATCCTCTGCATACACAAGCGAACAGCGTCAGGCGAACCGGGAATAGCGAAAACAGCCTTTCCTTTCACTACACCAGCAACAGCTCGGGACATGACGGCTGCTGAACCAATTTCGTCGAAGCTTAAGCGCCTAAAAACCTCGCCGAATCCGGGCAACATTTTCTCCAAGAAAGGCGAAACGGTTTCGATGGTTATGTCTGATGGAGCTATGCCTGTGCCGCCGCAAAACACAACAACATCTACGTCAGCAGATGCCAAAGCTTGTTGCATTCCCTTTTCGATTAAGATTTTGTCGTCTGGAATTAGTCTCCGAAAAACTACTGTGTGCCCTGCATTGTCCAGCAGAGATTCGATCAGGTCTCCGGAAACATCAGTCACTTTTTCGCCACTTTTCAATTGCAGATAGCGAGATGTGCTGACTATGAAAATTCCGAATCTTAGCTTTTTAGGAGCTTCCGCTTTATGTCTTTCTGCGCTTTCGCTCATTTGATAGGCCTTCTTTGGTCTTTTTCACAACTCGGATGTTCTCGATAAGCGTGGATGGGTATTGTCCTTTTGCGTCTTTTTCGTATTGTTTAACCATGTCCCAGACCGTTAGAAGGCTTATGGCAGTTGCCGCAAGCGCTTCCATTTCAACTCCTGTCTGCGCCTTTGTCTTGACAGTGGAAGTAACTTTCACTTTGAACTTGTCTAAAACCTTCACTTCAACATTCACGCTGGTCAATGGCAACTGGTGGCACAGCGGAATCAAAATGCTCGTCTTCTTAGCGGCTAAAATCCCCGCAATTTTGGCTGTGCTGAGCGGGTCTCCTTTCGCGATTTTTCCTTCTTTGATTAGGCGGATGGTTTCGTTTTTCAGCTTTATTGTTCCTGTTGCTGTGGCTTCTCGAAAGACTTCTTCTTTGTTGGATATGTCAATCATCGTCATGTTTGCTTCATCTCTTCAATATTTTCTAAACCCGCTAGATTGAAATTTTCATACCACACATACAAAGCATTTACACCTTCTAATTCTTATTTGCATGTTCCCACGCTTCAATGAGATTTTGCACTGCCCTCGCTTTGGACGAATGCTCATTAAACCTGTACAAGCGTATTCTTCCAAACACTTTGTGCTGAAGAATTCCCTCATCCTCCAAAATCTTTAGATTCTTATTCGTTGTTTCATAGTTCGCGCCGAGTCTGCGGGTAATATCCGACACGTTAAGCTCACCCACTCGTGCTATAACCTTCAAGATTTTCATTCTGACTTTTGAAGAGAAAACATCTTCTATATCCATAACGGTTTCACGGTTTTTCTTTTTCTAAGAGAGCACTTAATTCTTTCTCTAAATCGTAGGCTGGGATTCTTGGTAGATAAATGCGTGTTGATTTTCCACGCGGTGAAGCTTGTAAAACTTCGGTTTTTAATATGCCAATGTTTGAAAAAGTCTGCAAGTACTTCCATAATTGGGTGTGACTGTGAGGTTGCGCGCCAGATTCTTCGCACGCAATAGCGTAAGCTTGCTCTGCTTCCATAAAGGAGATGGATGCCTTTTGGCTTTCTTTAAAGGCTCTGGCGACGCCGAGCAAGAACAATTTTTCGTGTAGACTGAGGAATTCTAAGTCGCTTTTCTTAGTTGCTGGATACACGCTTGAAACTGCTCTTCGAACACATTCAGGCGCAACAACGTCCAGATTTTCCGCGTCCGCGTATTTTCCAGCGCGCCAAAGCAGTTCAATTCCAAATCGTGCGTTTCCACCTTCTGAAGAGGCAAGTTCAGCAATTAGGCTGACGGTGTCTTCTGGCACGGCGAATGGTTTGTAGGCGAGTGAAATGCGATCGTTGAGAACGTCCTTAAGCTGTTGCGATGAGTATTTATCAAGCCGAAGTATGTTGGATTGCAATGTGCTTCTTGTGCTGGCATCCAACTGTTCAACTGCCTTCAAACTTCTCAGGATGCATATTAGCGAAAGTCTTTGGGGTTTGCCTTGTCTTATCTCCTGCAAACGCGTAAGCTTGTAAACGGCTTCGGAGCCTTCTTGCTCAATGAGACTTTCAAACTCGTCTAGGGTTAAGATGACGTAAGTGTTTTCTTCGTCTAACATTTGCATAAGCATGCGCAGAAGCTCTTCAGGCGAATAGCCACGCTTAGGAAAATTCGGGTGGAAGATGGAGACTATGTGGTGTAAAGTGAGAAAGAGGCTTCCCCTGTATTCGCGGCAGTTAACATGAATGTAACGTAGGTTTATTCCTCGCTTGTTTGCTTCGCTGGTTATGTCATTTCCGAAGCGTTGAGAAAGCACGGTTTTGCCTGTGCCCACATCGCCTGTTACGATGATGCGCTGAGCCATCTTCCCCGGAAACTGCAACATGAAGCTGAAAAACTCCATCAGCAAGCGCAGTTCTCTGTCTCTGTGAGGAAGCCTAGAAGGGACGAAGCTGATGTCAAGTTTTGTTTCGTCCTTGAATACCGTTTGATACCGCGCCACTTGCCTTAGCCTCAGAGTAATTATACATAAAGCGCTGTTATCCTTTTCCCCAGACCAAACAAAAATTTGATGCTTAAGATTTGAACTATGTCCGCATGAATGATGTACACGACATGAAGTTAGCGCTCGCAGGTCAATATGTGATGTTTGCTTTTACCTATTCTGGAAGAAATCGTATGGCTTTTTCGACTTTGGCCCTTCTGGGCTTTAATTCAGATTAATTACACTTATGGACTTTTGGAAAGATGAAAAAATGCTTACTCTGGCGCTTCAACGATTGGTCGTGTTGTGTGATAAATTATAAATAGAAGTGGTCAAATACTGGTTCTCATGGTCGAGGTCTTACCACAGCATGTTGTTCTAGCCTTTGTAATATCCTTTGCAATCGTTTTTGTAATTATTTTAAGTGTTCACCTAATCGTTAAACACCTAAAACACGGGAGATTGCGGGATATAATAAGAGATAATGAGGGGTACCCCAGTCTAGCCTTATTCCAATTCTCGGCTTGGACAGCCATAATTGCCTTCTTCTACCTTGTGGTCTATCTTATCAGAGTATTCGGAGATGTCCTTGAAATCCCGCCAGCAATACCATCAAACCTCCTTACGCTAATGGGAATAAGCGTTGCGGTCCCAGTTGTCAGTGGCGGCATATCCGCGGTGAAGTACAGAACAAAGGAACGCCCCGACAAACCTCACTCGTTCTCGACAATGCTCGAAGAAGACGACAAGCCAACGCTGACCCGATTCCAGATGTTCATTTGGACGTGGATTGGCATCGCAATCTATTTTTTCATTTTCCTTGCGATGCTAACTAAGCATGGTGCCCTACAGGCTGTGGAGAACCTCTATTTGCCTGATATCGACCCGACCCTTGTGATATTGATGGGAATTAGTCAGGGAGCCTATATCGGAGGAAAGCTGATTCCATCTCAGGCGATGGAGATAACACGGATAGTGCCTCAAAAAGCAACAGCGGAGCAAACCATTAGCCTATTTGGAGTCAACTTCGGAGAAGTCAAGGACACCATCTGGTTCTGTTTCAACGACATTGCGCAGCGCGTTACGGACATCGAAAGTTGGACAAATACTAGAATCGACTTGAAAGTTCCAACCGGGCTTAAAGCTGGCAACTATAGCATAAGGGTGGCGAAAGGGGAGAGGATAACACCTGCAAAAATGTTTACTGTGACGTAAGTCACCCCCTTCGACTTCATAGAGAGCTTCCTGATATATTCTTTCGAGTTTATCCATGTCTCTATGTCTTTATGGAAGTCGGTTTTCAGTTCGCCAATTTGCTTGCATGAGTTATCTTTCAAAATTCGATTTTGCCATCAAATTCGCTGTATATATTCCACTCGATTTTGTAAAGGAATCCATAGAAACTGCCTACTCTGATGATGTACTGAAGGATAGACCAAATTTCTGGTGGAATATCTTCGATGGGAATCTTTCACTATAATATGGCGAACTGTAACTTATCTCTTAAAGTTTACGGGTCTAGCTCGGGTAACTCTCGGGGGTTTGAATGATTAAACAAGCAACATATTAACTAAAGTCCAATTCATTGATTCTGATCACCAACCCTTTTTGGGCAAACCTAATTAGCCAGTCTCATCTTGGACAGAACCTGAAAACAAAAGACTAATAAACACTTGTTGTTATTCATACTGCAAAATGATTCCCAAATATTTCTTCCTAACAAAAGGCGTCGGCAAACACAAAGAGCAACTCCAACCCTTCCAGTTAGCACTAAGACACGCAAGCATAGAACACTGCAACATCGTTAACATGTTAAGCATCATACTGCTTGGCTGCAACGTTTTGCCATTTTGTAGACGCAATCGTCGTGCTAGGTTTGCTAGCTGTTAACAGCCATTGACGGCGCCGAAAAATGTTTGTATTGATAACAAATAAGTTCACTTATGATATCATAATGAGACAACCTGTTTGTATGTTTGATTCTGATATGAAATAATGTTACCGCTAATTTTAAATATCAGACATTGACTTTTCTATTGTAGCGTGAGAGGACGGGAGATAGATGAAAGCGAAACCCGTGGCAACCATAATACTTGTCGTAATTTTGATTGGCACCATGGCAATCCAGATAATGGTAAAAGCGTATCCTTTTGAAGACATTTTCAAAGAGGATTTGCTTGAAATAGCTGAGGGCAATCCCAAAATCGAGAGTATCAACATAGAAAGCTGGTCAGATCATCGACCTTCAGCCATCTGGGCTGTAATTCAAATTAATTATATTGCGGGTCTTTCAGATGATGAAAGAATAGCCATACAATACGATGTGCAAAACCAATTAGAGCCAAAAGGGTATATTGATTATGTTGAACCAAACTATATCTTTACAATTCCCGAGAATCCTCCTCCCCCATGGCCTGGATTTGTTATTGGAGAATTGATTGTTGGTTTCATTATTGCGTCGGAACAAGATGTGGCAGTCACTCATGTCGTGGCTTGGCCAAACCTCACCCTGCCCTCTTACGTCTACGTCAATGTTACAGTTGAAAATAATGAGACCAGTTATGAAACGTTCAACGTGACCATACACGCGGATAATATCACAGTTACATCAGCAACGGTTGCTGACTTGGCACCGGGATCAAACAAGACCCTAAAACTCAGATGCGATCTATTCCCTTTCAGGGAGGTTGTTTTCCCGCCACCACCGTGGCCTCTTGAAGAGCCTATGGTTGTGAACGTTACGATATGGGCTGAAGCCAGCGTGGCTGCTGGCGAAATCGATATCTCCAATAACGCTCTTGTTAACGGGACGATTAGCATAATCTGGTGGGTCTTGGATTTGAACGGCGATGGCGCAATCGATATTGTGGATATTACACTCATGGCAATAGCCTTTGAGGTTCCCAATCCCCCTCCTTGGTTGGATCTTAACGGAGACGGAGAAATCGATATTCTCGAGATAACTATATTAGCGAGGGCTTTTGGGCAGGTTTACTTTGAACCCGCAGACTCAGATGACCCATAGGCGCAATCAAGTATCCTGTTGGCATTATTTTCTTGTGGTTTTTTATTCTTCATTTCCCTAATGCATTCCAAAGTCATCACCTATTGATGCTTTTGTCTTCGGAATAGTTTTTGCCACTTTGCAGACGCGATAATCATCCCAAGTCTGCTGGTTGCAGCAAACTTATATACCAAAAATTATATATATTAGTTGCAATAAATAAGTGAACTTCCTCATCTCAATGAGATGATTATTTGTGAGTGATGAAAGATGATGAAACTGAAATCAAGAATGGCATTCTTTCTAGTTGCGCTGCTTCTCTTGAGCATGCTAAGCGCCTTAGAAGCATACACGATTTTCACCCCGGAGATTTATTTGATTTCATCTACTGTTTCTAAAGATCAGGAATGGAATGTACAAGTGTGCATAAAAGACATAGTCACGGCTAACGCGGTTTTCGCGTACCAAGTGAAGCTGTTCTTTAACACGACGTTCCTTCAGTGTCTAGAAGCTAGAATTCCTGAAACGGACAAATCTTGGATTTTCTCAGGATCAACCACAGTATCGCCTCAGCCAGTAATCAACACTGCAAAAGGCTATGCGGTAGTAGGCGCTTCGCTCCTTAGAGGGTCGTCATTTAAGGGTTCAGAACCTTTCGTGCTTGCCTCATTCGACTTCTGCCTCAAAGCAGAGTTGAAAGATGCACCTGAATCATACGTTAACGTTGACAATCCAGACACTTTCCTAGTTAACAATGACCTGAAAAAAGCGCCAGCGACCATAAAGAGCGAAGGCTCAATCAATTGTGTACCGGACATGTCAACAACAAACGTACAGGAAAACACTGATCAGATAGATTTTGACAGAGACTATGAGGGAATTGGATTACGGGATCTTGCTAGCAAAGGGGAAAGCCAAGTTGAGTTAATAGTTGGGCTTGACTCTGAAGTTCCAAAAGCCTATGCACAGGTTGAAACTGTGGTAGCAAAGTACAAGAGCCTAATAAAAGATGTTGTTTCATGTGCTGGTAAGATTGTGGCTGTCGTCGTCAACATTGGTTCAGATCAGGTCAAATCATTCACGTCTGAAATGGAAGCAACGGGCATTTCAACATACATCGAGCCTAATCACCAATTTAAAGCCTTGTGGACTCCAAACGATCCTTATTGGGGGAATCAATGGGGGTCAAAAAAGATACAGGCAGACTGGGCTTGGAACACAACCGTGGGCAACGCCTCAGTGCTCATCGCTGTTGTCGATACTGGAATCGATTACAACCATACAGACCTTGCTCCCAACTACGTTGCACTAGGCTACGACTGGGCAAACAATGATAATGATCCTAAAGATGATTATGGTCACGGTACTCATTGCGCCGGAATCATAGCCGCGAAACTAAACAACTCTATAGGCATAGCAGGAACTGCCCAGGTTCGAATTATGGCAGAAAAGGTGCTTAACCAATATGGCTCTGGGGGTTCCGCTTGGATCGCAAATGGGATATACCACGCTGCGGACAGGGGAGCAAAAATAATTAGTATGAGTCTCGGAGACTATTTCTATTCTCAAACAATTTATGATGCAATCAAAAATGTTACAAGACGTGGTGTTTTGGTGGTTGCGGCTGCAGGAAACGATGCTATAAGCTGTACGACATATCCAGCGTATTTTGACGAAGTTGTCGCTGTAACAGCAACCAGTCAGAGTGATACGAAAGCCTCTTTCACCAATTTTGGAACATGGGTTGAGGTGGCCGCGCCTGGTGTCAACATTTACTCAACGATGCCAACATACCATGTGACAATGAATGATTATGGCTACCCAATGAACTATGCTAATATGAGTGGTACTTCAATGGCTACACCGTGCGTCTCTGCAGTTGCAGGTCTCGTTTGGAGCCGTTTTCCAAGTTTGACGAGAGACCAAGTGCGAATCCATCTAAGAAAGACGGCTGATGATTTGGGTACATCTGGTTTTGACATCTATTACGGATATGGAAGAGTCAACGCAAAAAAAGCTGTCGAGCAAAGTCCGCCACAACATGACCTTGTTATCCTTAATTGGAAGAGAACGCCGTACGTAACAGGAGGCAATGTGACCGTTAATGCTACCATAACAAACTACGGCATGAGCAACGAGAACAACGTGGTTGTGCAGCTATGGTTAAACGGCACTCTAAAAACCTCCAAATCCATAGCCTCCCTTGCAAGCGGAAACTCTACAACGGTAAGTCTCTCATCATCCGCTCCCGGCACTGGCGTGTACAATGCCACTGTGCGTGTGGTGCCTGTTTCGGGTGAGGTGGCCACAGCGGACAATACTGTAATGGGATATGTTGGTACAGAACAAAAAACAATAAAGGTCCCGAGCTACTATCCAACGATACAGCAGGCCGTTGATGTCGCCGTTTCAGGAGACGCAATAAGAGTAGCGTCAGGAACTTACAATGAAGCAGTCCATTTGTATACTTCGAACATAAGTCTTTTCGGTCAATCTTCTCAAACGACAGTTATCAATGGTAGCGGTCCCAATTATGGACTGTGGGTTGTGTACACAGATAATGCCAACAACCTCACTGTCAGCGGATTTACCTTGAAAAACAGTAAGCTTGGAAATTATGGCTTAAACTTCTATGCGGGTATCTCCCTCGCCGGTTCTAGCTTTTGCGTTGTGGCAAATAATACAATATCATATAACAAGGAAGGCGTCTACCTGTACGGCTCATACAACAATATGATAACTGGGAACAACATAACCTCAAGCGCTGACTCAGGAATAGGACTGTTTTCCAGTGGTGATGGCAATTTAATTAGCAACAATACTGTGCAATCAAGCACCAATGCTGGCATCGGGCTGTACAGATGGTCAGGGGGAGGTGACACTATCAGCGGCAATGTTGTACGAGGAAACGGATTTGGTATCGACGTAGGCATCAATAGCCTAGTTACTGGGAACAAAGTTGTGGAGAACAATGGTCAAGGAATTTCCTTATATTATGGGGCGACAGGGATAACTATAAGGGACAACCATTTTAGAGGCAACGGTGAAGGAATCAACATTACGGGAGCAAGTGGTAACAGTGTCTATCACAACAACTTCATCAATAACACCAATCAAGTAAGAGGGACGCCAACAAACAAATGGTATGGCAGATGGAATGTAACAGGAGACTATTGGAGTAACTACACAGGTAGCGACCCAGATGGAGATGGCATCGGAAACACTTCCCACATTATCAATGCAAACAACAGAGACAACTTTCCGTTTATGAATCCCTATCTGCCAGGCGATGTCAATCACGATGGCGAGGTAGATATATTAGACATATCTTTCATTGCCAGATACTATGGCTCCACAGTCACGCCCAGTAGTTCGGTCGAAGTCAAACGTGCAGACTTGAACGAGGACGCCATAGTAAACACATTAGACCTAAACATAGCTTCGGCAAACTTTGACAAAACATGGCAGTCCTACTGGGGAGAATGACTTTACAATCTCCACCTTTTTTTTATGATGCTGTGTGCGATCCTATGGAAGATCGGGCGTAGGTTTGCAATATGAGTTACGTTGTTAACAGCTAACTTGCATGCTGTTAGCGCGCTTGCTTTATTTTTTATGAAAATGTCCTACGGAGTAGTCTTTTGGGTCAGATGGCATGTTTTGGGTGAAACAAAAGACTAATAAACACTTGTTGTTATTCATACTGCGAAATGATTCCCAAATATTTCTTCCTAACAAAAGGCGTCGGCAAACACAAAGAGCAACTCCAATCCTTCGAGTTAGCATTAAGAGAAGCACAAATACAACACTGCAACATCGTAAACGTGTCAAGCATCGTACCGCCCGGCTGCAAACTCGTCCCAAAAGAACGCGGGTTAAAAATGATACAGCCAGGCGAAATAACATTCATGGTACTGGCTAGAAACTCCACGAATGAACCGCACAGACTGATCGCATCATCTATAGGCGTTGCCATCCCATCAGGCGACCATAATTACGGGTACCTTTCCGAACATCACTCTTTTGGACAGCCTGACGACAAAGCTGGAGACTACGCAGAAGACTTGGCTGCAACGATGCTTGCAACAACCATGGGCGTCCAATTTGATCCTGACAGTGCTTGGCAAGAAAAAGAACAACTGTTCAAAACCAGCGGCATGATAATCAAGACCGCGAACATAACGCAATCGGCAACTGGAGACAAAGGCGGCTTATGGACAACAGTTGTCGCCGCAGCAGTCTTAGTTCCCGGAAGAACACCGTTGAAACGCTGAAAAACACTCTTCCACACACCTATCCTTTTTATTCCAGAACAATATTAACAGCACTAGAAATGCTAGAATGGGTGAACATTTATGCTCAAAAAGTCTGAATCGCCAATGATAATCGTCAACTATAAAACCTATTTAGAAGCAACCGGGCGAAGAGCAATTGAGCTTTCCAAAAAAGCAGAAAAAGTCAAGAACGAAATGGACGTTTTCGTTGGAGTGGCTCCACAGTTTGCAGACATAGCCGCCGTAGCCAAAGAGGTGCATATCCCCGTTTTTGCTCAGCACATAGACCCAAACAAAGCCGGAAGCTACACTGGACACGTGCTCGCAGAATCTGTAAAGGAAGCGGGAGCAAAAGGAACCCTGATCAACCATTCTGAAAGGCAACTTAAAATATCTGAAATCAATGAAGCAATCAGAGTAGCACGCCAAAACGGTTTGCTTTCAGTTGTATGCGCCAATGAGCCAAGCACAAGCGCAGCCGTGGCAACTCTCAAACCGGACATCATCGCTATCGAACCGCCGGAGCTTATAGGCACTGGGATTCCTGTTTCCAAGGCAAAACCGGAAGTTGTCACGGGAACAGTCAAGCTTGTAAGGGAAATCAACTCTACAGTCACTATTCTGTGCGGGGCGGGAATCACAAACGGAGAAGACGTTTCAGCCGCCCTGAAGCTTGGAACCCAAGGCGTGTTGGTTGCAAGCGGCATTGTGAAGGCGAAAGACCCATATACTGTTTTGCGTGAATTTGCAGAAGCAACAAAGAGAGCCTGAAACAATTGAAAGTTGAGCCTGAATGCGCCGCGTGCATACTTAGCAGAGGTACAGCGGAAGCAATAGAAGCAACAACAAACCCTGCCTTCCGTTTCAGAGCGATGAGTGACCTTCTAAAATTATTGACAAAAGAATTCAAGCCATCAGCAGTTCCAGCAGATTTGGGCACAAAAAGGGACCGCATGATAAAAAGAATCACGGGCAACGGCGACCCTTACAAAAGAAGCAAAAAAATGAGCAATGAGAAAGCATTAAAAATTCTGCCATACGCCAGAAAACTCGTTGAGGAAGGCTACACACAAGAGGACAGATTCAAAAAAGCTTGCATGTGCGCCATAGTTGGCAACATTATGGAATTTGACATTCCAGGGCACAGGTTCACGTTCACTGGTTTAAGGAAAAGTGTTCGAGACGCTGGAAAAGATCTTGTGATAGATGATGTCAGCAAGATTTATGAACTTGCCAAAAAAGCACACACAATCCTTTATCTGGCTGATAATGCTGGAGAGATTGTGCTTGACACGTTGCTTGTCGAACAATTGAAGAATATGGGTTTGACTGTGACTGTTGCTGTTAAAGGTGGACCAATACTTAACGATGCAACCCTTGAAGATGTGGAAGTTTCTGGGATAGGCAAGATCGCTGACAAAATAATAACAACCGGAACAGACGCTGTCGGGCTAGTTCCAAATGAAGCCTCTGAAGATTTTCTCAGCGCTTACAACGCTACTGACGTAGTTTTTGCAAAGGGCATGGGCTACGCTGAAACATTAACAGAGTTCAAACTTAAAAAGCCGCACGCATTATTATTCAGAACTAAATGCAATCCAGTTGCAAACTTTTTTGGCGTGCCAAGAGAGAAAAACGTCGCAAAGTTGATGCTATAAGATGATTTTGCCGTCAATAAGGCTTGACAGCGAAGTTCTTACGCGTTTTGAGGATGCGATTCAGCAAGAATGGCTTGTTACAAACGGCTTAGGCAGCTACGCTTCTTCAACGGTTTTGGGAATAAACACAAGAAAGTATCACGGACTGCTTGTCGCAGCTTTTCATCCGCCCAGAGACCGCAGAGTCTGCTTGGCAAAGCTGGACGAAGAAGTATCCATCGGAAACAGCGTCTACGCACTCGGCGCTAACGAGTTCAGGGATGTAGTTTTTCCACAGGGACACACTTTCCTCAAAGAATTTTCGATCTCGCCATTTCCAGAATACGTTTATATTGTGCAGGATGTTTGTCTCCGAAAAACTGTTTTTATGCCGTATAAGAGAAATGCGGTTATAGCGCTTTACACGGTTTTAAACAAGAACAGTTCTCCAGTAAAAATCAGGGTTTTTCCATTGATAAACTGGAGGCATTTTCACTCGGTTACGGATAGATGGAAGATTTCATGGGACTTCTTCCAAAAACATGAGGATACAACAGCAGGCGTGCAAATTGGCAGTTCTTCGTCTATGCTGGCTATGAGAACGACAAGCGGACATTATTCGCCCACTGGAAACTGGATTGAAAAAATATATTTCCGAGAAGAAGCAAAACGTGGAGAAAGCTGCTTGGACGACTGTTATCAGCCCGGACGCTTCGAAATTGACGTTAATGGCAATGGAAACGTGGATTTTGCATTGATAATCGCCGCAGGCGAGAATGAGGTTGACGCGAGAAAACTCGCTGAGATGCCTGCCACAATAGGCGATGTAAGAAGCCTGCATGAGAGAGAAATAAACCGTCAAAAAGATTTGTTGACAACATTTTACGGTGCGAAGAAAAGCTTTTTTGCAGAGGAATGGCTGAAGTGGCTTGTCTTAGCTGCAGACACGTTCATAGTAGAAGGAGCAAACCGTGAACAGAACATTGTGATTGCGGGGTATCCTTGGTTTGAAGCTTGGGGAAGAGACACGTTTATCTCTTTGCCAGGGCTGATGCTTGTGCCCAGTCGATTCGAAGAAGCAAGAAAGACTTTGCTGGCGTTCAAGGAATACTGCAGGGACGGGTTGATTCCTAACTTTGTGTCGGATGTGGCTGGACAGGGATCCTACAATACTGTTGATGCGACTCTTTGGTTTGTTAACTCGGTTCTGCAATATTTGAAGTATACGGGCGATTTTGCGTTTGTTCGAGAGCAGCTTTGGGAAGCATTGAAAAGCATTGTTGAAAGCCACGAAAGAGGAACTGCTTTCGGCATTCGTGTGGACTGTGATGGATTGCTTTCTCACGGTGCTCAGTTAACATGGATGGACGCCTTCGTAGACGGTCAACCTGTGACTCCGCGGGCTGGAAAGGCTGTTGAAATTCAAGCATTATGGTATAACGCGGTAAAGACTGTGGAGCTTTTGGCGAAGAGCTTCAAGGATGCGAGTGAGCAGGAGAAATGCGCAGTGATGGCGGAGAAGGCGAGAAAAAGTTTTGTTGAGAAATTCTGGAATGCTGAAAAAGGTTGCCTGTTCGATGTTGTAAGTCAAGATGGCAAAGATGCCTCGATTAGACCTAATCAAGTCATTGCCGCCTCCTTAGACTTCACCATGTTAGACAATACCAAAAATGAGAAAATTCTTGATCTTGTCCAACGCGAGCTTCTGACGCCTTGTGGATTAAGAACCGTGGCGAGAAATGATCCGAGATACATTGGGGTTTATGCTGGAGACAGAAGAAGCAGAGACAAAGCCTATCACAACGGCACGGTGTGGCCTTGGCTTCTAGGACCTTTCGCAACAGCCTACGTGAAAAGCACAGGTTATGCTGAGCATAAACGAAAATATGCGCTTAACAACTTTCTGTTGCCGTTATTCTCCGAGCAAATTTACCGTGCAGGGCTTGGAACTATAAGTGAAGTTTTTGATGGAGACCCGCCACATGCGCCCAGAGGATGCATAGCCCAAGCGTGGAGCGTTGCTGAACCATTAAGAGCATACGTAGAAGATGTAATGCAGATCAGACCGAAATTTGAAAGGGAGATAATGCAGGTTTTAGAATAGATTTTTTTAGTTTGTGAAGAGGTCTACAACGATTCCCAGAATATTGTTTCTCATATCTAACCAACTTTCCGTGGTTTCCTTTCCTTTGTCAGTCAGCGAATAGACTCGCTCATTTAAGCCTGATTTTCCCATGATTAATTCTTCTTTTTCAAGATGATGCAGGCAAGAATATACTGTTCCCAGACAAACGAGAACGTCGAAGCTTCTGTGAATGTACGAGATGATATCATTACCCGTTAGCGGGTTGTTCCTCATTTTTAAAAGAATAAGTGTGTCCAGAAAGTCGGTGACGAGTCTCTCACGCATCTTGGTTAGAAATTCAGATTCCACATCGACACCTCTCAGAATATTATAGGGTTTCTTTTCATATAGTCTCTTCGCTTTTTAAGCTTACAATACGAAATTTCTGTGGCTTAGACCGACTATGCGTCCATATCGACATATTACTGTTTGAGAGTACGCCTTTTTTATCCGTCGCACCCGTATATGTCCTTAATCGAGGAACTGTAGAGAGAGAACCAGATGAGATTGTTTAAGAGAAAGAACAATTCGGTGAGCAAGTGGAGACTGAAGGCAATGCTTGTTGATCCGAAGAAGACAAGGATAACTTTTTGTGTAACGATGGAAACGAGACATATGCCTCCGTGGATGCATAGGCGTCTTGAAGAAAGCACGTAACGAAACAGGTACATAGCCATTCAGAATCGAAATTTTCATTCTTGTTTTAGGCTGTTCTTTTGCCATTTTTTAGAAGTATCGCTAGTATCGGATTATTCTTTGGAGACTGTGACTTTTTCGACTCCTTTCATCCATGGAACCTGTGTTGGATCCTCAGAGAATTCGTTCAGAATCTCCTTCTCAATGTTTTCGTTAGCTATTCGCTCGCTTTCTTCGATAAGAGAAATCACTATAACGGCTTTCTTAGTCATGACTGTTCACCCTAGATATTTTGCTGATGAAAAGTATATACATTTCTCCTTTTTCATCTGGCGATAGACCCTGTTCCCTTGGAAAACTAAAGTGTATGTAATGTTTCTAGATTGCTTTCCGCATGTCTTCGGCTGCAGTCTCCGGCGTTATTGTGTTTATGTATATGCCTGTGTTCTTTTCGAAGCCTGCCCAAATCGCGAGTTTAGGATATACTTCCAAGTGCCAATGATAATACTTGCCTGTATCCTTGTCTTCGGACAGGTGAAAACCATAATTGTATGGAGGATCATTTACTAGCTGCTTAAGCCCGTGAAGGCATGTTTTCAATGTTTTGGCAAAAGTTTCAACTTCCTTCTGCGACATGCCAAGCAATGTTGCCTGATGCTCTTTCGGAGCTATCCAGAATTCCATGGGATTTACGCTTGCGTACGGCGCGAAAACCACAAAATGCGAGTTTTCAAGGATAAGTCGTGGGCTGTGCCGCTCTTTTTCTATGATGTTGCAGATGGCACAGCGTTTTTTTCTAAGCCATAACCTCTTGCTAGCGTTTAGTTCTTCCTCAACTGTTTTCGGCATGAAAGGAGTTGCGATTATTTGGCTGTGGGCGTGGGAGAGTGAGGCTCCTGCTTCCAGTCCGTGATTGCGAAAGATTGAAACATATTTCACGTAAGGTTTCGCTGAGATTGCGCGTAGCCTGTCAATGTAGGCGTTTATGACGTGTGTTAATTGTGAGGTTCTTGCATCCGCTGGATGCTCATCATGGTTTGGCGATTCAATTAGAACCTCATGGTGTCCAACAGCGAGCGCTAACTCTCTATTCTTCATAATTTTTTTGGGAGTAGTGTCTTTGGGTGGAGCGAAAGCGGGATACAGGTTCGGTACGCAGCGGATTATCCAGTTCTTATGCCTTTTGCTGTCTTGATCTTTGGCTTTTTTGATGCCTTTTCCCGATTTCAAGTAAACGAGAACTGCAGGAGGCGTCATGTGCTCGTTGCCTGGGCACATTGGACAAACGCCACTCTTTCTCTTTTCCCCTTCTTTTTTTGCAAAGTCTGAAGGTCTGCGACCACGTTCAGTTGCGATAACAACCCAACGGTCTAGCAAATAGTCTTTGCGAACTTCGTTAAAGCCCATGATTCAACTTACACCGAAACTAGATTGATACTGATAGCATTTAGCATTTTCCAAACACATAATTAAGACAGAGGTTGGGAATTAAGGGCAAACTCTCTTGCTCGGAACTGTCTAGCCTCCCTTATTTATAGGCTGAACTCAACGTTGATTTTTACGCTGAGAATGGCGAAATCGAGAAAGGCGGTGGGCCACAGAGGTTTGACGCCTAGAATCCGCAGGAACCCCCAAACCCTACACTCGTACCCGCATCCCCTTGAGCGCTGAACGCCCAGACTTAGGTTGCTCCCTCCCGGGCCTGGCCGGTTTCGCCTGACAAACGTTGAAGACGGCTTCCCTACGGAAACTGCTCAACGATCGCCAGCCTCAAGGGACGGATAGTCTTCGTTTCGGAAATGAGGGCCCCAGCGGCCTTTGACGCCTCATCCTCGGCTGTCAGCCCGTCATATAGAGGGTTTACGGTACAGGGGACCCCTACCCCCCCGCCTAAGACCCACCGCTAAGCATTGTGAAGCCGTTCAAAACTATAAAACTTTATCTGGATTCGTCAGTTCTAATCGTACATTCTTCATGGGACATTGCAAAAGAGGCTAAGGGAGATTAGAGACATGAAAACAAGCAACAAGCTGAGTATTAATAGTCAATATGAGAAGTTCATAGAACGATTCTTCAAATGGGCTAAAACACGCCAAGACATCAGGGCAGCAATTGTAATAGGTTCTCGCGCTCGACTTGATCACCCAGCTGACGAGTGGGCAGACCTAGATATCATAGTCATCAGCACAAATCCAGAATACTACACGTCGGAAGCTGAGTGGGTGGACAACATTGGTAATCCTTTGCTGACGTTTGTTGAACCTACGCCTACTGGAGATACAATGGAACGTCGCGTCCTCTTCGAAGGAATGCTTGACGTGGATTTTTCCATAGTTCCTAAAAGAGGATTTCAACAGCTTCTTCAACCAGGGATAAATCCTCAAACGACAGTTCAAATTTCGAATATTTTTGGTCGCGGAATGCGCGTTCTTGTTGACAAAGATGGAATGCTGGCGCAGGTACGCAAATTACTTGAATCTATCCAGAACCCGACACCTTCCCCACCAACACAAGACGAGTTCGTCCAAGTCGTCAATGACTTCATATATCATTCTGTTTGGACAGCAAAGCACATACGCCGAGGCGAATTGTGGTGGGCGCTAGGTTGTGTCAATTGCAAGTTGTCGTTTTTACTGCTTCGCATGATTGAGTGGCACGCCCGCGTGACACATGGCTGGAATTATGATACGTGGCTCCGTGGACGCTTTTTGGAAGAGTGGGCAGACCGTCGCGTTCAAAAAGGCTTACGAAAAGCATATGCGCACTACGACAGAGAAGACATTGCAGAGGCATTGTTGGGGGCAATGGATCTGTTTCGCTGGGTATCCATTCAGACAGCCGATAAACTTGGTTTTTCATATCCGACCAGTGCCGATAGGCAAGTGGCAGATTGGATAGAATCATGGCTTCTAAAGGAAAACAGAACCCATTAAGAGATTCATGTTGACTACAAAACCGCAAACGTGAGGTGGACATGGATGCAAAGTTACTTCGACTAATTGCTGTAGGCAAGAAACTCTGAGAATGCGTTATCCCTTAGGGCAAAATCATTATATAGTTTTCAGCAAGATAATATTATGTAGGAGAAACAGAGAATGGGCATTCTGGATGAGTTATTAGGGTTCTTAACTCAAGGAAGCATCGGAGGCATACCTCCACTGGTTTTAATGATCATTCCTTTCATAGTGGGCTTGATCATCGGTTACTTCGTAAAGAAACTCTTGAAAATAGCCGTAATCGCCATCGTCATAATTGCCGTGATAACTTACTTCGGCTTCTTCGGCCTATCATGGGGAAGCCTCACAGGACTTATAGATACATATGGATCTCAAGTTGTGTACTATGCGGGACTGCTTATGGGCATTCTTCCGCTTGGTTTGGGATTCGTCATAGGTCTAGTTGTCGGATTCATCCTTGCATAGACGGACCACAGAATATTGAGCCATAGCTTTCCAAACAGAATCATTTCATTTTGATATAAAGAGATATATCCATCTTCCTTTAAACCTAAAAAGTCAAAAACATGAGTGCAAGCCAATGAAAAAAATTGGTGTAGTAACGAGTGGCGGCGATGCTCCCGGCATGAACGCAGCCATTAGGGCTGTGGTCCGCATCGCCTATTCAAATGACCTTCAAGTTCTTGGTTTTGAAAAAGGCTGGGAAGGCTTGATAACAAATAATTTTAGGCCATTAACCCCGCGCTCAGTCGGCGGAATCATACAGTTGGGCGGCACAATTCTTCTCACGTCAAGATGCTCTGAATTTAAAAAGAAAGAGGGCCTCAAAAAGGCTGCGGAAACTCTTGCCGCCAATGATGTTGACGGGCTTGCTGTAATCGGTGGAAACGGTTCCTTTGCAGGAGCCCTAAGCTTAAGCAAGGAAACCAACGCGCTGATGGTGGGAATTCCCGCAACAATCGATAATGATGTTTATGGAACAGAAGAAACCATAGGTTTTGACACTGCCGTAAACACTGCAGTCACTGAAATCGACAAAATCCGAGATACGGCAATCTCCCATGAAAGAATCTTCATTGTCGAAGTTATGGGGCGAACAAGAGGCTTTCTCGCCTCAACAGTAGGGCTTACAGTTGGAGCAGAAATAATTTTAGTTCCAGAAATCAAATTCAAGTTAGAAGATGTTTTCAAAACTATTGAGAAAAACAAAGAAGTGGGAAAGAAGTCCGGCATGATTGTGGCTGCTGAAGGGATTGGAGACACGCGGCAACTAGCAACAGAAATCGAAAAGAACACAGGTTCAGAGGCTAGACTAAGCGTTTTGGGTTATGCACAAAGAGGCGGCAGTCCTACAGCTAGAAGCCGGCTTTTGGCTAGTATGTTTGCGAACAAGGCTGTTGAAACATTGATGAAAGGGCAAGAAAATAGCGTGGTTGGGCTGCAAAATGGGGAAATAAAAAGCATGTCGCTTGAGAAATCGTGTATGACTGAAAAGCCTTTCGACCCTAGCCTCTTGAGACTTGCAAAACTGCTGGCAACGTGATCATCCGAAGAACACGCTTGCAATGTCATAGAGTTCCAGATCAACGGTCTTCCGCTTTCCAATGACGTCTTTGAGTAGCACTGGAACTATTTTGTTTCCTTTAAGTGCAACCATGTAGCCGAACTTCTCTTCGTGGACGAGGTCTATGGCTCCTATTCCGAATCTCGTGCCTAGTATTCTGTCAAACGCTACTGGCGAACCGCCACGCTGAAGATGCCCCAAAACCACAACACGCGTTTCGACACCCGTCTGCTTTTCAATCTCTTTTCCAACATAATATCCAATGCCGCCCAGACGGATGTGCCCAAACTCGTCAACACTTTCACTGTAAACTATCTCTGCCCCGCCTTTGGGTTTAGCTCCCTCTGCAACAACGATTATACTAAACTTTCTGCCGCGGTTCTGTCTTTGTCTGATCAGTTTGTATATTTCTTCCATTTCAAATGGTTTCTCGGGGATTAGGATGATGTCTGCGCCTCCGGCAAGTCCAGCCTCCAACGCAATCCAGCCGCTGTATCTTCCCATAACCTCGAGTATTACGACTCTGTGGTGTGTTTCGGCTGTAGTGTGAAGCCTGTCAAGCGCCTCAGTAGCTATGGCAACTGCTGTCATAAAACCAAAAGTGTAATCTGTTTCAGGCAGGTCGTTGTCTATCGTTTTCGGTACGCCAACGCATTTAAGCCCTAACTCATTCAACTTGAGCGCAACGCTTAATGTATCGTCGCCACCAATGACTACAATAGCGCCTATTCCCGCGTTTTTAGCGTTTTCCATCGCCTGTTCTGCACCTTTTTCACGTTTGAATGGATTCGTCCTTGATGTGCCTAGAATTGATCCTCCGCGAGTCAGAATGCCCGATACGGAATTCAAGTCTAATGGCACAAAATCGTTTTCCAGAAGCCCCTGCCAACCATCTCTTATGCCCACAGTTTCGTATCCGTAGTTTTGGATTCCTTTTCTAACTACCGCTCGTATGACGGCGTTTATTCCCGGCGCGTCTCCGCCTCCACTTAAGACTCCAATTTTCATTTTTATACACCTCACGATGCTTCTCCACTACTTCCAAATAATCGCATTTTCGCCTTAATTACTTCTTTCATGGCTTCTTTTGCTGGACCCAGAATATTTCGAGGTTCAAACTCTTTCGGAAATTTCGATAGGACTTCGCGGATTGCTGCTGTGAAAGCAAGGCGAATGTCAGTGTCAATATTTACCTTTGCAATACCTAAGCATATTGCTTTTTTGATGTGCTCTTCGGGAACGCCTTTTGCTCCTGCTAGCTGCGCGCCGTATTTGCTGGCTTTTTCAACTATCCACGAAGGCACGCTTGAAGCTCCGTGCAAGACCAGCAGTGCATCAGTTTTTTGGCTTATCAACTCTAGTCTTTCAAAGTCAAGCGTTGGCTCAGCTTTGAACTTGTAGGCGCCATGAGAAGTTCCTATCGCAACTGCCAAAGCGTCAACATCAGTCTGTTCGACAAACTTTTTTGCTACGTCTGGGTCTGTCAAGACGGCTTCTTTCTGCTCAACCGTCTTTTCTCCTGCTCCAGCAATTCTGCCCAGCTCAGCTTCAACCGAGACTCCTTTCGGATGCGCAATGTCAACGACGCGTTTTGTTAAGGCTACGTTTTCTTCAAACTTTAGAAAGGAGCCGTCTATCATGACGGATGTGAAGCCGGCTGCTATGCATTTTGAAACGGTGTCAAAATCTTCGCCATGATCAAGATGCAGAGACATTGGCGTGCTCGTAGATTCTGCGGCTGTCTTTGCAATTTTTGATAGATAAGCTAGCCCAGCATATTTGATGGCGCTGGGTGTGACGGCAACGATGACTGGCGATTTTTCTTCAGCCGACGCTTCAGCCACAGCCAACAAGACCTCAAGGTTATTGATGTTAAAAGCGCCAACTGCGTAAGCGTTTTTTCGGGCAGCAGTCAGCAGTTGTCGATTTGTGGCAAGCATTTTTTCACCGTTTGCTCCGTATTAATTGCAAATCGCAATAAATAACTTGTACGGTCGCAACCGATTCCGCAAGAGTAATCTAAATGAAGGTTCATGCTCGCCAAGCCACGAGTTTCGATCGAACATGTTCGGAAGACATAAACTCTCGTCTACAATTATACATTCTTGGAGATTTGCTTGACCTGTTATTTCAGGCATCTACAACAAGTGTTCAAAAAAGCTGGAATAGAAGTCACAAGTGAGAATAAACGTGAAATAGACAAGCTCATCCGCGGCATTCTAGATGTAGACGGGAACTGTCCAGCTGTGTGGAAGGAAGTGAAGAAAAGAATAGCCGAAAACGAAGGGGCTTTTGCGTCTGAGCTTAAACAGGCATGGAAAAAACGAAAATAGCACATGCCAATCTGACGAGAAAAAGTAGGAGTCTTGGCTGCGAATTCTGTTGCTTACAGACCTACTTCTTTTTAGCCTTAGCCTTAGTTTTAGCTTTGGCTTTGGTAGCAGGCTTCACTTCTTTCATTGGTTCGCCGCAACAAATCAAGTCACAGGTTGCGCATCCGCATGCATCATCGACAACCACAACGAGGCCGCATTCTTCACATTTATATTTCTCGCCTTTTTTAGCCATCCTACTATTGCCTCCTAATATGATGTTATGCTTGATTTAAGAATATAAAACTATATGGTTTACTTCTGAAGGCTGTGTTGTAGATGCTAAAAAACAATAAAACTTTTAAGAAAATAACGCATGTTTTGGAGATAAGTTTGTGGCAGTTCGCTTAGGGGATGATTGATATGGTGAAGCTAAACAAAGTTGACGAACTTGTAGTCTCGACTTTAAAGGCCAGTGATAAAGGGTTGACGATTGCGGAAATTGCTGAAAAGACTGGCGAATCGGAGAAGAAGGTTTTCAAATCCTTGCGTAAATTGTTTGAGAATGAGATGGTTGCGTGTCAAAACCATCAATACAGACTCATAAGCAGCTAGAGCTTACTCTATTCAGGTCAACATGAGTGCAGAGTGCCAATCCGAACCTGCGCCGCCAATTTTCTCGTGTTTTTCTTGTGGTTTGCTACTGTTGTTGAATATTTATTTTGGATGCGTCAAGAATAAAAAACCCGAATCCAGTATTTTCTTAAGGAATACTATGAATCATGAAAGCGGATCAGCTGATTCTCAGAAGCCAATTCCAAAAGCAGAGGGGTGCCCCCACTATTTCGGATATTTGGCGCAACGACCCAAGAGTGAGGGAGCTCCTGACGAATGCATGACATGCAAGAAACTTGTAGAATGCATGCTATCCACATCTGAAAGTGCATCCGTTTCTGAGAGTCATGTTACCATGCAGGAAACTAAACGCAACATTTCAGCGAAGCCTGAAGCCAATGCGAAGACAGAGAAAAACAAGTTCAAAGTTGAAAATCTCGACATGCTGTTCAGAGCTTGGTCTGGAACCGTGCGAATCGGCGAACTGGTTCTTTCAAACTGGGGTGGAAAAATTGATGAAGTTGAAATTCAAACCGCTAACGGGAAGAAGGCACAGTGCAGAGTCTACCCTATCAAGGAATCGAAGAAAGATATTGTGCAGGTTCCAGACAAAATACAGCTTTTCTTGGGTATCATCGAAGGCGAACTAGTAACAGTCAAACCAATAAAAAAGAAATAAAATTGTTTTGACGAAACTTACAGCATTATTCTGAACTTGCATTGGTCGTCTCCGTTGACTATGGATTTTTCCATCATGACTTCAACAGGTTTTCCTAAGGCTCCTTCGAATAGTGCTTTAGCCCATCCACGAGAGCAGTTGCAATATGTTGCGGAGAGTTTTCCTCGGGGAATCTTGTTCACTTGAGAACAGTAACATTTGGGATAGATAATATACACTTTATTGCCTTCTTTGTGCAGATGCTTGTAGACTTGCCCAAACTTTTCTAGAAAATCGTCAGTGTTCTTCGATTTCTCGTAAATTTTTTTGGCTTTCTCGATGAATCTTGGCGACTGACATTCCCTTCCACACTGTTCCAGTATCCGCGTCGCGAGCCTTTTCTCAACATGCTTGTTTAAGCCATCAATCATAGTTGCAATCCATTTCTCAGTACGTCCAACCATCTCGATCAATCCAGATACTATAGAAACATTGCTATGCTGTTGCGATACTTAATCCTTGTTCAATGTGGCTTCATGCAAGTGACTGTCTAAAAACCTAGTTGCAGATGTTTCCTTATCCTCTAATGGTTTTCTGTTGTTTCAGGTTCTTGGGCATGTAATCCCATGCTAATTATCTTTTCATAAATGGCTTCCACTTCATCTTGATTAAGTCCCAATTCAGACGCCCTCTTCATAATATGCCTATGCTGTTCGTCTTCTCTTTTGAAATCCCTTATCTGAATTCCATGGCGCCGTTTGGCTTCGCCAATAATCTTGCACACTTCCACCCTTTCTTTCAGAGAAAGCAGGATCTTCTCATCGATCTCGTCAATCCTTTTTCTTAACGACAAAACCCTTTCCAAACCATTCCGCACCTTCAAGACTTTTTTGCTACTTCAGTCTTAACTTGGTGGCGCTTTTCCAGTTCCTCAAAGATTTCCTTAGGCTTCAAACCTTTTTGAGCAAAAAGCACCAGCGTATGGAAGAGTATGTCTGTTGCTTCGTGCCTAATCTCTTTAGGTTGGTTGCCTTTCGCCGCAAGAATAAGCTCAACAGCCTCCTCACCTATCTTCTGCAAGACAGCATCTTCCCCATTCGCGGTTAACTGTGAAACATACGATTTCTCAGAAGGATTCCGTATCCTATCATTTATGACTTCGTAGATTCTTTCAATAATCTTCGCATCAACCGCCTGCTCTTCTTCCGTGACTACTGGCTTGTAGAAACAGGTTTCTCGGTCAGTGTGGCAAACTACTCCAATCTGCTGCACTTTGAACAGAATTGCATCATTATCGCAGTCTAGAATCGCATTCTGCACCAAAGAATAGTGCCCAGACTCTTCACCCTTAAGCCATAGCTTTTTTCGGCTTCTACTCCAAAAATGCATTTTCCCACTCGTCAAAGTCAACCTTAGCGCTTCCTTATTCATGAAAGCCTGCATCAAAACTTTATCATCTGAAGCGTCTTGAACGACTACTGGGACAAGTCCATCAGCCTTTTCAAAGTCCACTTTTCTGATGAAATCTTCAGCTTCTTTTTCATTTAGTTGCAAAACCAAGTTTATCACCTCATAACTAGACTGGGCGTACAAGCACTCCTTTTTGCGAGAGATACTCCTTAACCTTCATAATAGAATATTGAGATCGATGAAAAATTGATGCAGCCAACGCAGCATCAGCCTTGCCTTCAGTCAAAACTTGGTAAATATGCTCTGGGTTTCCCGCGCCCCCGCTGGCGATTATTGGCAAGTTCGTAACTTCGCCCATTGTTTTTGTTAAAGGAATATCGTATCCGTCCTGTGTCCCATCATAATCCATGCTTGTCGGCAAAAGTTCTCCAGCGCCCAACTCTTTCACGGTCTTCGCCCAAGCAATAGCATCCAATCCAGTGGGCACGCGCCCTCCTTCAACGTAGACTTCCCACCAGCACTTTTTCCCTTTATAATCAACAACAGTCTTGTTTGGCGGAGCCTTTTCCACATATGTTCTTTTAGCGTCAATTGCAACCACTATGCATTGGCTGCCAAAAACATCCGCCGCCCGCTTCACAAGTTCAGGTTCTCTTACAGCCGAAGTGTTTATTGAAACTTTGTCTGCTCCCGAGCAAAGCGTGTTCTTT
>Ga0209323_10000244_pt1 | contig 34259 bp, 36 predicted proteins | sample Rifsed19ft2_FD_184014 | JGI IMG/M metagenome (GOLD analysis project Ga0209323, IMG submission 184014) | Soil microbial communities from Rifle, Colorado, USA - sediment 19ft 2 (version 2) | ecosystem: Environmental > Terrestrial > Deep subsurface > Rock core/Sediment | place: Rifle, Colorado...
TATTAAACCCCTCATAGCAAGACTTGGTTGACTTGTTGTAGGTACCGTTAGGGCAGTCCGGAAGCCTGTAGCAGACCCCTGAAAGATACGTATAACCGGCAGGACAGTCGTAGCTTGCCTGTGCCGTGCAGATATCCAATGTCGAGGAATACGCCCCCGGGGCGGTGCACGATGGCGGTGCCTCGCATCTCGATGTCGTGGATTTGAGGGTATAACCTGACGGGCATAAGGCCGAGCCTTCGAGCTTGCAGTAATTTATGTTTTTATCGAGCGTACCGGTCTCGCATACGGCCTCGGTTGCGCATGCCAAGTAGTAAGGGAGCGTCTGGTCATAGGCATACTTATTAGGGCAGGTCACCTTGACCGGAGTCTTGGAGGCGCATTGGCTTCCGACCACATCCTCGTTCGATGTGCATGAGATCGGCTTTGTGCAGCCCCAGTACGTCCAGGAACTGTATGTATAGGAAGAGTACGTATATCCTGACCGGCTGCAGCTGTAACTGGCAGGTGCCTCGCACCGATACGCGGAAGCCCTTCTTCCTGTCCGAAGCAGGGTCCAGACGCCGTCACCCTTGCAGACAGGGTCTTTTTGACATTTCCCGTCTGTATAGGTCCATCCGGATTCGCAGGACGTCGACCCGGTGGCATAAAAGACGTATTTATCGAGTGTCGTGTCGAGCACGCCGTAGCCCGAAGGTGAGGCCTTGCACTTCCCGGTGGCCTTGTCGTAGGTAGTGCCTGCCGGGCATTCGGTGGTGAGAAAACTTGCGCTACACGTATTCACGTTATTGCCGTCGCTGCCCCCTCCGGTTGGACAGATGGCCGAAGCCGTGCAGTAGCCGAGCTTCGGGTCATATGCCTGGCCGTCAACCGGACAGGTTATACCCGTAAGGGTCACGCACTTGTTTATGGTCCCGTTGAAGGTTGAATCCACGGGGCAGGTCGGGTCCTTCCTGCATTCCGAGCCGACTGCGGCATACCCCTCGGGGCATTCAACGAGAGCTACGGCCTCGCATTTGTCGAGTTGGGTCGAAAGCGCGCCGTTCTCCGGGCATTCGGCGAACTTGACGCAGCGGTGGTCGTCCGTAAGCAGATAGTCAGCATCAGGGCACATATATGCGCAGGCCGCGGTCTTTGCGCAGGTGGAGCACTTCCAGCCATACTGGCATAACCCTATGGTCGTTATAAGTTGGTTTCCTGAGCTTCCGCCGTAAAGTGTAAGGCTCGACCCTGACCCGAGTATGCGGGTAAGGTCGAAGTCGCCTATACTCTGGGCCGCGTTTATGTAACAGCCCTCTATTGTGATGCTGCCAGCGTCTACCCCGCACTCCCCGCCGTAGAATGTAAAGGTATTTCCGCTCGCCTGTATCCCGGAAAGCCCCCAACTCGTGGAGGAGCAGTTGTCACCTGCCTTGGTGAAGTACTCTGCCTTGCCCGTGAAGAGACACCCGTTCATGACTATCCTTCCGACCTCGATGTTATTGAAGCTTACGTCCTTTCCGTAGAACACGAGGCTGTCACCGTTGCCTTCAACACCCGTTATACCGAACCACTGTTCAGCTGTTCCCACCCAGAAGATGTCTCCAAAGGCGCTTAAGGCATCGGAGTTGCAGTAGCTCGCGCAAGTGCCGTCGCAGTTCTGAGTGCAAATCTCCATGGTCTGGAATCCGGTATCGCACGGATAGGTCTTGGTGCAGGTACCTGCCGTGGTACACGAATAGCTCCCGAGCGGGCAGTAGGCCGAGGCAGGTATAAGAGATAGGCAGCGGTCTATGGTCTTGTCATAGGCCGAGCCGTCAGGACATACAGGATCGCGCTCGCATCTCCCGGTGGTCTTGTTATAGGTGTAGCCCGTTGGACAGCCGTAGAGGGCGTCGTAGACGCATTTATCCGAGCCGGAGTTGAAAACCGCATTCGCGTCACAGGACGGGTCCTTGGTGCAATATCCGCTGGAAAACGTAAATCCTGATGGGCAGTTTATCGTGGCGCTGGACTTGCAATATGAGCCGTTTTTACTGTATATGAAAGTTGAGGACCCGGAGCATTTAAGGGCCTCGCATCCAGTAAGGTCGGCCTTGGCGGTATAGCCTGCCGGACATTCGTAAGAGGAGAGCGTCCCTTCGCATATGTTAGTGGTTTTGTTGTAGGCAGTGCCGCCAGGACATACAGGGTCGCCGAAATACGCCCCTGTCGTTGGGTCGAGTAAGTAGCCTTCCGGGATAGTAGAAGTGATGGTCTTTTCGCATTTGCCGGTAGCCGCGTTATAGGCACCACCGTCCCTGCAGTCGTCCTTCTGGTCCCTCGTGCACCTGGGGTCGCCATCGCATTCCCCGCCGCACCAGTAGTAGACCAGGCTGTAGCCGCTCGGACAGGACATGGTAGCATGGTCGACGCAGATATATCCTTTGTCTGAGTTCACAAGGCCGTAATCGACCCATGTTGCCGAGCCGGTCGCCGGGCATGCATACCCTCCCATGCATTTTCCGGTATAGGAGTTATAGGTATACCCTGAAGGGCATGTGTACGTGGGTGAAGCCGTACACCTGTCGTAGGCGCCGTTATAACTGCCGCCATAAGGACATGTAGGGGTTTTTACGCAGGCGTTATAGGCGCTGTAATACCAGTAACCGGACGGACACTGTACACTCCTGTAGCATACATCCTTACTCTTATCGAGAGTGCCGCTTGCGGGGCACGATGAAGTCTGGGTGCAGATAGCGCTTGTCGAATTATAGGCATAGCCCGATGGACAATTGACTCCGCCCGCAAGCTCACACCTGTCGGTCGAGGTATTGAGCGTCCCGCCGTCCGGGCATTCGACCGGGGTATACGTTGCCGTACAGCCTCCGGTCGTTATGGGACATAGAGTGCCTCCCTCGTCCGTATTCCAGCACCCCTGGAGTTCCCCCTTGTCGTCAGTGTCACCATCGCCGGTAAGGTCGGCCCCGCAAATGTAATCGGCGGCCGATTTACCAGGCATGGCAAAGAGAACCGCCGTCACGATCAGCAAGGCGCACAAAATTCTTAAAGGATTAAGCATGGTTCACCATCCTCCGGAGCTGCTGCATAAAATGTCATTGGACGCCTCCTCAAGTGCGCTCATAATGGAGGCAGCCTCGGCGAAATCATCCGGGCAGGCGCAATCAAACAGAAGCTCATCACCATTTGCGGTATCTAGCGGGCACAGTCCGCCGGTACATTTCTTGTAAAAGATGTCGTAACCGGCGGTACCGGACCTGAAGTCCGCTGTGGTGCCGCTCATCCCGGCCTGGGTATCGACCTTCGGGGTTCTGACCTTGCAGACCTTGACGCAATTATCGTAATTTTCGGAAGCGTACAAATTTGTAGCTTCCTTGGAAGTCGAGAAGCCGCCGGATTCGTTTTTCCTGTAGTCGTCATAATAAAGCGTCGAGCCGGATTGCAATGAGGTGCTGAGCACGGTCTGTCCTCTCGCCTTCACCTCTGAAAAATCAAAATCGGATTGCTGACCGTAGCAGAAATACTCCTTTGTATCGGTCCACCAGTCGCGACAAACCTCGTGTGATTCGACCCCTGTGAAGGTCTGGCAGGTATTTGAAGCCGTATTGCCGGTGGGACTGAAATTTGAATAAGTGATTACACCGTCAACGGTCTCCTTTCTTAGCTTGCAGTCCGAATCGGCGGCGAGGGTTGAGCACTTGTCGTCGACTGTCTCGATAAGGATGTCTTCCTTGTACTGAAGGTCGTAGGTGTAGCTATATGACGGGTTTTGCGTGCCGGAATCTCCGCATGTAAGAACAGCAGTCTGAGCGCCTGCGATAGATACGCAGTTCGAAGCGCCTGTCGAACAGCCTGTCCCTGAAACGCAAAAATAAAGGGATGCGGCTTTTTTAGGGAGCGTTATCACCTCAAGGGTATGCCACCCGTCTATGCCGCCTCCCCCGCCGTCACAGCCGTTGTGCGGTTCGTTCCCAGGTCCCGTATCGAGTATCTGTAGATGATAATCAAAGCCGTTTTCGTAAATCCTCGCATAGAGGTAATGGTCAACGCATATCGAACTCGAACCGGCGGAAGACCCTGTCACCGAATACGTCTCGGTATTGATCGTTACAACCCTCTTGATATTACAGCTCGCCACGTATACGCCGGCGGATGAGTTGTCGAAACTCTCCTTGACGTTATAGTACGCGCTGGAGGTGTCCTGCATCTGATTGAGGATCTCGGAGTCGGATGCGGCCACGAGACCGCTGTTATCCTGATTCGTATAGTAAGATTGTAAACTGCTTGAGCCGGAGGAAGATGCGCCGGAACAACCTGCCGGGTCCTGGCCGTAATATGAAATAGTGTTATCGGCTATCTTCGCATCCGTTATCGCGTACCTGGCGTCCACATTCTGTATCGCCCCTGCCGCACCACCCCCTATGTCCTTTAAGACCGATGAATAGTCGCTATAGCTCGCTCCACAGCCCTGGTTGATACAATAGCAGCCCCCGAGCTCGGTTATGGAAGCCGTTTGAAGGATTGCTTGAAAACTAGTAGCGTCAGAAATCCACGAGTAATATTTGCAGTTCTGCCATGTCCCCGCATCGCATGAGACGACCCCGTTTGAACAGACGCCGGAGATATCAGCGGGCGGCACATAGGTATAATCAGAATTTCCATCAAAGTCCGTATCCTGCCTAATAGTCGCCTTCAAATCCCCCGTTGAAAGGACTGTTATCGACACTTCGAGAAATTTGGATGTAGAAGGGCATATTAGTTGAGCGTTGAAGGATTGACTGCCGTCAAGCGTATACATAGGAGTATCGCCGGAGGTCACGGGCCTTGACACCCTCTCGTCAAAGCCGGCTTCAGACCCATAACTTCCCTCTATCGTGCCGTATATGGCGGATGCGGCCTCTTCGGGGGTTGCTCCCCACAGAACAGGAGCGGACAAAAGGCCCTCTGCGATGATATGTATGGCCAGGAAGACCAAAGACCCTGCGATTTTCATAAAAGTCCTCCACTACGCCACATATTGAGGCGGTTTCTTATATCTATTACTGCGGAGTGATTGATTTAGAGGGGCTTGAATAGGGAAACATAATAAGAATTCAAACTGAGTAATTTATGAATACACCCAAAAGCAGTAGTTACAAAAAATGATTTTATTCACATTATTATTAATATAATTTTTAAATTTACTTGTCTTTCAGGTTTTAATATTATTTAGTGTACATGGTGCCTTTTTATGCTTGGAGCCATACGCACGCCTCTATCACGTAGGAGATAGAAATGCCTTTATTAAAAGAAAACATGACATTGCCTAACGGTGCCAGCTTTCACCGAGCTGACCTTCATATTCACTCTTTCGGAGGTTCACACGACGTGAATGACATGACAATGACGCCCGAGGCAATAGTAAAAACCGCTATTGCTGAAAAACTAGATGTTATAGCTGTTGCCGACCATAATGAAATAATGAATGTCGAAGCGACGCTCAATGCGGCCTCAGGATTAGAGCTTCTTGTTATTCCAGCAATTGAGCTCTCTACACCAGAGGGGCATCTCCTATGTTATCTACCATCACTTGACGCTCTTCAGAAGTTTTTTGGCCGTATTAATATTGTTGATAGAGGTAGTCAGACATCCCGATGCCAGAATTCACTCCTAGAGTGTCTTAATCTTTTATCGCAGCTATACGGATTTGGAGTACTGGCCCATGTGGATGCGCCAAGCGGCTTCGAGACAGAAAATCCAGGCAATTCACCACACAAAATCGACATACTGTCTCACAGGGCTCTACTTGGCATTGAGATAAAAAAAGCATCGTCTCAAATATTTTATTCTGATGCTGATTTAGACATTAACCGCGGCAATATCGGAAAGGAACGGATCAAAAGACTTGGTCTCGGCTTGAGACAATACTTGGCCAGAGTACTCAACTCAGATTCACACACGCTAATTGCGTTAGGCAAGAACGCGCAGGGAGATCGGAAAGTAACGCGATTCAAGATGGATCGGCCTTCCTTTGACGCCCTTCGTATTGCATTGGAAGAAAACGATGCGCGTGTGCGTATTGAGGACCAGATCCCAGTCGCTGTACCGCATGTCGCCGGTGTGCATTTTGAGGGTGGCTTCCTTGATGGTCAACAAATAAAATTCAGCCCAAACCTTAATTGCATAATCGGTGGGCGCGGCACTGGTAAATCTACTACATTCGAGGCTGTTCGCTGCCTAACAGGCGATCCCGGCGGAAGTTCAATCATAGATTCAGAGATTTGGCCCACACTGTTGACCCTTTTTTGGCTGGATCAAGCTGGGCAATTTCACACGTTGTCGCGTCCGCTTGATAACACGGTTTTTAACTTAGATGATCCAATTAAAGGGCCGACATCATTTTCAATAGAATCCTATGGTCAGAGCGAGACGGCTCAGATTAGCAAGCAGGTGCAAGAAAATCCCACTGCCCTCCTACCTTATCTAGATCGCTTCATTGAAATTGACGAGGCTAAAAATGAAGAAAACACAGCACGGGATGAGCTTCTTACACTTCAGACAGAAATCGAGAAGGCGGTCAAGAAAGTAGATATGATCCCACAGTACGAACGCGAACTGTCTACAACACAGCAACAATTGATTGCACTGGAACAGGCCAAGGCTAAAGATATAATTGAGCTACAGCGAAAACTGGCCGCCGAGCGTGAAATACGAAAGCAAGTTGTCAACAAGTTGGATGAGATACGGAAAGATCTCGAAAGATTGGCACCCAAGGCTACAGTTGATGAGATTGCGGGACTTGCCGATCCAAGTATTTTTGCAGTAGGTGCAGATGAGTTTGCAAAAATTGTAGAAAATGCACGCATTTTCGAAATGGAGGTGACGACCACTCAAAGCCAGGCTAAGGCTAGTTTAGAAAGATTTCAAATATCTGCTAGCGCACAGATCAAATCATGGCAAGAGAAAGAGGCTGATGCGCTAAAGTCCATTGAGACAAAGAGAAAAGCACTAGAGGCCCAGAGCATCCGTCTTGATATGGTATACATCAATAAACTAGCTAAGGATGAGGCCAAACTGAAGACAGACCTCGCCAATATTCGCACCTGGAAACCTCATCTGGAAAAATTGAAACGTGATCGTATTACTGTAGCCAAGAAACGCTGGGCTGCTCGCGAGCGCATTGCGATAACGCGTGAGGCTTATGCTAAAGCTGCAACCGAGTCCTTAAAATCTGCTTTAAACGACCTATTTGTCAGTCTGAAGTTTTCTAAAAGCGCATACTCGCCGAATGCAGAGCAGTTGATAATCCAAGCTATGGGATGGAGAACCATCCAAGTACCACGTGCTGCCCTGCTGATCGAGCGGCTTACCATACCTAAACTTTTGAATGCGATCGATAAGCATGACAAGGATCTCATCATGTCTGTAACCACGGAGGAAGGTGCCAAGGTCTTCGATAATTCAGATGCACATAGAATAATCGAACGGTTAAGTGAACCAGCTATAAGATTCGCTATAGAGCGTTCCGAAGTCTATGATCTACCTCGCTTGACAGTAACGAAATTAGTCACCACACCGGATGGCAAACAACATTACATCAGCAAAGACTTCTCAAGGCTCTCTCTTGGCCAACAACAGTCCGTTCTTCTGGCGTTAATGCTTTCATCAAAGAGCAATGCACCACTAATCATTGACCAGCCCGAAGACAATCTTGATGGTGAGTTTATCTATAATAGCCTCATTCCCGTCATCCGATTAGCAAAGGAGCGAAGGCAAATCATTATTGTCACTCATAACGCAAACATTGCAGTCCTCGGTGATGCCGAGCAAATCATAGTTCTCAAGAGTACCAGCGATAAAGGGATGATAGTGTCACGAGGGTCTATAGACGATCCAACAACAAGAAAAGCTGCATGCAATATATTGGAAGGGGCAAAGGAGGCCTTTTACCGTCGCGCGAAGATTTACGGAGTCGTCCATCCTGAGAGCAACATGATAGAAAAAGAAGAACACCCCTAGATAGGTAATCCAATAACCACATACAACTTTTTAGCAAAATGCTCGTAAAAACGTCCCTACCGTGCTATTGTTTTCAGAATTCTGACTGCGGTCTTAAGTTTTCCCTCATCGCTGATTTCGTTTGCAACTTTTTTAAGCGCATCTCTAAGTTCTTTAGGGCTTACTTCCTGACCGAAATCGAAGACCTCCCACATCTCTACCTCAAGGCCTTCCGAAATCCGTATGAGCATATCCAGAGTAGGATTGGCCATTCCTCGCTCAATATTGCTGAGATAAACGGTATTTATATCCATACGCTCGGCAAGGGCTTCTTGCGTCAGCTTTCTGCTTTCCCTTAGACTTTTAATTCTTGATCCAACGAGTTTTTTAGTGATATTCATCAATCTCCTCCCTTGTAAATAATGCAATATTTTGAGGAGAAAGTTTATATGCCAATAACATAAATTTATTGACTTTTATTAGTCTAATAGGTTAAGTTTAAGTCTTACAGGTTAAATGGCGCCGGATTACTACTACCAGCCGACTAAGTCCCTTGTTTAAAAGGCTTAATTATCTTGCCGGACAGAAGGTTATTCTATGGGATATGAGCGTAAAAAGATTCTTGTGGTCGATGATGAGGAATTAATCGGCATAACGCTAAGGATAGTCTTGTCTACCGAGGGTGCCGTTGAACATGCCGCAAACGGCAAGGAAGCCCTTGAGAAGATCGCCGTAGCGACCTATGACGTATTTATAGTCGATATGAATATGCCCATCATGAACGGCATGGAGTTTTATAAAGAGGCCCTAAAGACCTTTTCCGGCATTAAGGAGAGAATTATTTTCTTTACCGGAACTTGCGAGGAGAGCTGCTTGTCCTTCTTCAGGGAAAACAACCTTAGATATCTTGCAAAGCCTTCTGAACCGGAATATCTTAAGGACTCGGTAAGGGAGATATTGAAACAAAATCAAACGGTTATAGTGAATTCTTAGAAAGTCCTGAATTCATCCGAAGGAATGGAGTTTAATCTGCGAAGATTAAATAGCTTTTAAAAATATCGAAGCAATAAAAACGATAGCAAGCCAGACTATCGAAGCCACCATAAGCGAAAAGCATCTCCTGTCGGGTCCCAAAAAGGATATTAACAGGGTGAACGTGCCGAGAAAGAAAAGAAGGGCAATGGCTCCCATAACACCCCATCCCGCTATCCTCATAACGTAAGCCGGTTCAGAGAAAAGAATGCTCAGGAGGGCCACTACAGGGAAGGTCATCACAATACCGGCGTATTCTGGAAATCCCTTTCTTGCAGTGAACATGACGAGCGCCACAAGGCTGCCCCCTGCGGCGAACCCCATAAAATAATTCATCGTTTTTTGCTCCTTACCCTTTCTTTAAAAATGCCTTTCGCTCATACATCTTTTCATCAGCTCTCGCGATAAAACTCTCGATTTCCTCCCCCGGCTCGTAAACGGCTATTCCCACGCTTGCCGAAACTGGTATCCCACCAGGGGCCTGCTCGGTGCTTATCTCGATGCGTTTCGCCAGCTCAAGCATTTTCTGCTCGCTTATGCCGGGCAGGATCACGCAGAATTCGTCGCCTCCGTACCTGTACGTCATGCCGTAATCTGCAATCGTCCTGTTGATGGTAAATGCCTGGCTTTTGAGGACCCTGTCACCCATCTCATGTCCGAGGGAGTCGTTTACGGCCTTAAAGTTATTGAGGTCAATAAAGAATAAATACAACGGCTGGCCGGTGTGACGTGATACGTCCGTCAGATGTCTGATGTCCTGATAGAACCGCCCCCTGTTGAAAAGTCCGGTAAGAATATCCCTGCCCTCGATCCTTTTTTCGTTCTCCTGAATGAAGATCGTAGCTCCCAGGGCTATGAGATTGAGGGCTTCGAGCAGCTCAGCATCGGGCGTAGAAGTAGTTTCAGTCCCTATCAGCCATCCCGTAGCCATGCTTTTGAACAGCCATACGTTCTCGGTCTGCTCCATCCCGCCCGGCGGAGGTATCTTGTAATTCCATATTTTGATGCCGCCTTTGGCCCCGAGCCTCCTTTTCCGGTAAGTCCCCAGGACGCAATCGAAGTATTCAGCTCCACCGTTTACGGACAGAAACCCACCCGTTCCGCCGGATGTTATGCATGCTACATAAAGCAGGACCTCATAGATATCCTGGACCGTGGTCGCCGACTGAATAATCCTGCCGATATTCGACAGTGTGAGCGTGAGATGTATGAGGCCGTCCTTTCTCATAGGTTCACTCGGAGGCAGCCTGCTTCCTGTCGAGTTTCTCGCCGATATCGTGTTCGACATGCGTCAGGAGGGCATTAATGATGCCGGGATGAAAAAGGTGATTGTCTTCCAGGAGACAGCTTCTGACTTCCTCCCTGGATAACGGTTCCCTATAGGCCCTTTTTTCGGTCAAAGCCGTATAATAGTCCGACAGGCCAATTATCTGGGCGATTATGGGGTTGTTTGTTCCTTTGAGCCCGGAGGGATAACCGCTGCCGTCGAACCTTTCGTGGTGATGGCGTATGCAGAAGATGACTTTTTCGGCCTCGTCGGTCAGGTCCCCGTTAAAATATTGAAGCAGCAACTCGGCCCCGGCGATAGGGTGATAATCCATTATCCTCCTTTCCTCGCCGGTATAACGTTTCGGGGTCTCGAGTATCTCATCGGGCACGAGAAGCTTACCGATATCGTGGAGTTTGGCCGCCATGGCGACGGTCTCTTCCCGGACTGTGTTTTTTATCTCCGGTAGGTTGATATATATGCCCTGGGCGATGTCGGCGCACCTGAGGGAATGCAAATAAAGCTGCTTGTTCTTTTCATACATGATCCTCAATAGAAGACGGGCCGGCCTGTCAAGATTATTGGACATGTTAGGGACCTTTTTTAATCCAGATATTTTTACGACCTTTTCGAAATCACTTAGAAGCTTCTCTCTGTCCAGCCAAAATCTCTATGGCTTCCAGGTACGACTTTCCTTCGTTTTTCACCATCTGTTCGATACGGAAGTTGTCGTTGGCATCCGAGGTATACAGATAGTAGAGGAACGGGTTGACCACGAGGCGCACCACCCCTTCACCTACAGGCGTTTCCACGTACACTTCCGAATACTTCGGGCGGTTCAGCTTGACGCTCTTAAGGATCTCGAACTTCAACTGGTCGCAGTCCAGTATCTTCTCGTTTCTGGCCTTTTCGAAATCAGAGCTCTGCGGATAGAACTTGAACGCCGAGTTATTGAGTATAACGTCCCCTATCTCCCTGAAACGCCTGAGGTCCAGAAGGCTCTGAACGACCTTGGTGAAGCTTCCCTTGTACTTCCTTGCCCTCCTGTCGCCGTCCTCGATGATATCCAGCAGAAAACCACCCATCTTGAAGAACTGCCACGCCTCGTCGAATATGACCATCCTGGGGCTGCTTCTGTCCGAGAGGTACAGGTCCTGGGTGACATAGTTGAGGACTTGCAGCACGACGACCTTGAACAGCTCTTTCCTGGACTGTAATTCCTCCAATTCCAGCACCACGAACCTGTCGTTCTTTATATTCAGGTTGGCCTTTCCGTAGAACCATTTGCCATAAGCGCCTTCTTTCGTGAACTCCTTCAGATTAAAGGCTATCTTCGAGGCTATCGCCGCCAATTCCCTGTCCCCTGCCTTTATGTCCTCCGGCCGCGGCGCGTTCATACTGCCGTACTCAGCAAGACACCTGTAAACGGTGTCTATCGTGGCATCCTGCCCTTCGTTCTGGTATGCCCATCTAACTGTCGACTTGACCAGCGACGCCTCCAGCTCATTAGGGCGCATATCGGTGAAGGAATAGACCATTTGGAGTATTATCGAGGAGATCGTGAAAAGCTCGTTGTCGAGATCCTCGGCGATGATGTTGGTGAACGGGTTCAAGCAGATAGTCGAGTCGGCGGTGAATTCTATGAATTTACCGTTAAAAAGGGCGCAGGCCTTCTTGTAGGACCTGCCGATATCGATGATACGTACGTAGGCTCCAGACGAGAGGTTGGGAATGATTATGTGGTTCATGAGAAAGCTTTTGCCGCCGCCGGAGGAAGCGGCTATCAGGGCGTTCATGTTCGGGGCCTTGAAGTCGAAAAGATCTATCCCCGAAAGCTGCCCCTTCCTCCCGACGAACAGGATCTTGGGCTCGCCGCTGCCCTGAAAGTCGGCCTGGACAGGTAGCATCTCAGCAAGCGTTTCCGTCGGCACGATGAAGTCCCTGTCGAGCATCTTCACGTTGTCGCCCGTGTTGTAAAGCCCGAACGGCAGAGATGAAAGGAACAGTATCGGGATTATCCCCCTGTCCTCCTGCATGACGAATCCTCTGTCCTCCCATATCCTTTTAACCCTGACCGTGGAGTCCCTCGCGTCTTCCTCGTTTTTGCCGAACATTACCACTATCGGAATTATTCTAAAAAACGACTCCCCTTTTTCCATCTCGTCCACGGCCCACATGAATTCCTCCTTCCTCCTCACGACGGACGGAACAAAGGACCCGATAGCTTGCTGCTGCATGACGACAGACGCCCTGGCGCCTATTTTAGTCTTGAGATTCTCGAATATGACGTTGTACGTTATAAGGAACGGGGACTTGATCTGATTGTTGTCGGACTGGACGCCCCAGATGTCCCCGGTGATGATATTGGCGGTAAGGAGCGACGACTCTGCCGGGAGGGTCTTCGGCGTTATGGTCCTGCACACCCTGGAACCGAGCTTCAAGCAGCTCATCTCGTTCGTTATGACGGTCTCACCGGAGATGACCTGCTCTCTTATCTCCTTTTTTTCGTCATACGCCAGGTGCTCCGGGAACCTGTCGTTGAATATCCTGTAAAGCGTCCTTACAAGCTCGTTCGGATCTAGCCGCTGCGGGAAAAGACGCGCGCCGACAAGGATATCGTATACCGACGCCTTCAGTTCCTCGAACTTCACGTCCGCGTTTTCAGGGATGTTCATGGACACAAAAAGCCTGAAGTTCCTTACAGGGATGCCTGAAAAATTATCAAGTCCCTCAGTACCCCCAAGGATGAATTTTGTGTATTCTTCCATGCTCCTCTTAAGGAGCGGATCTTCCGTGGCATGGAGGCTGGCAAAACGGTCCATTATCGGTTTGATGTACGGGTCCGCATACAGTATGAACTGCATGACAGAGCCTTCGGGAATCCCGGCCCTGAAGAGCCCGGTGAGGGTCCTGGCGGTGGCTTCGCCGGCGAACCAGAGCGGCACGCACTCCCATAGGAGGCCCCTCGAACCGTCGGCGTTATGATAGACATGCGTGACGGGGTCATACGCGATATACGGAAGATAACTGGAAAATTTGTCCCGTTCCGTCATTTTCCCGAGCAGCGCCTTCGTAAGCCCTAAAGAAAGTTCCATTTTAGGAGTCTCCTAACCTTTGGTTTCGTAAATACTTCCCTTTACTGACACGCTCTACCGAAATAATATTACCAAAAAGACCATGTCAGACGACGAAGCCGAACTCATTTTCCAAGCGTGTCTCGGTGAAGAAGATAGTTTCCTATCACCCACTCAGGCTCGTCTGTCATCATGTAGACGTATCTCGGCATGTAAAGGAACTTCCTGTCCGGATACGGAAAGATGAGCGCCCGTATGACCTTCGGCGGTATGATCACAGGAGTCACCGGAGCGTCCAGAAGGCCGGAAAGCTCTTTTTGAAGGCTGTTTTTGTACACCTCCCCGGCATCCGGGTCCGGTGTATTCTCCTTTTCCTTCGTTTTCTCCGTCCCTTTATCTTTTTTTCCATCCTTACTATCCTCAACAACAGCGCCGGGAACAGTATGCTTTTTAGATTCGTCGTATGCCGCTTTAACCGTGGCGCACTTACCCTTGTCCGGCGACTTGCACTGGAACTCGGTCTTGTACGGCATCAAAGTACTGCAACCGGACAGCAATACCGACAGAACGAATATTATGAATCCTGTTTTTCTAAGCATTCTAAGGGACCTCCTGCGTAATATTTTCAAGCTCTGTTCCCTGCTATCGCTGTAATGATTTTTGCGGGACCTGTTTTGACGATTTGGAAGGTTCCGCCTGGACATTTCTGGATGGTTCAGGAGCTTCCCGGGGATACTGTTCCTCAGAGCAGTTTTTATCGAACCCTCCCACGCAGTAATCCTTGATTTCGAGCTCTACCCCTTGCTCTATCACCACCGTCACCGTTTTCGTCGAGCCAACCTCCACCACCGGAAAGGTCTGCTTCGCCATTTCGAGATAAAACTTCTGAAGCTCGCCGAACCCCTTGGAAAGCCCGCTCCCGACCCCTGCCTGCACTATCTGTCCGGAATCGATCGTCTGGGTCGTGCCGAGGCTGGATATGGAACTCGTCGTAGAGGCCGCCTGGAAGGCGTCGCCCATGCCACCGAAGAACCCTGCCAGTACGGACCTGCCGAGCAGCGCACCCATCTTCGTAACCACGTTCCCGGCAAGGCCGATCTTGCCGTCGGAATCCACTATAAATCCCTTGATCGAAGCATCTATCACTGATTCGCCGTTCCTGCTGAGGCAGCTCAAGCTCACGAGCCTCGCATGAGCCCTCTCATCCGAAAGGTCTCCATAGGCCGAGGCGATGATAAAACACCCTTTCAAGTCCGTCTTTATCTCGTTTGGCAGCACCGCCAGGTCCTTGACCCTTAAAAGCAGAGGCTTTTCGTATGTCTTTGCCGACTGCATCGTGGCGGCGCTGAACCCCGTCAGCAGGGAGGCGTCCATGAAAGAAGGAGGGAGATAGACGGTTCGTTTTGTCGATTTCTTCTGCGACTCCTTCTGTACGGATGCTCCGTCCTTCTTTACGTTAACTGTTGTTTCTATCCCACCGACGGGCTGAGGTTTTTCTTCGCGCAAAACCGGCTGCCCCATGGAACCGATCAACGATGGCGGCGGCGGATGCTTAATTTGCTGTCCGGTAAGAGGCTGCCTTGTCGCGGAAGGACGTTCAGTTGCAATATAAGCATCCTTTCCCGCCTCCTGACGGGCGGTCATTTCCGTATCCCCGGAGCCGGAGGTCGAGCGCTGCCCTTTCGGTAAAGTTTCCGCCCTTTCGCTTCCGTCGACCCTTTTCTTCAGTTCCTCCATCATCGACTTGATCTCGCTCAACTCGGCATCCTTCTTTTCAAGCTCCAGCCTGATATTTTCGCTGTAGGCTTTCTCGAGCAGACCTGGATCAAGGCTTATCTTTTTCTTCTTTTCCGACTCGGTCTTCACTTGCGGGGCGCCCCTGTACTGGTAGCCGAGCAGGAGAAGGCCTCCGGAGATCAAGACGATTAGCCCGAGCACAAAAAGCTTTTTCCGCTTCGGGGTCAACTTATTGAAAAAATTCTTGATAGATTTCATTCCAAGGCCCTCCTTACCGTAGCCCGGAGGCCTGGTCGATTACGAAAAGACGGTATTCGAGCCCCCGCTTCATGACGGTCGAATCCAGAGCGATTGCCGCGGGCCTTTCGGCCAGAAACATAAAGTCGATTTCACGGACCTCGATGTCCTCTCTCGGTGTCACCCTGTATTCCTTTAAGACAAGCCCCTCACCATCCGCCCTGACTACCCTTCTGAGTCTCAAATCAACCGAAGAAAACCTTGTTTCCGGAATGGCGTCCTCGTCTGAAGGCATTTCGGTGGAGAAAACGTCCGGTATATCGTCCGTATAGGCCATCTTGAGGAACTTCAAGACCTTTTCCTCGTAAACGAGCCCCTTGAACACCGCAGCGCTCTCCTTTATCTTTTTCTTCTGATCGGCCAGCCTGAGCGTGACAGATGGCGTCTTGGCTGGTGTGGCTATCAGGCTGTAGACCGACTCCCCGCAGGTTATGTACAGTTCAGCCGGCGTTTCGTCGTAAATGAGCTTGTCTTCCTTCTGGAACACCTGGAATTTGACGTAGGCGTCGCTTCCAGTGGCTTTCACGATAAGACCCTTTTCCTTCGAATACACGACATCCTTTATCTCCCCTCCTTCGCAGACGATCCTGTTTACATCGGACGAACTCAGTTCAACGCGAACCAGCGAATCCGGCGGCAAGGTCAAAGACCCGTAAGCGCAAGGCGGAAAAAGCGCTGATAGCGCCGCAAGCAGGTAACCTAGTCTCTTTTTCAAAACCATCCCCTCCTATTTTTCGCTATCCTTTATATCCGTTATGTAAAACCTCCCGTTTTCGAAAACGGCCATCAGAACGAACGATCTCGTCTTTTCATCGAGTTTCAGCCCCTTGCTGTAGAGGCTCCTCACCCCTTTAGCCTCAATTTCATAGATGTTACGGGCCTTCTTCTCGTATTCGATCCCGCTCGGAGTGAAAGCGCTGACGATATTCGACATCTCGACCTTGCCTGCGAGGTCGTAAAGGAAGTTCTTGCCGTCGTTATACGAGGTAGGATGGTACAGGGCGAGCAGCTCAGCGTACTGACTGCGTACGGTTGCTGGATTATAGGTCAGGTAAAGCCCCATAGCATATCTCATCATCATCTTCAGATATGCCTCGTCCGCGCCGCTTGTCCACACGGCGGCTTTCTCGTCAAGGCCGCCGGGCGGTATAACGACTATGCGCTGCTCGTTGAGGAATCTATACGTATAATAGCTGTTCACCACCACAGCCAGAGCTATGACGATGACCGCGAACCTGTAAAGCTGGTTTTTGAGCTGAATATTGGATGTTTTCTGAATAAACAGGTCTAACTTCATTGATTTACGGTTCCTCCATCCTTTTTGTCGGTTGTTACTCTATGAAATCCTTCACGAAAAATTCGGGATAACCCTTGAATGATTTGATGCCGCAAAAATACGAAAGATGGCCGAAGAATCCCCTGGAATGTTTTTTTTTGAATTTCGAATATATATACGGGACGACAAAACCTATCAGGATGAAATAATAGCCCCCGAATATCAGCCACAGGCCCAAGCCCAACATGAGGATCAGGAATTCGTCGCTTTCCCACCATAATATCTGAAGGGGTCTATGCAGATAGCGGGGTATCTTCATATTCAAAAACCTCCATTTAAAAACTGAGCGGTTTTTTGCCGGAACCGCTCCAAACCGGGATGCTTTGCGGCTTTAGACCAACATACCGAGCGTCTGGGTGATGGCGTCTGCCTTGAGGATGATCACGCCGCCCAGAACCGCCGGAACGCCCATAGGGTAATTCCCCTGGGCGGTCACCGCGCCGCCGTAAGTTACCGCAGCCGCTCCGCCGACGAAACCTATCGGGCCGTTGAGTATCCCGTTTACGAAGGTATCGTACACGTCGTAGGCGAAGCTGCCTGGGGCTGGCGAGGTTATGGCCATCGCATCGTTCGCGAGCAGCATGGAGAGACCGACCACCATGAAACATACGATCAGCTTCCAGATGCCCTTTTTGTCCTTGAGCAGTTCTTTAAACATGAAAGATTCACCTCCCTTCCTTATGTAGTATTATCTCCGCCCTGCGATTTTTCCCGCTCTTCTCATCGGTATCCGCGTAACAGCACTTGCCTTTACCTCCCATCTTGATATGCTGCGAATCTACACCGAGAGACATTAACCCCAGGTACACGGATTGGGCTCTACGCAGAGCGAGCCTGTTATTGTAGCCCTCATCCCCGGCGGCACAGGTATAGCCTGAAATGTCATAGCTTGCGCCAGGGATTATGATTTTCCTGATCTTTTCGAGTTCCGTTTTCTTCAATTCCGCGCTGTCGAAGTCGAAAAAGACTGTCTCCTGCATGATTCCGGCCGGTTCCGGCTTGTTATCGACCAACTGCGTAGCATTTTCTTTTACGTCTTTCAGCTCAACTGGCGCATTATCGAAAAACTGAACGCTGTCTGAAACTGGGGTTCGGATCTTGATTACGCGCTCGGCGTAATTCGCCGGGATATGGGACAGAGCCTTCAGCGCACCGCAGTCGTGGCATATTACGTGCGCGGGGTCCTCTTTCCAGACGGCCGCTGTGCTAGAAAAACCGAACGAGGTCTGCCTGAGTTCAGATGCCCGAGCATCCAGCCATGGAAGCATGTGAAAAATAGCCGACAGACAAATAACTGCGATATATTTCCGGTGAGTCATCTTGCCTATCCCCTCCGTCTTATTAATCCTTGTAATTAATTGCCAGCGCCTCTTTGACCTTCCGGATGTATCTCGTCGCGCTCCTACCGTCGGCCCGTCCGGTGTTGTAGCAACCGACAGCCCCCCAGGTATCGTCGAACCTCGTGATGCACCGCCTTAATATCCATGCCCCGGCCAGCACGTTGTAGCAGGGGTCTTTTATGTGGTCCCAGTACTCCCCGAACTCAGGCGCCCATTGCGAATTGACCTGCATCAAACCGTAGTCAATGGTCCCGTTCCTGTTCCGGTTCACGGCATGCGGGTCATGACTCGACTCCACAAGGGCTATGGCGCTCAAAAGCTCAGGAGATATGCCGTAATATCTGCCGGCGTAATCGAAGCAGAATGCCGACGCAACGCCGGGCAGCAGGAACGCTGTGAGGAAAAACGCCGAGATAACCGTTTTCTTCAAATGGTCCTCCATCTTTTCTGAGGCTTGTGTCACCTCCTCGGTACGGCACCACAGTCAGCGATACTGTGCAGATTTACGGCTCAGCTACTTCAGCAAGGCTTCTATTTTCGTTTTGAATACGGCGTAAGGCATGGCGCCCTGTATGACGTTGCCGGTCACCTTGCCGGACGCATCCAGCCTGCCGAGAATGAACGTAGGTGTCCCGTTAATCCCCAGTTCCCTGCCGTCATTGAGATCCATCTGGACAGCGTTTTCGTATTTCCTGCTCTTCATGCACTCGTTGAAGGTTGCGGCATTCAGCCCGGTCCTCTTGACAAGCCCGTCCACATCCCCGATGTTCTGCTGATTCTCCAGCAATGCATCGTGCATCTCCCAGTATCTCCCCTCTTCCCCAGCGCAGCGTGCCGCCATGGAAGCCTTCATGGCATTCTGATGGAAAGGCAAAGGAAAATCCTTGTAAACTAACCTCAGACGACCCGTATCTATGTACTCCCTTTTGACCTGCTTAAGGACCTCCGCGTTGAACCGGGCGCAAAAAGGGCACTCGTAATCCGAAAATTCGACGAGTACTAGCGGGACATCGCTTTTGCCCATGGACGGACTCCCGTCTATTGAAACCGTGGCGGATTGCGGCGTTTCGACTCTCTGGGGAGGAACGACCTGTTGGGATCCGTCAACTCCTTCGTTTTTTACAAGTACCGGCAGGATCGAGATAAGCACCCGCTTTATCTCATCCATGTCTTTTCTCATCATCTCGACTTCGTTTTTAAGCGCATGGACGTCTTCAGCGGCATGTGCCGCCATCGGAACCGCCAAAAAAACGGCGGCCAAAACCATGAACAGAGCCTTTTTCGCTTTCATTATCATTTTCCCTCCGTGTTTTTTCGACCGGCGCCTTTCCGGCGACAGTCGTCTTAAGTGTATTACCCCACATCCATATGGCCCCTCATTCCTCTCGGAATTTCGTAATTACTCTTCAGACGGATACAAAAGCCTGCCTAACCCCTTCAGCCTGCCTGTCCTTATTTGTGGACCCGGCTCTTTTACCTCCGTTGAGATTTCCGACTGTTGGACGGAACTCTTCTCCAGACTCTCAGGATGAATCTCTCTGCCGCAGAACCTGCATATCAAAGCCTTCTTTTTGACCAATTCCGCGCACCAGGGACACTCAAGCATTCCGTCCGGCGGGTCTGATGGCTGGACGTCCTTTTGTTTACTAACCTCCCTGAACTCCTTCTGGGCCTCGATGATCGCATTCTTGAGCTCTTTCGGGTGCATAACGAAACTTATGGCGGTATCCCCTTCCTCTGCAGCGGTCTGGATTTTTACGTCGCCGAACCCTAAAAAGAGGCCCACGAATGACTGTTCATACGTGACGTTGTTAATCCGGTCAAGAGGGCTGTCCTTGGTATTCCTGGTAAAAACCCCGCTCTCGTCCACCACTCTCAGGTTGGTGACGACCCAGATATCGAACCTCCTCTCGTAGAACTTGTAGACAAAATACAAGGGAGCAAGGAGCACGCCTCCGAAAGCCACGTCCCTGAAACCGGCCAAAGACTGGTATTTGAAAGTTGCGGCGAGTACGATAAAGGAAAACAGGACGAAAAAAAGCGGCTTTGTCAGCGTTATCCAGTGTTTATTCACCTGTATTATCAATTTTTCGTCAGTGCTTAACTGCGTGCGCATTTCCTTTTCACCTCCTATCCTTATACGTATCCCTACTCGCAATGAACCAAGAATTCCCATGCTGATTCAGGAACCCTTCATATTCACTTATTACTTTTTTCCAGTTAAAAATAAGGATAGGTATCAAAAAGGGGATATGATGGCAGACAAAGGGGTTGGTGCTGGCACGGTATCAAGCAAGCATACGGCATATGCTTAGAAACTGTGTAGTTGGCAGACGATTACGATCCTTGAATATAGGGGGCAGACCTATATTTCTGACACAGCCGGAGATTTCATCGATTTTTTAAGAATATTCAGACTAAGGATTCAGGATAGGGTGGCATTGAGGTTCGCCTAATCCGTACGGTCGAGCGAAAAAAAAGAAGCTTAACTTTTTTTCAAAATTTTCGGAAAGATCAGATGTACAGCCAGAATTCCCATCGCTAAATATATTTCACTTCTTTTATGGTAGACAGGTATCCTATTTTCCTCGATTCAAGCTCCTGCAAATTGAAATGTTCCCCTCTCAACGGGGTGAGAATGAATCTCTTTTTACCACCTACCGCTGCGATCTCGAATTTCCTCGCGTAGTAATTCTGTTGCAGGAGGTCAGCGACATATTCGGCCTGCTTTAGTATCCCGGTAATACGGCGCAGGGCGGACTCCTTTTCGGATTCATATATGACGGCAAGGTCCAGAACCTTCTCCTGCCTGCATAGCGACTTCGCCTGTTCGTAAAGAAACCCTGGATTGCAGTAGACGATACCGCCGAAAGAGATGGCCTGCCATTTGCCGGCCTTAAGGACGTTTACATGCGGTTCAAGGAGTTTTACGAACTTCGCCGGATCCAGCCATTGTTCCATCGGCATGACAGAGAGACCCCCTGAAAATCTTAAAAGTTCGAGTTCACGCGCGCCTCTATCGGCCTCTTTCAACAGCGCTGAGAACTGGTTGTTCGTATGTATGTGATGGTCTTTTACGGCCCTTATCGCCTCATCGATCCATGGAATTTGCGCATTCCCTGCAAGCTCCCTGAGTCTGGAAGCGCTCACAAGTGGGTGTTCATAGGTATTATAAGCGCCGGACGCCCAGTACTCGGGAATCTTGCCCAGATCGTGAGACAGGGCTGCTATAACGGCCCTTGGGATATGGTTTTCGAAGTCATGGTAGGTCTTCTCCAGGAGCCTTACAATCTTGTTCGTTACGGCCACCGAATGCTCCTTCAGGGAAACCCTGGAAAGACTATCCCTGACGCTGTAGAGTTCCACGGCTTCAGAGTCATTCGCTCTGGTCACGACCGAAGAACAATGACCAAAACGGTCTAACTCGGCGATCAGCTCCTTGAAAAGGCCGTCCGCATTCTGGGCGACGAATATTTCCTCATACGGCTTGAGCTTTTCAAGAAGTCCCATAAGGGGACCCCCCTGTACAGGTGTGTTCCTTGACGGAATAGCATCCTTTGTCTCTTCATCGCCATCATCCCTTTTCTTCAAATAAAGCGCATCCACTCCATCTGCGGTCTCATTTAGGGCTATAACGTCGTTATTGTATTTAAGCCATATCTGGGCTAAATCCTGAAGCGGCACTTCGACAACGGATTTTCTAATCCCCTTTTCCCGTAAAGCAAAAAAGCATACGGCAACGCCGATACTGATTAACAGAATGCTTGTGCCCATAATGAATACGGCCATGTTTACCTTTAGAAAAGCGTTTTATTGCCAGATCTCTCTATACCTATTTATTCTCTTTGTCTTTATCTTCCCGAAAACGAATGAAGCGCCGATTATCGCGACCGATGCGAGATTAAAGAATGCCGCGACATACCCGCCCGGGATGACCTGCTCGAACATCCTCGTCATCCAATAAAACCGCTCCTGGGCGGGTTGCAGGAATTGAGGGAGCCCAGGTATGATCTCCACAAAAATCTCAGGGGTCAGATATTGATAGTAGACGTTATGGGAAAGTATTATGACGGCTGAAGCTGAAAATACCGTCCCGGCGAAAATGCCGGTACAGAGGTAAAAAATGGCCTTTTGAGTCACGCTACCTATATAGAGCTTCCATAATATCCTCGAGACTAAAATCGAGGTGCCTATCGGCAAGGCGAGGGTAAAAACTACGATGAATATCCGGTCGAAAACCGTTAATTGATAGGAGCCGAAAACGCTGATCAGCCCATTGCGCGCCCAGCAGAAAAAAAGTGATAGAACCGCGGTAACAAGTACAACCTTTGCGAAGCGCATAAACCCTATCCATAAAAACGATAGCAGGTGTTTTGTCGTCAGCGCCTCTTCCGGGATCGGGGATCCCATCTTTTCAGCGACTGAAAACTGCTCGATTTCGCTTAGTACGTCCAAAAGGCTTTGTGGCCCCTGAGTATCAGCCGTTGTCGTTACGTAAGCGTCGTCTTTTTTAGCCAAGCATCCTCCTGTTCCACATTCTCTACTTCAGAAGCTCCCCAAAAGTTCCATAATAGGTTACGACCAAAGCCAAAAGGAACAGCAGTATGATCGTATGCCTGTTCAGTTTTCTCGTGAACGAGGCAAAAACGGAGAGGCCCAGTGACACGGACGCGACAAATCTGGGAATGAACCCCTGTAACGTGGTGGACAACTGATGAGACCACCACGCATTGTAAGCTTCATGGGATACCCCCCAGGTGGTTGGATTGAAATAATCGAAGAAAGACATTCAGTTCTCCTCCTCGACTCCGCTTATCTCGGGGAATTTCACCTGTACGTACGGGTCGGATACCATTGACGTTTCTCCCTTAAACATCTCCCCCTCCTTTCTCATGTAAAACCATCTGCGCGGAAGGCTTACGACCCGTTCCTTTAGCACAAGTCTTTCCTCCACCTCACGGAGAGATACGCCCATCTTCCCTCCGGACAGCGAAAGTATGGGTTGCTGTAAATTCTTGAGCGGCGTTGACTCCTCGACGAATTTTGAGGTCTTTTCATGATTGACTCGCATAAAAACCCATGTGTTTATATTATCCAGGATGGACTGCGAAGCCTCATCGCCTATCTCCTCCTGTATCTGAGCTATGCTTTGGGTAAAGAAATGGAGCCACACTCCGGCGCCGCCCCCCTTATTGAATAGCTCCTGTATCCCCTTATAAAGCACGTTATGCCCCTCGTCCACGTAGACGCAAAGGGAAGGCTTGAGCGTCTTGCCTGAGGCGAAAAACCTACCGACCGTTGACTGAACCATTGAAAGGAGCACCCGCCCTATTATGTGAGCGGTCCTGCGTGAAAGAAGGCTCCCGGTATTACATACGAGGATCACCCCCCTGCCCTCCTCGAACCTCTTCACGAACTCGTTGGTATAGGTCTTTCCTATGATGCGGCCTGTGGTGGAGGATGTAAGGGCCGTAAGGGTGGTCCTCAGAGTCGAGGAGACCTTCGCGAAGAAATCCGTCGGCGAGGCAGTGATCTGAGCGATATCGGCGCATACCTCCTGGGCGACGGTAGCGACTGCCGGATCCGAGTGGTCCCTCAGCATCGAGATGGTCTCCCTGAACTGCTCGAGGGCTTCACGGCTGCTCCTCTGCTTTATGTCGTAGAAATTGAGCCTTGGTTTTTCCCCCCTGGCCTTCGCCAACGCTATCATGCCGAGGACGATCACGGTGCTTATCTCGCTTGCTACGTTTATGAAATACTCCTCCTTGGCCTTGATACCTGAAACCACATGGTCCACGAGCTCATCAGGCATGTAGTAATACGCGAGAGGGTCTATCCTGAGGGAGAACTCCGGGAATATCGGAGTGACAAGCATAAGCTCTTCAAGGCGTCCGGATTCGGCGGCTGATTGAACTACTGCGGAGAAGAGATCATGATCGCCTTTCGGGTCTATGACTATTACGTTCCTCCCGCCTTTGATGTCCTGTGTTATAAGATTCGACAGAAGCCTGGTTTTCCCTATCCTCGTAGTTCCGAAGCAGCCGAAGTGGCCGGCCCTTTCGTTAGCGTTTAGATAAAGAGGCTTCGGCCTTGACTCCGAACGCAGGTTGTTGGCGAGAGATACGCCAGTGCCGAGACATATCCTTCCGCCATCATCGATTACACGGCCCTTTCTGTTGATATTTTGCAAGGCATCAATGCCTGTCATCAAAATCCGACCTCCGTCTTTTTGACTTCCGAGGGCAGGCATACAGCCCTTAGTATGTTCCCCCAGACGCTCACCTCTACATCATAGTTCTCGCCGGACATACCCTTTACAATCCCCGAAAACCCCTCGTAACGGCCCCCGATTATCCTCACCGGGGTCCCGGGAGGGTAGACCTCCTTTTTTATAAGCTCTGCGATCCGGCCGGAATTTTTTAGAAAAGTGGTATAGGCACCCTCAAAGTGCTCGATCCGCGCCGCCATTTTGAATTCTTCGGGCAGAAACTGTGAAGGTTCCAGATTAGTGAATAGATAATCGGGCAGCTTGGTCTCATAAACCTTAAGACCTTCTATGTTCTTAAGCATGTTGAATATCAGCTTCATTTTTTTTGGCGCCGCATGGATCAGAAACATTGTTCCGCGCTCCTTGAAAGCTTCTCCAACAGGGAATCGAAACGCCTATTAAGGTATTCAAGCCTTGCGGGGCTCATACCCTGGAAAGTCCTCACTCCCGCCTTGCCCTTGTAAGCAGTCTCCCTAAAAAGAATCGCCTCAGCATCTTCGCCTGTTGACTGCGCTACCATCTTCAATTTTTCCTCAACCGCAGTCTTGAGAGAAGCGTATTCCTCACGGCTCAAATAGGCTTTACGACCGGCGGACAGAGTATCCGCCGCTTGGACGCTGAGCGAAAGACCGGATTTTCCAACCAGGTCGTAGACTTTCATGGCCGTAAACTTGTCGGGCTTCATATGCACGGTAAAAGAGATGTTGGTTTTTCTTGAAATAATGGATTTCACGACGCCTTTGAACCTGACGCCTTCCAAATTGAACGCCAGCATAGACCTGTCCACGGCCGACTCGATCCCTTTTATAGAATCGACGACTCCGTCGCTCGGCGTGGAATACTTGAAGGAAAGGGACAAGTACCCGCTTCCGCTATGTATGTAACTGATGAAATTGACGGCCATGCTCGTATCCATCTCTGACTCCTGGTACCTGTATATTACCTCCGGCATGTCGCCGGAACGGGGCGTAAATTAAAAAAAGGGCATACCATGAGGTATGCCCTTTAGAATTGATAATGCATTATCTTTAGAACGGGACGTAATCCGTGTAAAACAGGCGCTATCCCAATTTACTTACGCGCACCTGACCTTCATTTTGTAATAAGCAGACAAACTAATGCGGAGGAGATGAGTGGCTTTTTTTATACGTTCTTGTATCTAATTGGGTTCTGAGCACCCATGCCAACAGAGTTCCCAACGTATTCATCCCGAATATCTATGGCGACTGTTCCCTCGAACTCCCACCGTCCACTTGCCTTAAAACCAGCTACGTCGCGAGTCTGATATCCGAGGGTCCCTGCAGGGAACCATTGTTGAATCTTGTAGACTTCATGGACAATGCCTTGGTAAACGGCCATTCCGTATTCTACTTGGTCGCGCTTAGAACCGACTCTCCATATTCCTCGTGTTGCTTCGTATAGTTCCTCTGCGGTCATGTCACTTCGGTAAAGCTTGTTAATCGTAATGAGAATGGCCTTGTGCCGTACATTTACTGGTTTGGCGCGAAGCATGGCGATGACCTCTTGGGAGCCAATTCGTCCGAAAGACTTGTAGTGGTGTCCAGCAATGCGATTTGTAAGCTTGGACAAGCCAAGCAAATCAATAGCAGCCGCTTCAACTAATGCCGCCTCAGACTCGATGAGACCATACCTAAGAATGTCAATTCTGGGCTCTTCACCATCTTTCCTAATGTCCGCAATTTTAGCTGTCTTCTCTGTTTCGGATCGATCTTCCAGATGGGAAAAAAGGCGATTCCCCTGACCTCTACCTATGTAAAAGATGTCACCAGTACGAGGGTCAATGTATGCGTACACATAGCACTTAAGCACGGCAGCAATGGCGGATGTCATCTTCATATTCAAGCCCAACATATTAAATTAGCGGCGACTGTACGGCACTGCCTTGATGCCATCAGGCAGCCCCCTTGTGTGATGTGGCTGACCAGCCTTTGTCAACCACAAACAATGCAAATTAGGAAACATGGCTGACACTTTCTCGGACCGACCAAGAAATGCCCCGGAATTACCCCACATGCCCACCACCAGCGCAGCATTATTAGCAAGACGCTTCAACCAATAATCGTTTTTTTCACCGATAGGATCTTCAGCACTTATCATCTCTGCAGGGCTTGGAGTTCTAAACGCAAAAAGATTGCCCATGATGATGCCACCGTACCCCCACTGCTTTGCATAGCTGATACAACGGCTAATTGTTCGATCGTCTTCTGTTTCATCGGCTGTAGATGGATTCAAGCCGATAAACATTACCTTGTCTTTAGATTCATCCCAGGTACGCCATAGCGCATACCGATACAATCGGCAGGATGAGAGAATTGCATCAGTCTTCATGTTCCCTTTGCACCGCTAACACTCTTTTTTTAAACTGCATGTGCCATATTGGTAAAAATGAGTGATTGGCACTGATCGTCCAATATTATGCCGCTTGCCCTATATTTTTGGCAAGTAATTATTGACTGGACAGTTTCTTTCATTTTTTATCTTTTGCATAAAAAAAGGGCATACCATACGGTATGCCCTTTAAAATTGATAAAACATCGTTAAAACGGGACGTCATCCGGGGCGTCATTCCAGTCAGGACCATCCTCTGCCGGGGCGGGCTGGGATGATGATGTTTCCCGTGGCGAATCGGCCTTGGAGGTCTTCGGCGCGTCATCCTTTTTACCCAAGAGCCGTACCGTATTTGCCACTATCTCGGTTGCGGTACGCTTATTGCCGTCCTTGTCTTCCCAGCTCCTGGTCTGGAGCTTGCCTTCTATGTAGACTTGTCTGCCCTTTGCAAGATATTCCCCGCAGATTTCCGCGACCTTTCCAAAGGCTACCACCTTGTGCCACTCGGTCTTCGTCTCCCGCTGGCCGTTCTTGCTACGTGTCTCGCTCGTGGCCATGTTGAAGTTAGCCACAGCAGTGCCGCCCGGCGTATACCGTACATCGGGGTCATTACCGAGAAAGCCAATGAGAAAAACCCTATTTACCATTTTTGATTACCTCCTCAATCGTTATCTTCGATGGGGTCAACCTGATATCCATATGCCCAATGACCGTTGCCGAGGGAGACTACACCGTGCTTCTTGACATCCGCCCAGGAGGCTTCGGCGACATCAGTCCCGTATTTGCCGATGCAACGGATCTCGATGCCAGTAACTACGGCGGCTTTTTCCTGAGCATCTCCCCATAGGCCCCTCCAGCGTACCGAATCACCTACTTTCAGAGGTCTGTTCATTAGACTTCCTCACCTCGTACACGGCCGTCAGGACACCCCTCGGTATTGACACAGTAAGGTAGCCGGCATACGCCTCCGTCCTCAAGACGGAACTCGGTGAAAGACAGGTCCGGACATCCAAAGCAAGGGTAAGGTTTGACTCCGACCTTTACAGGCATGTTATTTTGTGTCGGCATGAAAATCCCTCCTTCAACACTTCGAGAATCCGCACGAGTAGCACTTCATGCAGCCTTCTTCGCTCACGAGCGCCCCTTCGCAGTCCGGACAGGTGAATCCTTTAAAGCTTATTCTCTGCCCCATGCTCTCAAGGGCTTTCTGGAGCCCCTTGTTTACAGCAAGGAGCGGCGAAGTTATATCCCCGTACTGGAGATAGCTCTTATAGAGTTGCTCGACCACCTCTCCGTACGGCACCCCGTGCCTCAGAGACTGCGAAATAAGCCGAGCTATGCACTCGACCCACGGCCTTGAAGCGCCCTGAGGAGGAACCGTCACGAACACCTCCTTGGGCTCTCCGTCTAAATGACTCACGTGGATGTAGTACCTGCCTTCTTTGGTGTCCACCTTGACGCGCTTCTCATCGATGATATCCGGAAGAGCGCCGCCATGAACGGTTCTTTCTGATGCGGCTTTCTTGAAGACCTGTTTTTCACGGCTGCCGTCCCTGTAGACCGTTATTCCCTTGCAGCCGAGAGCATAAGCCGTAAGAAAGGCCTTCTCTACTTCTTCTTTCGAAGCCCCGGTCGGCAGGTTTAGCGTCTTGGATACCGCGTTATCCGTATGCTTCTGGAAGGCCGCCTGATGCTTAATGTGCCATTCTACAGGCACCTGCGAGGCGGTCACGAACCACTCCGGAAGAAGGGGCAGGTCCTTCACATCAGCGAAAAGCGGATGCTCCCAGACAAACTTCTCGTCAGCCTGCTCACTTTCATTCCTCCAGGCGAAGACAGGCTCTATACCCGAAGAACAGCCGGCTATGATCGAGATCGAGCCCGTAGGCGCTATAGTGGTGAGCGTAGCGTTCCTGACCCTTATCCCGTTTTTGTCCCAAACGCTTCCCTCGAAGCTGGGAAAGGTCCCTCTGGCCTTGGCCAATTCAACACTTGCCGCTACGGCCGTTTCATGGATGAAACCCATGAGCTTTTCAGCGAGTTCGACGGCCTCCCTGGAGTTGTACCTGATCCTTAACCCGAGAAGCATGTCCGCCCACCCCATGACGCCTAGACCTATCTTCCTGTTACCCTTTGTCATGACCTCTATCCGGGGCATTGGGTATCGGTTCACGTCTATGACATTGTCGAGGAAGTGGACCGCTTTTTTGACTGTATCCCGGAGCCTACCCCAGTCAACGTCTCCGTCTTTGGTCATCACAGAGAGGTTTATAGAGCCGAGATTGCAGGACTCATAAGGAAGCAGGGGCTGCTCCCCGCAGGGGTTGGTAGCCTCTATCTCGCCGATATGCGGAGTTGGGTTATGACGGTTTATCCTGTCGATGAAAACCACCCCAGGCTCCCCGTTCTTCCACGCCTGCTCCACTATCCTCTCAAAAACCTCCTTCGCCCTCACCTCTCCGACCGTTTTGCCTGTGCGCGGGTTTACCAGCTTATAAACCGAATCCTTCTTCAGGGCATCCATGAAAGCGTCAGTTACTGCAACCGAAATATTGAAGTTAGAGACCGCGCCTTCCTTGTCCTTGCAAGCCACGAAGTCCATTATGTCCGGATGGTCCACCCTGAGAATGCCCATATTGGCGCCTCTCCTGGTGCCGCCCTGCTTGACCTGCTCGGTTGAGGCGTCATAGACCTTCATAAAGGAAATCGGCCCTGAAGCTATCCCCATCGTGCTTTTTACGATGTCGCCTGACGGCCTGAGCATCGAGAACGAAAACCCGGTTCCGCCTCCGCTCTGATGGACGAGCGCGGCGTTTTTAAGAGTCTCGTAGATGCTCTTAAGATCGTCCTCAATCGGAAGGACGAAACAGGCCGAGAGCTGCTGGAGTTCCTTCCCGGCGTTCATAAGCGTCGGGGAGTTGGGAAGGAACTCAAATGAAGCCATCATCTCGTAAAAACCACGGGCCGTTGCCTCGCAGTCGGCCTTTGGGTCATAGATTCTATCGGCAACGGCGACATTTTCGGCTACTCGCCTGAACATCTCTTCCGGAGTTTCAACTACCCTGCCACCGGCATCCTTTCCTAGATAACGCTTCTCAAGAACCCTGAGCGCGTTTCCGTTAATCATCACTGTGTTCTCTTCCATTATGTACGCCTCCTCTTAAATCCCGACCGCATTGAGGGCGTTTTCTATATCCTTTACCCTTTCGTCATCCTCCATGCCCATGAGGGCGTTTCGGATCCGGTCCGCAAGAAACATCCTGACCGAAAGCGGTATCTTTGCGCTCTCAGCTTTGACGAGGGACAGAAACGCCGCCTCCTCGTTGCAGGCGAGGTGAAGCATGTCCGTAAAATCGAAGCTCTCAGTTTTCTCTAAAACAGCTTCCATTTTTCCCTCCCTTTCTCTATGCCACCCGGTAGGTATAGGAGCCTACCTGAACGGAAAAGCATTCCGCAGAGAGCAGGTTCCTTATGACAGCCTGAGGGTTTGAAAAGGCTCCCTTCACTTTATCTATTAGCTCTTCCCATAAAATTTCCTCTTTTTCTCCGGTCTCATCTTCCTTGACTACCCTCATATTCGCCTTCCTTTCTCCTGAAATCTTGAAGGGTTTCGTAATTACCGCCAATCATCGATATCCCTTTGACAAAAAAACGTCCCCAAAGGCTTTTACCCGTAATCGGGTTTTCAACCTATTGGAAGGTCGAAAAAACAGCCTTTGGGGACGCACATTACAGAATGCTGAACGGGCCTTTTACCAACAAGGATCCATCCGCATCCTTCATCACCTTCACTGCTCCGCCCACCTTCATAACTACAGGGTGAGACGAGCCTCTTACCATCAACTTCTGCCCCTCCTTGAAAAAAGAACGATATCTGTTGCCTTTGATTGTCCGAGAAGGCTGGAAGGCCTTGGAGTGCTCCCGTAAAAAAGGGATATGAAACCACTCCGGTCTGTCTATCGGAACCCCCTCTGCCGTGCAGAGCAAAGACTCCCTGCTCTGTACGAATTCAATTGGGATTCCTTCTTCTTTTTCCATTTGATGCCTTGCCTGCAGCTCGAGAAGGGCGCTTATCGCAATCTCGGTCAGGTCCTTCCTGGACATCGAGCTGAAATAGGAGGTTGTTTTCATACCGTAGCCTCCTTCTTTGCACCTAGCTCGAAAAGGGGTATGTACCTCAGAGCCTTAAGAGCCTCCCGGTACAGTTCCTCTTCTAAAAGCATCCTTTCCTGTTCTACGGACTCAACCTCCTTCATGTCAGTTGTCATCATCCACCTCCGCGATGACATACCCCTTTTGAACATAGAACTTCAGAAGGGTTCTCTTCACGTAATCGTACTTTCCATCCTTGTTTATGACCCTGACCACATTCGCTCACCTCCCTTTCCCTGCAATTAAAAAAAGCCCTTTAAAAGGAAAACGCCGAATGGCGATCCTTAAAAAAGGGCTTTGTTCGTGACCTACTGAAAAAAAACTCTACTTATGTATTACTTTTTGGGAAGAACGTGGAGATGCCGTACCCCTTAAAACAGCGCGAACTGCGCGGTCTTGCCGGCCAGCGCCTTCTCAAGGTCGCCGTGAGCCACCTCCATGACAGACTGCTTCCTGCCCTTCCTGTCAGCAAGGAAAGTCACCTTCACGACTATATCCTCGCTTACGCTGGTTTTCGTTACCTGCTCCGGCTTTCCGATTTTTTTGCCACTCTTTTCCGTGAAAGCCACCTCATCTCCGTTCATGGACAGCTGGCCCTCTATCTCCTTCTTCCGAAAGGACGCCCAGGCAGCCTCTGCCCCGGCGTAATTGCCTCCTTCAGCAAGCGCCTTGCCCATCTCTTCGATAACCGACTCTCCCGTCGAGGTATACTCGGCAAGCCCCTCGGGTATGTCCCCTTCGACCATTAGAGCCACTTCGAGCTTTTTGGCCACGAGCGTGAGCGCCATCTCCTGCATGGTTTTCCCGTAGCAGAAAAAATACACCCTTACGGGACGCGTCTGACCTATTCTCCATGACCTTCTCGCGGCCTGCCTTAGCGTGAATACGTTGTAACCGACCTGATAGAACACCACGGTCGGGAATTCGTAAAGGTCGAGACCGGTCTTTACTAGCTCCGCATTGACGAGGAGCACGTCAGCATCACTGGTGTTCTTCGCTATCCAGGCCTCCCTCTTTTTCGGCTCAACCGAGGCGTCGAGGCTTTTCACCCTGAATCCGGCGTCACCCATAATCTTCTGGAGCCTCGGCCTTATGTCCCTCGTCCCGGTAAAGGTCAGATAGCATAGGACCTTTCTGCCATCTGCCTTCTCCCTTTTGACGAGATTTACCAGTTCGGTCTCCTTGGGGAGCAGCTCTCCGGGGCCAAGCGCCAGGGCGGGAGCGGTAATCGTATCGGCTATCTGGCCCGTCTTATCCCTGATATCTATGCGCTCGGGGTAAAGGGTACAGGAATCAGGATACGAAAGAAGCGCCTGGAGCATCGCCGCAAGGGACCTCGTGCCGCATGCTTTTATGGCTCTTTTCAGATCGTCTTCTAATTCTTTGTATCCTTTTTTATGCTCTCCTTCCTTTAGCGGCACCGTCACGACATTTTCTTCGTAAGGAGGCAGTCCCTCGATCACATCGGCAAGCCTCAAGAAGCAGGACTTGTCGAGAAGATACTCTCCTATCACGACGGGGGAGACGCCGGGCCTTTTCCTCGTCATCTGCCCCTTTTTCCTTCCTCGGCCGTAATAGTTGTCTTCTTCGTCGAGCTTAACTACGGTTTCGAGCGTCCCGTAGGTCTCAAGCCACTTCGTAGCCTCATTGTGGTTGAATCCCGCCTTTTTCAACTCCTCAGGCTCAAGCCGGAAGAGCAAGTGAAAAAGGTCGTCCGCATACCCCCCGTTCAAAGTCCCGGTAAGGCAAAGAGACATCTTCGCCGCAGAAAGTAAGGCGCCCATGGCAAGCCCCTGCAATGAATTCCCTGCCTTGTAGTCATGGACCTCATCCAGGATCACCAGATCGAAGAATCCCTTAAGATATTTCTTGATAAATCCCGCAGGTGCGAACCGCCTCAATTTGCCGTCAGCCTGCCATAAAGGACTCTTGCAGTTGGAACACTTGTATTTTTTCTTTTCAAGCTGGCCCGGGGTTAGGTAGTAATCGTCGGTCATGGCCCTGGTGTCGCACTCGGGACAATGCGGATTACCTCTTTTAAGCAAGACCGCAGGCCTCCAGCCGTATCCGAGCTTTGCCCGCTCCTTTGAGATAACGTATACCTCGTGGACCGATGGATGCCCCCTCGCCTTCCTGAACGTTTCAAGGACGCTGATGGCGTTCCTTACGGCCAGATCGCAGGTATGGACGCCCGAGACAACCTGTTTCGCCTCGCGTATCCACTTTTCCACCAGATGGGTCGGGCATACGACCAGAGTCCTCAGGGGCTTGGGAGAGATTGCGGCGGCAGATAGGGCTATCGTGGTTTTGCCGGTCCCCATCTCCCCGCATACGAAAAGTCTCTCCCGGCCCTTCCTGTACAATCCGACTGCGATGCCCTTGATTATTTCCTCCTGAACCGGGAAAGGCCGTCTTAACAGGCTCCTTATCCTGCGGTCGAATTCTTCCGTCAGCGATACCGAATCGGCGGACAAAGGGTCGTATACGACGGAAAGGTTCTTTAACGTCTTTTCGCCCAACTGGGAGCCGAATTTTGCAAGGAATTCCCTAAGCTCCATATCCTGTTTAACGCTCTCTGTTTGCATTTATCCCCCTCCCTTTAAAACCATCATTTTTTAATCCTCTCATTGCCTTGAAATAAAAAAAAGCCACAGGAAAATCCCGTGGCTTTTGTTCGTGGTCTACTGAAAAAAATCTCTATTTACATATTACCTACGTCATAAAAAAAGCCGCAGGATAACCTGCGGCTTTTCAAGGGTTGGCCTAATACATGACGTTAGAGTCATCCGTCGGGCTTTTAAGCGTCCGAGGATACCATCGGTCGTCACCGTAATCCACCAGGTTCCTGATCGGCACCCCGTTTATGCTCACGTCATTAATGTGTGCCGTCGAGATGGTGCGAACGTCGTTGCGGCCGTCACCGTTGAAAACTATGGTCATATTCGTAAAACGGACTGAAGGACACGAGTTTGCCCTTTCCGTACTTTTTATGTTGTACAGCAATGCCTTTCATGTGTCTCCTCTCTTGAATCAACACCGCCTATTTTTATATTATCAATGTAACCGACCCTCTGTCCGCGGCTGATCTCCAGCATGATGTCACACAGGTGGTCGTCGTCTATGGCGATTTCGTATCCGTGGAATCCTCCCCAGCCACCAAAGACGATTATGTTATCGTCCCTGATAAGCCGTTCCCTTAACGAGGGGAGATACTCCCTTTCGTAAGGGGTCTTTTTTCTCTCAAGCCACCGTATGAGGGCCTCCTCTTCAGCCGCATCCAGGGACCCTAAAAGAACCTTTTTCCAGGAGTATTCCTCCTTCGGCTTAAGCACCGTGCCGTTTGCGAAACTGACGGTCTTTAGCCACGGGTTTATCTCCTCCACCTCAAAGCCTTCGTACTCAACAAGACCGGTCTTTTCCTTGAGGGAATCTCCGGGCTTGACCGTAAGAG
>Ga0209323_10000248_pt1 | contig 34156 bp, 48 predicted proteins | sample Rifsed19ft2_FD_184014 | JGI IMG/M metagenome (GOLD analysis project Ga0209323, IMG submission 184014) | Soil microbial communities from Rifle, Colorado, USA - sediment 19ft 2 (version 2) | ecosystem: Environmental > Terrestrial > Deep subsurface > Rock core/Sediment | place: Rifle, Colorado...
CTTCCCTTCGACACTGATCATCAGAGAGGTTGAAGACTAGGGAGGGCATCCTCAACGTCATTTTAGCGATGATTCAGTCTGCTGTGTCTAATCAAGTTCACTCTGATTTAATCGGAATGAACTTAATAGGTCAGAGGTTTATTTTTTCGAAGTTTGTTCCTGGAGATTTTATTGGTCGCGTAGAAAGAATAAGCATCAGCAAATGCCTCGTCTCGCTCTACACCATCCCACTCTCCCATAGCCGGAAAAGATCTCTTTTTTCCTGAGACCACCACAGTCCAAAGAGAATGGCCGTATTCATGATAAAAACTCTTAGCTGCTCCAAGTTTAGCATTTCTAGCATATTTATAACGAGAGATTAAAGATCCTCTGGGAGAGTGTAGAGGAAGCTTCTTGTCATATCCTATAGAAGCACCATACTCTACCGGAGAACGAGAGACGTGAATATTCCTTTTCCAGGTGTCATAAGCCCCCACCCATCCAGGCTTATTAAAAACAGGGGTATCCCAAATTTCAACCTCCGATATTGCGCCCATGTTACGATGGCTTTGTGGAAGACGCGCTAACAATTGTTCGGGTCTCTCTTTAGAAAAGATTGCATCCAGGCCACGAGTAGCAGAAGAGGGCTTATCAGCAGGAGGACCAGCCATGCGCTTCAATATACCTTTTCCCTTAAGCTTAGCAAAAATAGCAGCTAGCTGCCGCCTGCTTAGCATAACCTCCTCCTAAGAGCTTTCCTTAGTCGCCTGAATGCTCTGGAATGTATCTGAGACACTCTAGTTTCTGATATTCCCAGTGACTCAGCAACTTTCAGCATAGTGATACCACCAAGATCATGTGCCTGAACTATCTCCCGCTCCCTTTCAGGAAGTTTATTTACTTCCTGATGCACAATCTCTTTTGCCTCTAATCTCTCTGCCTGCACAGCCGGGTCGTCCTCCGCAGGACCCAAAAGAATGTCAGATGCAAATTCTTCCTTAAACAGCTCCCCCTCACTAGATAGACGAATCGGTGCATAAAGCCCACAGAGAGTAAAGCTCATTCCCCAATAAGCATTTTCTCTAGCCACCGGCCCTAGACCAGCAACATCAGCTGCCTCCTCCAATGTAGCAGCTCTAGATGTGTCTCCCTGGATTTTAAGAGCGGCCTTCTCCAGACGACGAGTGTTCTGCCGAATGGCTCTAGTAAGATAGTCAAACCTTCTCAGCTCATCTTTCACAGCACCACGAATCCTGATCTCACAGTAGTTTTCAAAAGAGAGCCCCTTATCTGAAGAAAACTGTTCCGACGCAGCGATCAGAACTTCGTATCCTGCACTGATAAGATCCTCAATTCCTATTGTGCAGCCATCATTTAACCAATCCCCATATCTATGGAGTACAATTATTCTAACCTTATTCAATTGAGTTAAAATAAGCTCTTCTCTAATCATGGCCACACTGTGGGGGAGAAGACCCTCGCCTTCTCCCCCCACCTATAAGTTAAGCTGAAGCGACTGCAACTCCGGTAGGAGGCATCGGAGGTGTTATATCTACCAGCGTTATCGTTACTTCTGCCGAAAGGCCGCTCTCGTTGCCGCTCTGATCCACAGCAGTAACTGCAAAGTAATAAGGAACATTGTTCACCAGCCCATTGATCGTATGGGTTGTAGTGTTCCCCACTGCGGTGATTGAAGAATACACACCAGGGGATGTTCCCCAGTACACCTTATACCCCAGCACATCTGGTTCTGCATTAGCAGTCCAAGTTAATACCGCACTTGCCATTTTAGGTCTCCTTATTCTTGAGTTATGCCCCTCTTACTAAGAGATTTTTTACCAATTTTATCGAGAAAATATTGAGCCCTGAGGAAAACTGAATCTAGCAGCATCCCTTCAGCGACCTTCGGGGGTAACCGAAAAACAGCACCTTCCAGATGATCTCTCCGGCGTAAAAACCTTTTAACACTTCTAGATACCTGCTGTTTTTCAAGACCGGTCATCTCAGTTAAGGTATGATCCATGTGCATAGATTCCCAGATCCCTTCAGCTGGAGAGTCAGATAAAAATCCCTCGGCATTATCAATCGCCACTAAGTGATTAGCACGAGAGTCCCACTTGAAGTTCCCAGGAGCGCGATCATAATTTCCAATCAAAAAATCAAAAACTTTCATTTCCCTCCACTGCTTGAGGATAGGAGGAATGGTCTTTCCCTTGAGACGCTTCTGAAGCTTAACAGCCTCCAAGAGCGCTCTACTGACCGGATCTCGCTCTTTTCCTCTGATCCACTGCTGAACCGAACCTAATCCCCAACTTGTCTTTCTCAAAACAGTGGGGGGCACAGAAGGAAAGCCTAAGATTTTAGAAGTTTGATAGGCCAGAATCTCAGAGCCTCCACCAGTCTCTAGAGGTTTAAACAAAGCCTTTTGCCCTCCCCTAAGATGTAGAACATAAGGCCTGGAAGAAGCTCCCCCGACCTTAGCTCGAATAGGCATCCTCCAGGCTTTGTCGATAGGAGCAGAGGAAAGAATAGCACGGCGTAAGCTCTCCAGTGGCCTAGAAACAGGAAGCTGATGAGCACCAGCACGAGGAACAGAGCCTTTAAAAAGCTCGCTAAGCTTTCCTTTAGCTTTAAGCTTTAGCAAGATAGCAATAACCTGCTTGCGGCCTCTTACTGGCATGGCCACCAACCCTTACGAATAGAAGTTGTTATTTAATATAAAAATCTGGAGTCCTGCACACCCGTATGAGAAAGTCAAGCAACTCTTCATATCTTTCTTCAATGTATAATCTAGCGTCTTGTGTGTCTATACCAACCTCATAAAGACCAACTAAATTATCCAAGTATTCCTCCCCAGTTGAATTGGAGGCCTCGAGTTGGTCGTTATCCAGAACTAAAGAGAAAAGGAGGGTCTCATTACTTTCACTATCTGGATCGTAATGATAGAAATCTAGCTTCCGCATGAAATCCTGCTTCCTAAATTGTGTCCAAGTGTGCACAAACACTTGGACAGGTTTTTACTTCCCTTCGACACTGATCATCAGAGAGGTTGAAAACTAATGAACTTAATTGCGCTATTACCTCAAAAAGAAAACTCAGTAAAACCTCTCTTGCGATCAAATTATTTTATAAGCAAGATTGATGCCAATGACCCAGCCTAAAGAGAATCCCATCAACCTAGAAGAAAACATGCAGAACATTCTATTATATTCAATTTCAGTGATCCGAGCATAAAGAACTTTGACCATCCAGTTCTTCTAACGCGCACAGAAGAGCCAGCCGTATCTTGTTAGGAAACAGAAAAATCAAGGGGGCAGCTCAACAATATTCTGTTTAGTTAAACTGCTTTCTTTTAAATTTGCCATTGCAGATCTGCTTTAATGCAAGAATTTGAAATAGTCATCCAAATTTCTAATGATCAGTTACAGCACAGTTACTAATTTAATGGACAAATATTCCATAAGATTAGTTTTTAGCTGAGGGACTGTAAGCTCCTCAATCCAACAGAAAGAATATTCAAAGATGCGTTATAATCTGCATCGGTTGTAAACGAACATTGTTTACATTTGAACAACTCTTTTGTTCTATTGGATTTTTCCTGGTGTCCACATTGAGAGCAAGTCTGACTGGTGTATCTGGCTGGAACAGATGTGAAAGCAACACAGTTCTCTTCACATTTGTTCTTCAACCACCCAAAGGTCTTTCCTTGTACCCAAACAGAGAAAAGCTTCCTGACTGTCTTATTGACTCTTTTGGTTTGTTTTGTTTTTTGCTGAATACCTTTGATATTTTCAACAAACAGATGACTCAAAGAAGAAAACTCTATCTTGTTTATCTCTTGCCTGAGATAATTATCTCGTTCTTTGAGTGCTCTTTCATAAGCTTTAGATTTTCTTTGTTTACGATTGATCTTGTCTGCGTAATATCTATAGTTTAATCCGAGATGGGAACCATCAGAAAGAGAAAGTGCTTTATTAATGCCTGAATCAATGCCTAAAGATTGTCCGGTTTCTCTTGAAACGACTTCTTTCTCTAAAATTAAATCCGCATACCAATTGTTGTTGTACTTTCTAAGTCGAACGCTATGGACAAGTTCAAAACCTCTTTTCAACCACTTGTTGAGAACTTTGGTTCTCTTGAAAGGAATCCAAATCCTTTTACCTTTGTTCAAAGTGGATAATCTGATCCATCCATCAAAAGAATTGGGATCATCAAGATTGATAAACACAAACATTGCATCAAGAATCAAAGTTCCATTAAACTCTGGTTTAGTTGCTTCTTTATTCAGTGCTTTTGCTGATTTTTTGGTGTTATTGCAAATTTGAAGAGCCAATCTTACAGTGTTTGATCTAAATCTTGAAGAAAGAGAAGTATCTTTAACCAAAGCCTTAGTTTCTTTATTAAGCTCAAGAGAAGAGTCTTCCCAAATCAAATCAATATATTGTTGGGTAACAGATTGGTACTCAGAAGCAAGAGATTCAATCTGTTGCTTCTTCTCTTCAGTAGCAAATTTTAAAGAAACTGTAGCCGATCTTTTAATCTTCATTTTTCAAACTATCTTTGATTATTTTAGCTTTTTGACCACCTCTTCTTTTTCCATACAATCTTGCACAGAAAGAGGTGATAATAGAAACCAAATCTTCAAACAAGTCTTTTTCATCTTCCGCTTGACGATTGAGAACTATAATAAATCTCTGTTGTTTGTTCATCAAAGTTTCGATATAGTTAAACCCAAATCTTGTCAATCGGTCTTTGTTTCTTACAACAATATGAGTAATTGTTTCATCCTCGAGTATTTTTTTAAGCTTTGGTCTGTTGTCGTTCATACCGGAAGCTACTTCTATAACAGCAGAATCAACAACCTTTCCAGAAGCAATTACAGCTTGTTCAACTTCTTGAGCCTGTCTCAAAAGGTCATCTTTTTGTTTTGGGGAAGAAACTCTGGCATAAACAACATATTTTTCGGGTTTCAGAGGAGAATCTTCAGGAATAATAATCGTCCCAGAAGGCATCTGAATTCCAGAGATATGATTATCCCTAAACCATCTCCAAGCTGTTTTGTAGGATACACCTTGCTTTTTAGCGAATTCTGATATTTTCATAGTAAGGATATTTTAACAGATATGTCCTTGTTTGTCAATAAAGAATGTGATATTATATTACACCCCTCTGAGTGAAAAACTCAGCTATCCTCCCTTACGGGTGAGATATCCTTCCCCCTAGCTGTTTCGGAATGAACTTAATCTTTCCTTATTTAATTAACCAGAAGATGATAGAGCAGAGGCAACAAAATTTCATGATGCCCTGTTAGTGAATATCCCTTCCCCCTTCCTCCAATATGAGGTCGGGTAACCACATTCGCATTTGGGCGGTAATGCTGAATCATATCCAGATTTACCGTGGTAAAATCATCTAGCTTATATCCCTGGTTTCTAGCCAGGTTCAAAGCCTTCAAGAAAACCTCTGGAAGAGTGACGGCTGATCCGGCATTTAAAAACACCCCTCCCTGTAATCCGGATACTAGTTCGGTAAAGAGTCTAAAATCATTTAAGCTCCCCTGACCTATCATAGCCCCATTGGCTGATGGATGCATGTGAATAACATCCGCTCCTAATGTTACATGAACTGTAACTGGAATCTCTGCTTGATAAAGCAAGCTAAGCTGAGAAAACTCTGGGTCTAGATGAGCCAATTCTTGCTGAAGAGCTTTTCCTATTCCTCTTACGTTGGTCACTCGACTGGAGATAGCAAAATTCATTCTGGCAGCTGGATCTTGAGTCATTCCAAAAGAGCCATCTCTGAGACCTTCCTCAACATCTTCAGATGTCTTTCCCCATAAAGCAAGCTCAAAATCATGGATAGCTCCAGCTCCGGTCATAGAAATAGCGGTGGCCATTCTTCTAGTCATCAACTCGAGGATCAAAGGAGAAAGCCCGCACTTAATTACATGAGCACCCAAAGCCCAGATTACTGGCTTATTTTCTCTAGCTGCTCTATGGATAGTCTCTGCTATCCCCCGAAGCTCATTTCCTTTTAGGATACGAGGGATCAGATCTAGTAAATTACCAGATCCTAGATATTCTTGAGGAGAAGAAAAATCCCTGAAATCTACCAGGCTCTTTCTAGTTTCAGATGGATAAAACTTACGGATTATGCCCATAATTTTCTTCTCCCCTTAAATCTATAGCTCTCTTCAAAAACTACGAACATTTTGTTTCTCCAATCTCAGATCTAGAACTCTTTTTCCGGGGGAATTTTCTCTAAACTGGATCTGATGAAGATCTTCTAAAAATTCCCAGAGATCTAGCTCTCCTTTGAAAATAAGATAGTCCATCGCTAGAGCTGCTGCTCCAGGATCTGCTCCGATAAAAATAGGAAATCCGAGAGGATAGGCTACTCTCATGCTTGAGAGATTAAACCTACGTCTCTCTGTTTTCATAAAATAATGCAAAGTGGCCCCCCGAGTGTTTAGCGGAAGCTCTAAGGAATAATGCTCTAGAGCAGTAAACAGATTCTTCACTATCGGAGCAATAAACAAAATAGCGCCTTCAGAGTCTTTTACAACGAAATCCAGGAATATCCCAGAAAACTTGAAAATATTGTTTGGGTCTGTTTGTGCCAAGCGAGTCGATAGTTCTCTCATTAACATTGGACTAGCTCTAAATTTGAATTATTCTCTTCGGATAAGAATACAGTTGTTCACGACATGAGCTAGTTGAGTTGAGCTAAGAACTAGAATCCCGCTCCAGTCAAGGATTTCCTGGTTCAAGGGTTATGGGTCAACCAGATTTCTGGATACCACCGGGAAAAGATATCCCAGTATTTCAAGCCCTTTCCAGCCATCAATTTTCAACTAGCTCATGTCGTTAGCATCGTATAGTCCTAGCAACACTACTCTCTGTAAGCATCATAGATCTCAAGGGTCACGTAGCCGGCAGTAGACTGAACCACTACATATCCATATTTGTCACAGAAATACAGCAGTTCCTCTATGGATCCGACTTCCAGTAGCCACGCCTCAATTTCTTCATCTACTCCATATTTGTTTTCTATCCATGAGCCTTTAAAAGCCCCTGCACAGGGAGATTCAGTATTCTGTTTCTCATGATCACTTGTTCTTGTAACTCTGACTATCATTAATTTATCTCCTTATCCCTCTTCGATTTGAATTACTCTCTTATGCCTGGTATTAGGCACTGAGATGGTGTTACCGAATACCTTATTATACAGCTCTTCCAAACCTACCCAAAGCTCTTCACTGCCATATTCTAAAAGCTTCAGTCCTAGCATCTGAGATACTTGCTCCTGCTCGATAAAAGCATAGAGAGGGTGGGCATCCAGAATGTTTATAATATCTGTAACTTCCTGCCAGGGCCAGGGAGATATATTAAATAGACTTTGATAGGTCAGTATAGAAGCCCCGCTAATCGAAGCCATATACTCTCTAGGACGGTCCCCTGAAAACATTGCAGCATTTCGGAAAGAAAATACTAGAGCGGTGTCCTGCTCTCGAAGGATAAAAAAATACTGCATCCCTTGGAAGATCGACCTCTGATTTGCCCGAGTGGCTGTGCTATATAGCGGCTGAATTATAATTACTCTATCCGGTTTAATCATCTCAGATCAAGATACCTCTTTAATTTAGGATTGAAAGAAGGACGTGAATCTTCTACTTCTTCTTCGTAGTAAGCTGTTTTCGATCTTATAGTTTCTGGATCACAGAATCCCCTTTCAGGAAGACTAGTGTTTTCTTCTTCTACCCTAGTCAGGTAAAAGCGAATTACTTGATGCACCAGGCGATCTGGAATACCTTGGCATTCAATAGAGTTACCAGTTTTATGGACAAATTCTTGCAGTTCTGCTTCCTCTTGAATCCAAGATTTCATGAATCCTTTTCCATCTGTCAAGACGATTATGTATCTCATTCTTCTTCTCGCAGGTCCAAAAATCTTTTTAGCTTTTCTTTAGTAAGTATTTCCCCCGTAGACTGCTTCCTAAATTGTGTCCAAGTGTTTGTACACTTAGACAGGTTTTCAGTTCACGCTTCATTCAGGATAGCTTTCTAAGAAAGTCTTATATCCTGTCCACGTGCTTTTTTACCCTCCAGATGAAGCCACTACCTTGGAGGAGTCTTTTAAAAGGAGACTAACCTTATAGCTTCTCTCTCAATATTGATTGCTCCTTAAGATATCGCTTAACCAGGCAGCCAATCCCCCTTCCCCGAAACAGGAGCAGAAAGCTACAAATAAAAACTAGCTTTAGCATTTTTAATCTTGTTTTTCCACGACATAATCAAATAACTCCAACATATCCAGAAAAGCTTGAGGAAAACCTGGAGTATTGTTTTTCACCGGGATTTGGGAATCTACATACATATCCTTCACCTTTTTTCCTTCTCTCCTAAAGGTAGATTGAAGCAATTCAGAGATATGGTCGTTACTGGGGTCCAGGTTTATTACTTTGTTTCCGCTTATTTGTACCTCACCTACCTCCTCTAGCTCAATGGTATCGAGATCTTCCTCCTCGGTAGGAGGGCCAAAGTCTTCCTCTTCAGTAGGAATAGAGATTTTGTACATCCCGTCTAAACTAGCCATCTTTTTCTCCTTAGTCTAAAAACTCATAACCCAGAAGTACCAACCAAACAAACAACCATCAATACAGCTAACAGAGTTACCAATTTCATGGACAAATATTCGGAAAAACACTAATACCCGCTGGTTCTGTTACAGATACTCCATCCTTCTGTGTATCAAGCAACGTTTCTCTAAGTTTCAGTAGATCCAGATAGCTGCCAACTGATATTAAATTTCTGAGTGAGATCACTATTCCGCCCTTCCTATGTCGATGAACCTACGGGGTTTTGGCTGTTCTTCTTTGTCTTCGTTATTGATAAGATCTTCTTGATTCACCTGTCTAGCTATGGGCATGTAGATACCAGAATCTTCTATTCCCTGATGCAAATAGTGCACAGAAGTAACACCAGAATATGTGAAAGTACCTGTATGATGAAAACTAGAATAAACAACATTATCTGATTGCTCTATCAAAAAGCTAGAAGGAGCCAGATTTGATAATTTAGCGTTTTTAGGAGGATGTCGTCTCCTTTCTATCCTACGCTCCATAAAATCTGTGTAAAACCTCCACCTAAGTCTAGTAAAAGCTCTTATTACCCAAATAATTAGCGCACCAAGAAAAGCAGGAATCAATGCGATTAGAATATCATACATTATACCTTCTCCGCCTCTCTCAGAGAGCTTTCTAGCACATTTTTAAGATGATTCATATCTCCGTTGTTTTGAAGTAGATTGAGTATCTTTATGATAACTTCCTTTCCTCCCTGAATTGAGGCATCCCTCTGAGCTCCCACCAGCAAATTATTGATCTGCTTAATATCTACTTCTCCGTAGTGACTACACATATATCCAGTATGAACATGCACTTTAAATCCGTGTTTCCTGGCTTTTTTGCAGAAATCAAAATCTTCCCCACCTTTTAAGCATCCCCACTCATCCTGCTCGAATTTAAACCAGGGAGGAGAAATTGACTCTAGTACCCTGCGATGGATTAGCAAGCATCCAGCACCTACTGCGTCTCTTTGAAGAAGAGTGTTAGGAGGTATTTCCTTAGACTGCTTAAATCCTCCGGGAACCTCATCCAAAACAAGAGCGAAAGGAATACCCTCTTGCCAGGAAAAACAGAGACCAGCCACAACATCAAGGTCCAGGTTGACTAGATCAAGGATATCATAAGGAGGAACTACCCCTGTATCGCACATGAGCAGGTAATCTTCCTTCCTGTTCCCTAGAAATTCTTTAACGATGGAGTTTCTGTTAGCATCATGAGGCCTCCCCTCAAAAAAAGGAAAATGCTGAAGATTTCCCTTCCAGCTCTGATAAAGAAGAAAGTTAGCTAACTCTACTCGCAGCACTCCTTTATAGTGAGGGATTGCTATAAAGACCTTACTAGAATTATCTTTAAGAGCAGGTGCTTCGGATGTCTTAGTGTTAGAAGCAGTCAAAAATCTGCCACTAGTAGATATACAAACAGTAAGATTCTTATCAATGGCTGTAAATAAGCTGCGTAAATATTTTTCATCGCTGGATTTCTCCGAAGTAGCTAGTATCACTTTTCCTCCAGGGCGGCATACTCGAAACATCTCCCGAAGCATCCCCTGTAGATCCCCAGTTAGATTGGCAGCAACTACAGCATCAAATTCCTTCTCTTCATAAGGAAGAGCATCAAAGGAGGCATAAACATAAGACCAAATACCTCCTCTGGTGTATTCCACCTGTAAAAGATTATCGACAGCAAAGTTAATACTGAGAATTTTGTTTGTACCAGAAATACCGAGATCTGCCAGCCTATCCTTAGCAGCTCCATACTTTTTATCTCTATCCTGCTGAAGAATAGAGAGGTTATCTCCAGTAGGGAAGCTCATGATTCTCTCGACAGTCTCTTTCCCCCACTTTTCTAGTAAAAGAGTATGCTTCCCTAGCATATAGCTAGCATAGGGAGCAGTGCCGAATTTTCCTCCACATTCTGGCAGGGATTCAAAAGAACTGCCAGCGGCATGGTCAATAATAACGTCGCGTGCTACAGTCACTTGATAACCAGCTTGAGTTAGCCGAATAGAATAATCTATGTCATCAGATCCACCGGGAGAAAATTTGATATCCAAGGGTCCAATCTCTTGATAGACACTCTTTCTCATCATCCAGCAGAAACCAGTAAGAAATTTTGGATCACCAGAAGCCGGATGGCGTAAATTCTGCCACCAGCCTCCATTTTCAGAGACAGGCCCTATGGCACCTATATTTCCATTCAGATGATATGATAGTTTCTCCAGCCAGTGAGAAGAGACTTGAGTATCATTATTCAACCAAACACAAAACTCTCCAAGAGCTAAAGCCATTCCCTGATTTATTGCCTTGGGCCAACCTTCATTACTGGCATTGTGCCTGATGCGAATCCTCTCTGGATAGCGCTTTTGAAACTCAGAAAACAGCGTCAATGTTCTATCTGTAGAGCCATTATTTACTAGAATCACTTCGTGATCCTGAGAGAATTCCATAACACTAGTAAGGCATTTCTCAGTCAGTTCGACGTGATTCCAGCAGGGGATAATGATTGAGTATTTAGGATTTCCTCTCGGTGACATTGTAGTGCTCCTGGTTTGAAGAATATTTTCCCATATCTCCAGAGTTCTCCGCTCTTCTTTTTCTGGAGAGTACTGTTCCATCACAGACTCACTAATTCTTTGCTTTAGCTTTTTTTCTAGTTCGGAATCTTTATACATCTCAATCGCAAGCTCAATATTCTCTACAAATCCCCGAAGATCTCCAGGAGAGCATGGATAGGAGCTAGTAGCGCAGAAATAGTCTGGATTATAATATCCAACTACCTGGCATCCGCAAGCAAAAGCTTCGGCAGCTACTAGAGAAAACCCCTCGGGAAAAGAGAAGCTCAAAAAAAGATAAGAATCTCTTAGAATTTGAGCTGTTTCTTCTTCAGTTCGGTTCTCAATCGGGGTGAGTTCAAAGCCGCTTAAGTTTCCTCTTAAAAGAAGCATGTTGATTACAGCCTGAATTTCGTCCCGGCGCTTGTGAGGCATATAAGCTATCTTCTTTTGTTTCTCTCCTTGAAAATAGAAAACCTTGGGATCCACGGAGTAACGGATATCATAGAAATGCTTACCTGGAAAAGCAAACTCCAAAAAGGCACGATTCTCTGAAGAGGCGCACAGACAGGCCACCACGTCGAGACTCGTGTAGGGAGAAGAGGGCACCGGAGGAGCTACCGGATATCCCGCCCAGGTGTTGGCATAGTTTTGGTTAAAAATTACCTTACGAACGCCGGGAGCAATAGTCAAAATATCTGACCCATAGACTTCCGGAATAACCAGAAAATCCTCTGCCGGATTAATCCCAGCTTGAGAGTAGTAACGAATAGGCGTGTTGTGATTAAACCACGAGCAACAAAATCCTTCTTTTTGATGTAAGACGCAAGCAGGAATTCCAGAACGATTCAGGATTTCTACATCCTTGTAAATCTTGCGACAGCCAGCCGAAGGAATGTCCCAGTCTGGGGCTAAAAAGAAAAGCATGAAAGTCTCCTGCCCCCTGACTATTCTGCTGCTATTAAATCGAAATGAACTTAATAGTAGAACAGTCAGGGAGCTCCTAAAAACTATTCAAAGCGTGACTACTTAACCATGGATTCCCTCGATATAATATTTAGCTGCTCCTGAATTTCTTCAAACTCGAAGAAAACCTCTCTTACCTGATCTTGATTAAGAGTCTCTACTTTCAAGAGCAATGGAACAACAATTTCATGGCTATGTAAAAGCTCGTAATAAGCAGCTTCTGCCAGGCCAGCAGCAGTCCCGATGTCAAAAACCTCCCAGCCAGCTTCTCTTGCAGGCCCTTCCAGAGCCTGACAAGAGCTTCAGAGTTCTTTTACGAAAAGCTTATGCATGTTTTCCATCCTCTGATTCCTATAAATTTTGAGTTTGTTCTCGAAGTGAAACTACTTTTCCAGCACCTAGAAAATGATAAATAGTTTGATCCAGAAGAGTCCATGTTGTAGCTTTTGATAAGTGGGCTTCAATTTGAAGCCCACTTATTTCATCTTTGCTAAGGCGAAAAACAAAATCCTCCGGAAACCGCTCTGGATTCCTACGAACAGCCTGGGTAATCTGCCTGGAAGTGACCTGGTAAAGCTCTGCCAAATCCCGAGTCAACATCACTGGAGGCCGACCTTCCAGCCGGATGATTTTATCCCTGATCTGTTGAATTGCTAAGGCTTGATTTGTCTGCTTTGCCATCTTATTTTTCCCCTTCACGAGATTGTTGGCGGTGGTGAAAGTGAAACAGGCACCTTCCCCGGACTGCAGATCCATCCGACCGTTTAGTTGAGTAGTTTGCGATCTCTGCTTTTGGAAGAGATAATCTTCCGACTTTGTACTGTGATAGTTTCACTAAAAGCCTGCAAGTGCTTAAGATCGTCGATTCCCACGGGGACAGCTTTATCCTCTTCCAGATATAGCATAGCCAAATATCCACGTAGCGATCCCCCGGGCTTTTTCTCATAAACCTCCGCCCAAGGATATTTCCCCTTCCTACCTATAATAGTTGCACAGGAAGAGTCCATGTTGTAGCTACCGAATATCTCAGCTAGAGCATCTTCAGAAACTTCGTAGTTCAACCACTGCCCATTATTACCAAAAACAACAAGTTCCTTCATCTTTTTTACCCCAGTGTTTTTCTAGCTACTGAATATTTTTACCGCTCCACTCTTGATAGGCCGCTTCAAGGACATCTATATCTTCGGTGGTGTAATAATTGACCATAAATTCCCCAGTCTTTAAAATCTTGGATCTTTTCAGGGGTTCTCTGTCTCGTATTTTTCTGTAAAATCTAGCAACAATTTTTCCATAGGACAGAAGCTTTGAATCATTAGAACCTTTAATCCTATGTCCTTTAGCTTTTAAGAAATTTAGCAGAGAGATTTCCAGAGGCTCAGATTCTTTCAAACCCATCAATTCATTAGCTGCAAGCCGAGCCATTCTAGAGATATATCGAGGGTCAAATTGGGGGTCCTCTTTCATTAAATTCAGAAATATCGGGAGAAGTTCTAGTCGCCTTTGCTGAAACTCTTGAGCGGCTTTCAGCACTTCTTCGGGATTAGCTCTTTTCTCGTTAATGGCAAAGCCCTTGCCTAGAAAATACTCATAGAGAACAGTTTTTGCTTCTCGACGGTAGGTAATGAGTTTTTCCCTGGTAGGACCCTCAACCTTTTGAAGACTTATAGTTGCTAGCCAAAGCGGCAAACATTCAGCGTCTAGAAAGAGAGATTCTCTATTTCCATCCTGGGTGGACATAACCCTCCGGGCCGAACCCTCTGCCAGGATAGGGTCTTCACGGATTTTGCTCATTTGGGTGCTTCTATCTAGCCCTAAAGCAGCGCACACAGCCCGGACATTAACCCGGACTATTTCCTTTCCATTTATTGTTTCTCGATAAGCCGGGAGATCATCACCCTGAAATTTTACTAGTTCGGTTTGCTTTTCTAAATTCCTGTTTGCCATCTTATTTTTCCTCCTGTTTCGGTTTGTGGTCGGTGGGGAAGGCGAAACAGGCACCTTCCCCGGACTGCAGATCCATCCGACCGTTTTCTAGTTAAACGTCCCAGTCCCGATCTTTGATTTTGTGAACTAAAGCAATTGGGTGTTTCTTCGGTTTTTCTTTAGATATTTTAGCACTCTCGACAATCTTTAGAAGCTCAGAGAAAGTGTCAGTGTAATAGTAAGGGTTGGAAGAGTTTTCTGGAGCGTTTTTATGAGTAGCATTTACCCCATATTCTAAACCGGTTCCGACTAGAACTTTGAAATCAGCATATCCAGTTTTTGAAGAAGCGCTTTTTCGCTGAACAACTTCTAGATATCCTAGATCGACCATGATCTCGTTGAACTCTCTGGGGTGTTTGATTATAGTCTCGTAATCTTTTAACAATTCCGTGACGGTCTGCTTCAGCCGATCTTGAGTAGCGGCGGGAAGAAGCTTAAGATCGACTCCTTGTTCTGCTGCCATACTGCTGTACAGCCCGAGTTTTGTGTGCTCACTCAGATTAAGCTTTTCGGTGAGCGCTCCGAGCACTTTCAACCTTCTAGATAGTTGCCGATCTTGTTTATCCTGAAGAAGAAGCTCTTCTTCCCGAAGGAGCTTTGTTTCCAAAATCTTCCGGTTGATATTACGATCGGTCAATTCGATTTCCTGTGGTCGAGTTCTAAGAAGATCAATCTCTTCTGCCATCCAATTGAAAGCGTAGATAAATTTTTCTTTAATTTCCGCCGCTTTTCTTCCAGTGAACCCCATCACTAGAAACATCAACCCGTCCTTGGAAATGTTGTACATCCTCCTAGATTTGCCTTGCTCGTCGATGTATTCAGCCAATCGAAAATTGGATCGGCTAAATTCAAGAGAGCACTCCATATTTCTAATAGCTTCTAGAACATGAAAATGTTTCTTTTCAAATTCCTCAGCCACAATATGGGAGGTAGTCCAGAGATTGTTTTCAACCACGTGAATCAAACGGCGTGCTTCAGATTCCTGGTACTTTACTAGATTTGTCTGCTTTGGCATTTTATTTTTCCTCCTGTTTCGGTTTATGTGGTCGGTGGGGAAAGTGAAACAGGCACTTTCCCCGGACTGCAGATCCATCCGACCGTTTTCTAGCTACTTGTTGCCTTTCAAAACAAGGTTCAGAGGATGAATAACCACACTTTTATCTAAATCTGAAAACACCTTCCCAATTCGACAGGCCTCCTTTCCAAAAGAATTAAGAACCCGAAGAGAGAGATCTACATCTTGCTCTTCGACTACACACGACATCCCCATACCCATATTGAATGTGGTATACATCTCTTCATCTGAAATATTTCCCGAAGCCTGAATAATCTCAAAAATCTCAGGAACTGAAGGAAGAAAATCTATTTCATATCTGGCGTTTGATTCTATTCTCAATAGATTGAGCCAGCCTTTCCCAGTGATATTGAGAATAGCTTTGGGAATAATCCCAGCAGAAAACAGGTTCAAGATTTCCTGTATGTAGATGTAAGTGGGGCGAAGAAGTTCTTCCCCTAGTGATAGATCTAATCCAGGAAATCTGGTTTCAACCCCCAGAAGGTTTCTAGCCAATAGAACTTTTCTAGCTAGAGTGTATCCGTTGCTATGTAAACCATTGCTAGCGATGCCGAGAAGCACGTCCCCTTCTTCCACAGCAGCTCCGGTGATGATACGACCTGGTGGAACAAGCCCTATTGCAGTTCCAGACAGGTCGAAGCCGGACCCAGGAGAGATCCCCCGTATCATGCCGGGAAGAATAGCAGTCTCTCCTCCTGGAATAGAGATTCTAGCAAGCCTGGCGCCAGTACAGATACCCTCAAATATTTCTCGAAGCATGGATTTGCTCGCACATTCCAAGGCAATGTAATTCAGCAGAGCGATTGGCCTGGCCCCAACACACAGGAGGTCATTGACGTTCATTGCCACTAGATCAATCCCGATAGTATTATAGCAACCCATTTCTCCTGCGGCCAGACACTTTGTCCCCACTCCATCAGAGCTGACAGCCAGCCCGATGTTCCCCAGATTCAGAACATTAGCGAAGTAGCCAATCGGTAAAATAGGAGCACCTATTTGCCCTTTAAGGAGATGAAAAGTATCCTCAAATCCGACTAGCAGCTCTCTCACGCTCTTCCCTCCAAAGATTGAAGAACAAAAGCATATTTTCCTTCCCAAGAAAGATCTGAAGGAACAGAAAGCACCATTCCCTGCAAATCCCAAAGCTTTATAACTTCCCAAATCTTATTCGCTACCACCGCCTGGTATTCGGGGTCTGTATTCCTAAACCCGTCATTCACCAGACCCCCCTTAGCTGCTGGCATATAGAAAATATGCGTATAGTTATTCGCATTCTCTCGACAGCGCTGCATGCAAGAAGTGATCACATCTTCATGTAAGTATCCAAGGAATTTCTCGTGGCGAAGAAGTAGGTATGCAATATTGTCAATTACAGAACGATCGCTTACAAAAGCGTTGTTAAGCCTTCTCTCAGATGCCAGTTGCTCATAAATTATGCTTATTTGCCATAGAGAGCCAAGAGCGGGAGAAAGCCACATTCCGTCTTGCGGTATTTTCAAAACACGGGCAGCAGTACGCGCCACCTCTGTAATCAAAGGAAAACGGATAACTTTAGCCAATGTATTAGCTAATGTGCTTTTTCCGCTGCCTTGCGGACCTATAATCGCAATCCTCACGCGCTTCCCTCCAACTAGCAGATCTCTCACTGCAAAACCTCTACTAGCACAGATCCTCCTAGCCCAAATAAAACTTTAACTATTCCTTCCTTACCAAACCCCACTCGTACAAGTTTCCCTTGCATCCCATACATCCCTAGAGCTTCCTTCCAAAAAAAATACTTTCCTTCTCCTTCCAAAACTAGAGAAAAACCAGAAATCCAAGGATGATAAACTACCAAGGCATTGAGAGCACCAGGAGTAACTAAATCCCAATTTTCTTCTCGCACACATTTTCCGTCTTTATGATAAGCTTCGAATAAAATCATCTATTTCCTCGCCTTTTTAATGCCCTGGCCTTGGAAGCCCAAATCGCTTTTTCCTGCTTAAGAGCAGCAGCCCTGGACTGGTGTTTCCCTAAAATTTTTTCTCCTTTAGAGTCGTAAAGAATAGCTTTCTTGCCTTTTTTCTTGATCACCGACTATCCCCCTATTCCCTCGCAAAAACCAAAACTTTTTTTACATATCTTTTAATCTCAGGAATCCAAGATTCCAATTCTCTGCGACCATATCCTCCTGTTCCCGTCAAAGACGAATCCAAAGGGTCTCTATCATCAAAATCCTGTAAATGATACTCCTCAGCTCCCTCAATGTTGCAGGCAATAGAGAGAATATCCTCCCTAGAATGAAAAACCTTCACTACCGTAGTTCTATACACATGCGGGATCTTATATCTGTCCAATAATCCCATAGAGTTTTTGATAAGAGACAGGCGGGCACGGTCCTGAAACACGCCTGTAACTTTACTATAATCTTCCTCTTTTAGCGGAGCTTTGATATCCATAGAAACGAAGTCTATTAAGCCTAAACATAACAACCTTTCCAAAGCGTAAGGCTCAGATCCATTGGTGTCTAGCTTAATTAAGAGCCCCAACGATTTTATCTCTTTGCAAAAAGATTCTAAAAAATCAATATGCAGCAGTGGCTCTCCACCCGAATTGTGAAGCAACACTGCTCCCAGGCCCCCTAAAAAAGAATTATCTCCCGGGACTTCGAGATCATATACGTAGGAATTTTTAACTTCTTTCTTCTCTATTTTTTTAACCTCCAGAGGATTCCAGGATTGCGCAGCGATATACGCTCCACACTCCCGATATTTCTCTGGCACACCCTCCAGCGAAACTCTTTTCTGCCGCGCCCACTTTCCTGCAAGGTTCCCCATACCGACAAGTTCCTTTGGCACCCCCTCAAAACTTGTAAGAAAAGAATATTGCGTTTGAACTCCTCTCCGCAGTCCTAATCTTTCAAACTGATTACCATGAAAATAAACCTTATAGCTTCTCAATTTCCGCCGGACCTGGTTTGCCTCTTCCACTGCCACAAAAGGATGTATCCGAAAAGATTTCAGTAGTATCACCAAATCCGACACCAGTTGAGCGCTTGTAGTTTTTATACTAAACTCCTCACAAGAATGTTTAGAACGCTGACGATAGTGCCCGTCACAAGTGTGTAAGCCCCGCAGGAACGTGCGCTGGTTCCGCTTGCTTGTGTTAAATATCAAATCAGGAATTCTCTTATTGAAGCACAGATTCCCCACCAGCTTACCAATAAGCCGACCTACACTTTTTCCCCCAAAAATCACCGAATATTGTGGGTTTCCACACCGATTGATAACTCTGAGTATAGATCCTGTGTTTGAAAAAAAGATCTTCCTATATAAGAATAAGATTCTCTTTGCAAGTTCCCAGTCATTTCCTAAAGTTATGACATAGCCAACAGCCCTCATCGAACCATCCGCCACAGCATATCCTAACAGCTCACATAATTCCGCAGACACCAAAATCGAGGCAGGAAGCAGCTTTTGCTTTCCGAAACACAGATATCCCTCCGAGATCCAAAGCAAGCCTGGTCTGGAACAATAGCAAACATTCTCCAGTTTCCCCTCTTGATAAGCCTGTATATAAACATGCAAAGTAGATCGAGCATGCCCATACTTTACCTGGGCCTCCTGGATAGATATCCTGTCAGTTAAAACCTCCAAAACTATTTGTTCCCAGTAAACCTTCTTCCTTTGCATTTCGGCAAAAGCCTTGTCTAACTCTGCCTGAAAAAAATCCTTCAAATAAATAGCTTTCAGGTTCCCCTTAACCGGAAGGTGCTTAGGGGTTAAAAGGTAATCCCCAGGGCTTAGCTCTCCTGCCGCCTTAACTTGCATACCACTCTCAGATAGTGTAAAAACGCTATGCCCTGATGTAGCAGCTACTTCGTATCCAGAAGACAAAGAGATAACGAGAACTTCCCGAGCTCTATGCCGGATAATCCTGTTTACTCTTTGAAACTTTCCCCCTTTTGTCATAGCCTCAACATCATCGCACAGCTGAAATTCATAGCCGGAGCGAATAAATGAGCCAATTTCTTCTTTCCACAGCTCCTCAATGCGTAGATTTCGAATAATTCCATTTACTTTCACCAGAACCCTAGTATCCCCCAGCACACTAAGAACTAGAGCATCTATGAACGATCTCATCCCTTTGATGCCATTAAGTATAAATTTAATTCCAAAAGAACTATCCCATTCTTTCTGCAGCAAAAGATAATTTTGGCAAAACCCGCAAGCCCAATTGCACCCTTTAAAGAAAACTACATATCCTAAATGAGAAGGCCAGTCTAAAAAAGAGCAGGGAATTATATTTCCAATTGGACTCTCCATGTTATCATCCTCTAGAGTTAATTCTGATTTAATCAAAACTAGATTGATTACATAAACCACGGTCTTTCCAATGTTGTAACCTCAAATACAAAGTTCTAACACCCATATTTAAAAATTGTGCAGTCCTGCGTCTGTTACCACCCATATCTTCCAGGACTCTGAGCGTATAGCACCTAATCAGTTCATCTAAAGAAATTCCATATGGAATTTCCATTACACCCATCAACTCTTTACTTAATTTGTCCAGAATAATGTGTTCTGGACGTAGAATCTCAACTTCTGGAAAATACAATAAAGCTCTTTGAATAACATTCTCTAGCTCTCTCACATTTCCCGGCCACTGATGTTCCACAAGTTTTTCCATGGCATCTTTAGAAAACGCTGGGGCACTTCTCCCAAATTTTTCCCCATAGAAGCTTAAAAAATGTTCCGAAAGAGCCTTAACATCCTCTTTGCGAGACCGCAATGGAGGAATGTAAATAAAAGTTACAGATATCCTCCAGAAAAGATCCGGGCGAAACCTAAGATTCGCCACTTTTTTTCGTAAATCTGAATTTGTCGTATAAATAACTCGTGTATCTACATCTACAGGCTGTTCCCCTCCTAATCTTTCCACCCTTTTATCTTGCAAAACTCGCAACAACTTGGCCTGTAGGTCCAAGCGCATATCACCAATCTCATCTAGAAGTAGAGTTCCTCCATGGGATCTTTCAATCTTCCCTCGATGTGAAGACTTTGCGTCGGTAAAAGCGCCCCTTTCATAGCCAAAAAGCTCACTCTCCAAAAGCTGCTCGGGAATGGCGGCGCAGTTGACCTCCACAAAAGGCCCCTCTTTTCTCGGCCCTTTCTCATGTAGAACTCTAGCCACCAGCTCCTTCCCGGTGCCCGTTTCTCCCTGAATCAGTACCGGAAAATCTCCTAGCTTAGCAAGGCGCAGGGCTGACTCATAGAGTTTCTTCATTTTTAAAGATTCAACAATAATGCTTCCACGGGCTAGTGATATTTCCATTGTTTTCCCGATCTCAGTGTCGATACACTCCGTTGTTTTTTCCATTATTACTTTTTCCGTTTTGACGTTCTCTTCGAAGTGCTGATAAAAATTCTTTAGCTCTCTGCGAGGACTCTTGCCCCAATACTTCACTGTCTTCTTGTTTTTCTCCAGCTTCCACGATCTGTTCAGAGATCTTCTTAAGTATGGGATTTCTCTGATCTGAGAGCCATTGTCTAAGTTCCGCAATGGCTCTTAATTTGATCTCTGGGCTGCCATCCTGTACCAGCTCTGATAATTCAGATAGAGCCGTCACTGTGGTAGAAAACAACTTTCGGCTTCCGCTTTTGAAACTGACTTTAAGATATCTGTCCCAAAAATACTGCATCATCTTAAGATATTCTTCTGACCTCTTGAAAGCTTTAGCTTCACTGGAAGTAAATCCGCTTCTATCGCAAGCTTCCTGAACTGACATCCCCAAGGCTTCATATCGCACAAATAATTTGCGCCTGGCCTTCTCTACATCTCTAAATAAAAGTTTTTCTTTTGTCTTTCTCACGTCACACCTTTAGCAGGACAAAATACCACATCTTTGTCCAAGTAATGAACTCTGTCTACAATCTTATGAACCTCTTCGTTTAAAGAAGATCTAAATGCGACTATTTCTACTTTCTTTCCCTTTTTTTGTATATATTTATACAAAGGCACAAAATCCCCATCCCCAGAAGCCAAGACTAGTGTATCGAAGTTGTCTATGTCATCTATAACATCAGCTACAACCTGAGCATCAATGTCGGTTCTGGATCTCCCTCCAGCAAACTCCCGAGAAACTTTCCAAAATACTTTATATCCCACATTCTCAAGAGAACTCACTACTTGATGTATAGCGTTTTTAGTTAAAGCCAAATAGGCAACTGCGTGAAGATCGAAAGGAGAATACTGCTGTTTAACTTTTTGCAATAACCTATAGTAGTTGAGTCTACATTCTATACCAAATTCCTTTCTCACCCCATAAAATAAATTCTGTATATCACAAATAAATAATATTCTCAAGACATTTTTGTTAGCACCTTGGTGAATTGGCATTATACGATTTTCTCTTCCATTTTGTATTCCTGCCTCGCCCCCCATAAACCGATCAAAAACGCATCAACTAGTTTAGCAGAAATCTTAATCCCAGGAAAAGCTTGAGATACAAACAGCTTTCCTCTCTGCTTGGGGTCCTTTCCTGGCACATCCACCAAAACCTTTTGCCAGCGTTGTGGAGATACCCGCTCAAAAGGAATACAAAGCCCAGCAAAAAGTCCCAACCAGATTCCGTAAGACACTCCGAAATTAAATGAGCTGGCTACTCCTTGCTTCGGCATGCTATGCACATGCTCAATATATGCCTTCCGTATTCCAAGAGATTGATAATACCTGAGAAGATCAGACATCTCTCTCAGATCATGTTGACTTTTTCCTTTTCCTTTGATAACCGGAGTTCCACAAACAGCATGAAATTCACCAGCCTTAAAGCTAGAGACCCCACCTAGTATTCCAGGGTCCACACCCAAAACAAAAGCACACACGGTTCGCTCATGCTCTGTCATATAGATCCCTCAAGTATTGCAGCTGACGTTCTGAAATCCTCTGCTCCCGAAGAAGCTGATCGGCCATATCTTCCACAAATTCTCGCTGCCTAAGGGTAAGTTCCTCCATAAAATCATCGAGGTATTCCACTATCTTTTCAGCCTCTTCCAGAATCTTTTGATCTGCTACTTTCACGCCCTTGTCCTCAAGCTATAGAGTTTGTTTCCTTTTGATGCCAGCAATTTAATACCATCTTTGAAAAGTCTCATGTCCCCTTGAATAGCTAGATCTTCGAGCACAATTAACCTCCAAAATAAAAGAGTTGTCTAACCAGTCACTTCAGCGGACTGGAAGGGAGTTCCGCTCGTTTTCAAAATTTGAGGCTGTATCTAGCTCCCTTCCAGCCGCTGACCTCTAGCGTTAGGCCGCTGAGCTTGGTCGTTAGACAAAAAGAGGAAAAACAAAATGACGCCAACCCGCATAGTTTGTGAGCAGTTCGATTGTCCAGTTTTAGGTTCATGTACAACCATAATCATTACCTATCACCAAAGAATCGCAATAGGACTTGAATGCAGGCAATGTAATGATTGTGGGATAGCAATTCCGTCGCCTTCCAGAAGAAGTTCTACATTTGATTGGGATAAGTGCCCCAGGCATTTATCCATCATAGCCTTCAATCTTAAAAAGTAGTGGGACACGAAAAACCTTCTCGATTTCAGGCGTAATATGAAACTCAAAAAGAGAAAGCCAAATACCTGTGCGACTTAACCCAATAATCCGAATTTTATCTCCATAAATCTCAATGACCTGTTGTTCCTTATACTTTTCAGTTAATTCCATGTTACTTACCCCCTTCAAAAGGTTAAAAACTCAAAAAATCGCCTAACCAGTCGCTCAAGCTGACCTTGAAAACGCCGCCGCATTTTTGAGTAATTTGAAACTCTTTATGGGCGTTTTCAAGGTCAGCTTAGCTCTAGCGTTAGGAAAAAGAGGGAAAAATCATGACTATTTCAACCTGTGCAGCCTGTCACAACCAAACATTTGAAATTGCTGCATGTGAATTTCCCGGGGCAAAAATCCTCCTGTACTTTGTGCAATGCGCAGCCTGCGGAGCCGTCATCGGAACGGTCCCTCGGCATGATACCCAAGATCTCTTAAACCAAACTCAACAAGCCATTGCAGGGGTACACCAACACCTGGGCCAGATTGATGAGCAACTTGCCAAGCTCTTAGCGCTCTTAGAACCTCCTCGTCAAAAGTAGAGGAATATAGAATGTCATTCATGATATTTTCTCGCTCTACGTCTGCCAAATGAGAAGCATCCATGGTCAGTTATCTCCTTTAATAAGTTGAAGGCAAAGCCTAACCAGTCACTGCAGCGGACTGGAAGGGAGCTCCGCTCGTTTTCAAAATTTGAGGCTGTATCTAGCTCCCTTCCAGCCGCTGACCTCTAGCGTTAGACAAAGGAAGAAATGAAAACTGATGATCCATACGGGCTCCGCAAGATGTCACTTGAAGACCTGTGTAACTGGATTGGAGACCACAATGATACGACTTCCGGCGGGAAGGCCATGAACTTCCTGGGACAGTTTGAGCTCAAACGCCGGATGGAGAACCCAAATAGAATCCGTTCCACAATCGCCATTATCATAGCGACTCTCGCTTTGCTCGCATCCGCCATTGACCTTGGCCTGAAGATCTCGAAGTTCTGAAATCAATCGAGGCACATCGATCAGGCAGAGTCTGCCAGTCACAGACAAAGCGGATGGATCATACGGATAACTGAAAATTTTAGCGTGTTCGCGCTGACGTTTCTCAATCGCATGAATTTCAGCATTCGTCATTACTAGGCTCTCCTTGTTATTATCTTCTTCAATAGTTTTAAGACAAAGCCTAACCAGTCACTCCAGCGAACTAGAAGAGAGCTCCGCTGATTTTCAAAATTTGAGGCTGCATCTAGCTTCCTTCCAGCCGCTGAGCTCGGTCGTTAGGCTTTAAATGCTTTTCTACTCGAAGCAGATAGCTGCCGTTGTCCGGGAACGGTTTTCCCCACAGCCTCGGCAAAGGTTTCAATCTTGTCCTTGGCGATCTTGTAGATTTCATGGTAATCGACACAGTTCTGCATCTCATCGTAGATAGTTTTGGTGATGATGCTTTCGGCTGACTCCAGATGAACCAGCTGTATTCCTTCCAGGAGGGCGCGGAAGTTCTTCGCTATTCCGCTCTCCAAGATGAAGAGAGCCCGGTAAACCATCTTGGTGTAATTGGTGAACTGCTTATGCTTGTGGTCAGGATTCTGCCCCAGGGCATACTCTTCGAGCGCCGCAATCGCGTCGGTCAGCTCACGGCGGGCTACCTTGCCTTCCAACCTACGGGCCTGCCGATCGGCGTTGCGTATCCGCTCCAGAGCCTGCCGCATCTGGTTGAAGCAATGGATGTATTTTTCTTTCTTCTCTGCTGCCTTCTTACCGGTGAACCCCATGACCAGAAAAATCCAACCGTCTTGCGTCATTTCTACCATCGGCTGAGATCTTCCGTATTCATCCAGGTACAAGATCTCCTCAAAATTGAGGAGACGAAAATCCTCAGAACAATCTAATTTTTCGATATCGCGAAGTACGTTATCATGCCGCTTCCCAAACTCTTCGGCCACCCGCAGCGATGTAGTTCGGGGTTGGTCCTTGACCACATGGATCAGGTGGTTTACTTCGGGCTCTCCGTACAGCACCAAACTTGTCTTTTTCATCTTCATTTCTCCTTGTTCGAGTGTTTGGCGGTGGGGAAGTGGAACAAGCACTCCCCCGGCTCCGGTAGCCATCCGCCGTTTCAAAATCAAGAAAGTTCCTAACCAATCGTTCCAGCCGACTGGCGATAATGCCGCCAGCCGCTGACCTCTAACGTTAGACATAGAAACAATAAAACCCACAAAGGAGAAATTTATCGTGGCTATATCCAAGTGTTCAAACTGTGATAACACCGTATTCGAAATGGTTGAAAAAGAACCTATTGGCTCTAATTTCAAAATAATGTTCATCCAATGCAACCGTTGTGGTACAGTTGTTGGGGTTCAGGATTACTACAATCTCGGTACGATTCTAAACGCAATAAAGGAGCATCTTGGCATTCAACTACAATAGCTCGATGCCCATATGTTCGACTTTTCCATGTTTCAGCATGCTCTTTATACAAAAACACTGCAACTGGGAGAGTCATGTTTTCAACAACTACCGCGTAACGTTGAGCCGATATTTTGTTTTCGTACACAATTAACCTCCAAGATAAAAGACCTGTCTAACCAGTCACTCCAGCGGACTGGAAGGAAGCTCCGCTCGTTTTCAAAATTTGAGGCTGTATCTAGCTCCCTTCCAGCCGCTGAGCTCGGGCGTTCGGCATCAGCACAGCGCGTGCATTCAGCAGCTCTACTATTTTTCCCGGGTCCACAAACTCGTCCTCGCAGCGGCGCACCAATGAGGCCATGACATACCTAAGTTCCCCTGCCATCCAGCTTTCGTGCTGGTTGCACTTGGTTTTCATGCACCCGTCCAAGTTGCCGCGCATTGTACAGTGTTTGCATTGGTCCATCGTCTTTTTCCTCCCTGGGCGCTTACGCCTAACAACCCATTCAACGGGGCGCCATGAAACGCCCGTCATTTTTCTGTGGTGCCTTCGCGTGGCGCCGGTTAATTCAGCCGTTAGGCCAAAAAATAAACTATTTAACCATTTTCACCTCCGAGAGGTATATTGTGGGATGGATCGCCGATTTGCTGAAAGAAATCCCGAGTGCGGCACGCTATAAGGCTGAGCTTGAAGAAATGGAAGGAGAGAACTCCCAGCTTAAACAAAAGATATGTTCTCTTGAGTCTGAGAACGAAAAGTTGCGGCAAGAAATACAGCGGAGAGACGACATAGTTCAAAAAGAAAAACCTCATGACAATCTCCTTGATAAAGTTAAAACCAACATCCTTCTGCTCTTATCAAAACGACAAGACAGATTAACCGATGAACAGATAGCACAAACCATTAAAACAAACCTTCAAATTGTAAAGTTTCATCTTCAGGAACTTACAATAAAACACATGGTTGATCGTGCATTAAGCATTAATTCTCCCAGTCAATGGTATCTAGCACAAGAAGGACGTAAATATTTAATAGAAAATAAACTGATCTCATAAGAGTTAATTCCGATTTAAATTGTTGAAAATCTCCAAGAAGAGTAAGTCAGAAACTTAATCTCTTCTAGTTTTGCACTTTGAGTTAGTCTTTTGCCTGTTTCAAGAGAGTGTAAACTTACTCTATCTTTTGAAGACCCTCCTATATATGTCAATCCAAACTTGACATGTTTCACTAAACTCCCTCTTTTGAATTTTAAACTTATCGTTCCTCCATATCTTTTCCTCTTCCCTCCTTTTGTTGGGATCTGAACATGAAGTTGTCTTCGATGAAATCTCAAAGGTATTACTCTTAGAACTTGAGTGTTCTCAGGTTTTCTTTTCCCTCCTACAGCTCCTAAAGCAAGAACAAAAGAATCAACACAGTGAGCATAGAAACTTGAAGACAGGCCGAAACTTTAACGACACGCTTTCCATACACCATGCAACAATCCAGCGATCAGCCCAAAGAGAAAACACACAGAAATAAAGGTAAAAACGGACAGAGACATTGTTTTAATCTCCTTCAATAGTTTAAAAACAAAGAAAAAGTTCCTAACAATTCATTGCAGTGGACCCCAAAAGCACCCACATTTTTTAGTTACTTGAATTTCAGTAGGCTTTTGGGGCCACTGAACTCTGGCGTTAGGCCACTTAAAGCATTTTCAGCACAAGGAGAGAGAATATGACAACAGGAAACATCTCTGCCGACGCAAAAGCGCTATTCTCTCATATTGATAATTCAATCAGCAAGCGAATCCAAATTATCAACCCTAAATCAAGCCGCCATGTGAAGATTCATGGGGCCAAGGAGCCATTACCAGATATTTTAAAAAACCAGCATCTCATCGAAGAGCTTCTTTATAATGGCTACCTTGCCCTTGTTGGAGACCATATCTACGAAATCCCAGAAGATCTAAGAGGAACAACCCCCTGATCCAGAAAGGAGCAGTCGTTCGGAACTCCAGCTCTCCACCATGCATCGAACTTCTCATCTGAACAAGCTCTATAGTACCGAACGAACATGTGTCGCTGCATGGCTTTATGACCTAAATTATCATCCACAAACTCGAACACCGGAAGGCAGTAAGGTTTTTTACGGTCATCTATTTGACCATCAACCCACCACTCCGGCTTCACCCCAAGACAGGGAGGCCAATAATGATAGATCATCTCAAAGTAGCAATGTAGCACCATGTCATCAGGGAGCGCATATAGGGTTTTCCAGAGTGCCTTAAAGTGTGGTGATTGTTGTTCAGTGATACACATAGTTACATATCTCCTTCAATAGTTTAGAGACAAAGAAAAAACACGCCTAACAATGAAATCGAGTCTGACTGGAAGGGAGCGTGCAAGTTTTTCAAAATTCCATAGTCATCTACCTCCCTTCCAGCCGCTGATCTCTACGTTAGGAGAAAGACATAGTGTGGCCATTCCGCAACATCCGAAAATGGAAAAGAGCAAACTTCGATCCACCTCCCGATGCCGCGCAACAAATGCGACGAAAAGAAGTCGAAAAGATCACTGACCACGACCTTCAAAAACCAATCCAGCAGTTTCTGTGTGATGTACATGAAGAAGCAAACAGACCGCCTTGTGAAAAATCGACCAACCAACAATTAACATACGCAGAAGACAGAATCCTTGACGCCATAGATAAGCTTTCCTGCGAGAACAAGCGTATGGTAGCCTTGCAGACCGTTACTGCCTTTTCCTCAGCAAGAATGACCAAGTGGATAATAGCACTAACTCTTATGCTTGTCCTCCTTACAATTTTTCTTGTTGTTGATACTGTCTACAAATACGTCTCTTCTGACACCCCTGGTCAATCTACGCAGGAACAAAAGATCAGAGATACCCTCAACAAAAATGCAGAGCGCTCCAATGCAAAGCAGAGCTAAAAACAGAAGCAAAACACGAGGAGAGAAGAAAAACTCAAGCAAATACAAACAGTAGACAAATAAATAATCAAGCACGGCAAACCTCCTAACCAGGCGCTTCAGCGTACCCAAAAAGCACCCACATTTTTTAGTTACTTGAATTTCAGTAGGCTTTTGGGGCCACTGAACTCTGGCGTTATATTGTTCTATCAACTTCTGTGGTTACTTTTTCAACTGCTTTTTGCTTTTGGATAGTCTTTACGAGTCCTTTAACCAAAGATTGTTCTCCCTTGCTCAATCCAAACATAGACAGTTCTTCGGAAAACGTATTGAAACAAACATCATGCTTCTTGGTATATATCTTCACTCGTCCGTGGCTATCCTGAGAAACATTACCCTCAGGATCTATTTTTACGCAACAGTGGTTTAGCTCATGCCAGACTAGTCTGGCCCTTTCTTCCTCCGACAATTCAGCCCACCAATCTGCTGATATTTCTATTAAAAAATCATAGCCGAACACATCTCGCGTGTTATTCGGAAGCCTACGAGCCTGCCCAGACACTTCCATCCCATTGGAATCTAACCTGGAAGGCTGCACCCATGTATACAGGATTTTTACCTTATCTAGTAGCGGAAAATCCCCCCCTTCAATCCAGTGATCTCCATATGTTGCTAATTCCGAAGTTTTATCTTGCCAACATCTAATAGATTTACCTGCAGACATGATATTTAAATCCCTCTGACGTAAAATTTTTGTACAAAAAAAGCGGGCCCAGCTATCTCTTAGAGGTGTTTGGGCCCGCCAACTGAAGCACAAACTTGCGCGAACATTGATGAATTAGCGCTCTGGTTTCTTCCAGATGTTGATCAGATTTTACATAATATTTATCGTCTAATAAAGAAGTGCAAGCTCTCAAGTAGAGATCCATCTCCGAAGAAACTTTGAAGGAAAAACCTCCTTCGTAGTTTGTAGTTGCTGCAGAATTCCCTTCCAACTGCTGATTAATAGTTTCAAGAGCATTAAATTTAGTCACTCAGATTCTCCCCATTCCCAGCATTCAGGTGCCTGCAAAAATTCCATCCCTATCTCCTGACACACTTCTAACACTCTAGCATCATCATCAATTACGCACCAAGTTTCTCCATCCTTTCCATACACCGCCCGTAAAACCTGAAAGATTTCCTTCTTGACCTGAGGAATCGAGCGAATATCGTTCTCTAGCCTCAAGTATAATCGAAACATAGGAAATCCGTGGTTTTCCAGCCAATCAAGACTGACTCCCCTCTGAGATTCGCCTCTTCCACTTACATAGTATGCTTGCCGCATCTTTTGTAGCGCTTTTCTCGCAGGCTCAATCGGCGAGAGTTTAGAAGTTGCTGCATCCCCAAAAATTCCTCGTTCCTTCAGCTCCAGATTTTGAAAGCAAGAAAGTTTTGCTCCCATTGAGCACCAGGAATTTCCCACTCTCACATCTTGATATTGTGGACAAGAGATGTCTCTGCAGGTATCTCTCCAGCGCTCAAACTCAGAGTCTGATGCAACAATCGTCCGATCCAAATCAATCAAATAGATCCACTCTGAACTAATTATCAAAGCTGCTATCCCCCACGCAGAGTTAAGGGCGATAGAGAACTCTTCTCTGAAGACTATGGTCGAGTAACATAGCTTCTTTGCAGAGTCCTCTATCATCCCAGCACTAAGAAGCCCCGCGCCGTACCGGTGGGAAACGTGGGGGCGTCTTAGCGATAATTCAGTCTGTTGCGTCTGCGCAGATAGAGACTTTAAGGTAAGTTTTATCTGCGATGAGAAAGAATAGAATTTCCGTTCTTTTTTTCTGCTTCAAAACACCTATCAAACCCTCCCGCCAATTGATCATTGTGCGAGATCAAGAAAGTCATGCGCCCTACTGACGCAATACGCAGCATCTCAGAAAATTGCTCCGCTCCATCAGCATCCAATCCTTCTATAACTTCATCAAGAACCTGCAGATTGGTTGTCATTCCTCTAGCATCTTCCGTGATGTCACGCAGAGCCAGGCTCACAGCCAGATCTAACCGGCGTCTCTCACCGGCGGAAAGCTCCGGGTACTGCATCATTCCCAGGCGCTTGGAGGTGATCCTGGTCTCAAAACTTCCTCGCTTCAGAGAAAAACCAAGCCGAAACGGATCAGAAAAATAGGCCAGATATGTATTGCTGCGTTCTTCCAACCAGGGAAGAAAACCTCGTAGAAAATCTGCACGGATCCCTTTGGGTCCAAAACCCTCCACCCAAAAATCAAAATAGGGTAGAACTTTAGCTATTCTACCTAGATTGTTTTTGTATTTCTCTAGTGCCCTAGAATAATATTTTTGTTGATTTCTTACTACTCTTTGACATCCTAGAGAAAGGTGCTCTCTCTCTTTTCTCAAAGACTCCATCTCGTGAAGAAGATTTTCTCTTTTTGATGCTATTCTAGCGATATTTTCTATTCTGGAACTTATTTCCTTAAGCTTCTCTCGAAGATCAGAAACTTTGTCTTTTGCAGAGACTATTGATTTATCAATAGTCTCTAGCTGTGAGCGTTTTTCTTTTACTAGAACCTTTGATTCATGTACAGAAAGACCTCGCCTGCATTCCGGGCATACTCCACCTCCCATAGAACGAATGCGATAAATTTGAGATTCTATGGAGGAAAACTGAAAGACTAGACTTGCTAGCAATTCTTCATGCTTTTCAGCATCCTGAGAACAGCTATAAAATTCAGATTCCCACGTCTCTAGCTGTTCAGTATTTCCCAGAGATGTGTTAAGTTTCTGAATTTTTTCATGTATTCGTAAAATTTCCTCTTCCAGCCTGCTAATGCCTACACTTTTAGCTTGCTCTAGCTCCTGCTGAAGTCTTTCCAGAGAAGATTTAATCACAGATATCTTTCCCTTGATTTGCTGCTCTTTCCCTTCCAAGTACCGTATTCGGCGAGCTGCCACGCTCTGGCTTTCTTGAAATCTATCCGTATGCAATAGCTCTTCTAGTAAAGATTTTTTTTCTCCGTCAGTGAGCATAAGGAAAAATCTATTCACTCCGTTGCCAATAAAAACCACATTGCAAAAAGATTTCCAATTTATTCCCAGATAGCGAGAGGATACCGCCGTAAATTCCTGCTTAGTAAATAGTCTCTCCCCAGAACCATCTTTGATGACCACACGCTCACGGCCATGCTTTCTTTCTCTATAGAGCGTCACTTCTTTCTCTTCCGGACTCTGAAGCTCTACCGTTACTCGACAACGAAAAGCTTTCCTGCGCACCAAGTTACCCGGGGAAATCCCCTGCAGATTTCGTCCGAAAAGAGCCCAAACCAAGGCAGAGAAAATACTAGTCTTCCCAGATCCATTCTTCCCGACTATCAAAGCTGCTCCATTTCCTTCCAGGGGCAGTTCCAAATGCTCCCAAGAACGAAAATTTTCCAGTTTTATTTTTTTAAATCTGAGAGATCTCACAAACTGCTGCTTCCTAAATTGTGTCCAAGTGTGTACAAACACGTGGACAGGTTTTCAGTACATCATCTTAGCGATGATTCAGTCTACTGTGTCTAATCAAGCTCACTCTGATTAAATCGGAATGAACTTAATCCTGTCCACGTCCTAAAAAGCCCGCTGAGAATTTACACAGTGCCGCTAGAATCTATTTTGATGCCCTCTCTAATATCCCAGTATGTGGGAAAGCCAAAAAAGGCATCCTGGTGATCGAGAGAGGTAAATCACTGTTTATTTCTCTCTATCAATTCCCAACCTAGATCAAACAGTGATTTCTTATGCAGAGAAACTGGAGCTCTCTGAACTCTGCTCTTCAAAAGTCTCTGAACTGAGACTGCCTCATACCTTGACTCATCATCGGCTGCTGCCCTCTTAACAGTCTCTATCCCAGCCCAGAGAGCACCCAGATCATAAGCCTGCTTTAGAATCTGTTCCTCATCTGCCAGTCCAGAGATTTCCAGGCGGACATAGTTTCCCGAAAGCGCCTTGGAATTCCTGGATAGATCCTCCACTGAGCTTACCGAAAGGCGCACAAATCTTGGAGCTCGCGTAAAAACCCGTCTAACCTTACCGTCACGAACATGAAGAAAAACTTTAGCAGAATCCACATCTCCCCAATCTCTATGGAGAGGAGAACCAACGAACCACGTGTTGGGTAAGGGTCGCTGAAAGTTATGATAATGACCAGAGAAGATCAATCCAGCAGAAGGAAGGTCTTCCAGGATCATGCGTTCCTGGAGATACACACCAGGCTGAACCGCAACACCCTCAATTCCCTGATGGAAAAAATAATAATCTGCTCTGGCCTTGAGCAACTCCTTTTTCCATCCTTCTCGCCGATAAGGAGCCAGAAAAAATCTGGCTCCTTCCCAGCGCAACGTGGTGGGGAGATCAATCACATCAAGCAGGTTTTTGAAAATTTCTAAGGCATGAATTCCTCGAGGTTCAGAAGAAAAATCGTGATTCCCAACAAGAGCAATCAACTTTCCTGGCCAATCAGATAGTGCTGAATACATAGTATTCAGCACTTCTACATCCAGACGTGTTAAGCTCTGGAATAGATCGCCTAGAAAAACTGTAAGGGGGATGCTATTCTCCTTAACGTAGTCTCGAACCTGTTTCAGCACATTAGTACAGACTAGCAGCCGCGAATTCATGCCGTTAATCAGCGTGCTACAAGCCGAATAATTATGTGCATGGAGATCGGAGAAGACCACAAATTCTAGCACTCTTTCCCTTCCTCCAGGTTCTCAGTAGCACTGTCGTCTGGGAGCTCCAGGGCAACTTCGTCAGTGGACATTTCACCGTAAGGAACAAGTCTGCCCAAGCTCACTGCCTTCTTGGTTAGCAACTGCTTATAGGTTTCCCATCCCCCCAGCTTCTCCTTGAGAATGATAGGAAAAGCTTTAGCAGAAAAACGCTTCTCTTCGCCTGGGAGATAATAGAACCCTGCTTTCTCTGTAATCTCCTCCAAGAGCACTGAGGCATCGAGAAGGTCTCTAGCTTTATCTAGACCTCGAGTAAACAGCAGGGCCATACGTGCCGTACCGAAAGGCGCAGCTAGTTTATTCTTTACCACCTTAGCCTCAATTTCAATTCCCCGAGGCTGCTTGTCGTTTCCCATAACAATTCCTGTGCGCCGGACTTCAATGCGGACAGAGGCAAAAAACTTTAATGCCTTACCTCCAAAAGAATGCTCGTTCCTTCCATAGACTCCTATTTGCTGTCGCAGTTGGTTTGTGAAAACCAACGCTACATGTCTTTGGGATATTAGATCTTTCAGCTTCTTTACCCCGCGACTGAGAAATCTGGCTACAGAAGCAGGTGAAGAATCTTCATATCCCGCCTCTAGCTCTATTTTTGAAGGGCAGCCAGCAACCGAATCGTACAGAACCGCAATAGGAGCTTTCTTATGCACCTTTCTCAATGCAAGAATGGTCTCCTCGATCATAGTAAATGAGTCTTCAAGGCATGGAGGTTGTAGCAAGATAGCACGATCTCCAAACACTAATCCTAGTCGTTTCAGAAATCGCTGATCGATGCCCCGTTCGGTGTCGCAGAAAACTGAAACCCCTCCAAGTCTCTGCGCTTCCGCCAGAAAATGAAGTCCCAGCAAGGTCTTTCCTGTAGATTCATTTCCAAATAGCTCCACGATTCGTCCAGACGGAATCCCCGGTCTTCCTAAAGCTATATCCAGTAGAAGAGACTGAGATGAAATTCCAAAAAGCACCTCCGAGGAGGAATTGATATCTCCCAGAGATGATATTGAATCAGATCCAAATCGCTTGGAAAATTTCTCAGAGAGAATCTGAACCACACTCTTTTTCTCTCCGGATTTTTCCTCTACTGCATCCTGCATCCGAGGTTTATCAGGCGCTCCAGAAGATTTTTTTGCTTTTTCCTTAGAGAGTTTTTTTTGCATCAGAGTTCATTCCAATTTAAGTTCATTCCGATTTAAGTTGTTGAAAATCTCCAAGAAGAGTAAGTCAGAAACTTAATCTCTTCTGGTTTCGCACTTTTAGTTACTCTTTTGCTTGTTTTAAGAGAGTGCAAACTTATTCTATCTTTTGAATAT
>Ga0209323_10000249_pt1 | contig 34139 bp, 40 predicted proteins | sample Rifsed19ft2_FD_184014 | JGI IMG/M metagenome (GOLD analysis project Ga0209323, IMG submission 184014) | Soil microbial communities from Rifle, Colorado, USA - sediment 19ft 2 (version 2) | ecosystem: Environmental > Terrestrial > Deep subsurface > Rock core/Sediment | place: Rifle, Colorado...
TCAGCCATTCTGCAGTTTGTATCATTCTGTGCATATCCCCAGATTCAATTTTTAGATTATCGGAAAGTGAAATTTCTGATGATTCTGTGATCCATGATTGTAAAGCCATTAAACTTCGTGAACAGTCATATTCTGAAATTGGTTCAATTAGTTCGGAGGAATAATTCTCAAGCATAACACCAAGACTTTCATGGTCTTTGATTCGTAACGAAAACTTGGGGAAAAATTCCTCACAATTAGTAATCAAATGTAAGAATCCGAAGGTATGTTTTCTTCCTTTTGTGACAACATCAAGTGCATCTCTGAAATAAGTTGCAGTTATAGGATCAATGTAGAGCTTGGAAACTTTTTTACCAAAATCTGTTGCGACAAATCTTTCTCCTTTTTTTATGATAAATTTTTCAGGCAAAAGAAATTTTGTTGCAATGTCAATTCCAAACTTTATTGTGGACTTTGTTGATTGTAGTCCTCCCAATGTTTTTAAAAAGAAATCTAAGATCTCATCTTTTTTTATTCCGGGGCTAGTAACAATTAGACTCAGAACATGAATTCTAAGTGACTTGTCATCGGTTATCTTTGATTCAATTGGTTCAGGTTCACCATTAACATAATAATCAATTAATTCTGAACTATTGTAATTTCCAACAATTATTGCTTCACCATAATCATCGTATTGAGGTCTGCCAGCTCTTCCACAAAGTTGTTTGTATTCCAATACACTTATTGGTCGGTTAGCTCCGACACGCGAGTTATACCTACTTACGCTGGAAATAACAACTCTTCTTGCTGGAAGATTAACACCAGCTGCTAGTGTAGGTGTTGCAGCAAGAAGTTTAATTTTGCCATTTCTGAATTCGGTTTCTACTGTTTGTCTACAATTTGGATTAAGACCTGCATGATGAAAAGCTACTCCTTTTTTTACTAATGTTGCAAGTGTTTTTACTAGTTCAGTGTGTTCGTTATGTTCAAGGATTTTTTTTGATATTTTTTCAAGTTCCTCTATTTCTGATTGCTGAAGAGAGTTTAAGATAGCATCTGCTGCCTTTATGGCAAGGGAAGATGATCTAGTTCTAGTTTCAGCAAAAAGTAATGATTGGCCTCCATCCTTTACTGATTCAACTCCTAAATCAACAGATTTGCCTCTAATGCTTGTTTCAACCTCAAATTCTCTGCCATCATTCATTATCACAGAATCTCCATCATAAACTCCTTCATAGAGTGGAACAGGTCTCCATTGACTTTCTACAGTTTTACAGTCTAGCCATTCCGATAGTTCGTCTACATTTGTTATTGTAGCGCTAAGTGCTAAAATCTGTGGTTTGCTTTCAAGTAGTTTTAATTTGGTTAAAACAACTTCCAGAGTTTGACCTCTGTCTTCATCACCAATGAGGTGAATTTCATCTGCAATTACTAGTCCAATATCTTCAATCCATTCAGGACCATGACGAATAATTGAGTCCATTTTTTCGTTTGTTAAAATGAGAACATCACTATTTTCTAATCCCTTATCTAGAGATTCAAAATCTCCTGTAGAAATTTGTACTTTGATCTTTTTCCCAAAATCTAATGATTCAAACTTTTTAAACTCTGAAAATTTTTCAGCGGCCAAAGCTCGAAGGGGACTAAGATAAATTACTTTTCCATTATTTTTTGAAAGATAGTTTATCATAGCAAGAATTGCAATTAGTGTTTTGCCGCTAGCTGTTGGGGCAGAAACTAGAATATTTTCTCCGTCTAATAATCCTGCAGTAATGCTATCTTGCTGTGGTGGATAAAGTTCTGAATAGCCCTCGTTTTTTAGAAAATCAATTGCTGATTTAGAGAGTTTTAATTCAGATATCTTCATACTCGGTTATAATGACCGGGTTTTGATTCATAAATAGATGCCTCACGAAGCATTCTTCTAAGGTAGTTTCTAGCCTCTTCTTCTGTGAATTTACCTGATTTTACGAGTTCTTTAATGAATAATCTCTCTTCTACTGCCATCTTGTTGTCACCCTCTAGGGACTTTAGAACATCCATGAAAAGCTGCATCTTTGAGACTTCACTGTGAGCTCTTCCTTGAAGTACTCCAAGATCCACTTTGCCTGTATTTACATCAACGCCAGCATCTCGAAGCATACTCTCAATTAAGAATATTGCCCGTTCTGCGTCTTCTGCTTCTACTTGATCTTTCATCAAAAGACGTGCTCTTGCAGTTGCAAGTCTGATTAGACCTTCCAATTGTCTTGGGGTTACAGTAATCATTTCTTCAGACTCTACATTTCGCATTTTCATATAGTAGGCTAGGATCTTATCCTCAGCTTCTTTGGTAAGTACTGGATTAATTCTCTTAGAGTATGACAAGTATTTTGTAAGAATATCTGAATCAATTAGAGAACGTGTATCGTTTCCACCAGGGGTATACAAATTAATGATGTGTTTTGCAATTCTAGAGTCTTTTTCCTTTGAAGGAATATCTCTTACAACAAAAATTAAATCAAATCTTGTTAAAAGAGGAATTGGAAGATTTACATTTTCTGTAATATTTTTGAAAGGATCATACTTTCCATACATTGGGTTTGCTGCAGCAAGAATAGATGTTCTTGCATTAAGTGTAGCAACGATTCCTCCCTTTGCAATGCTAGCTGACTGTTGCTCCATAACTTCGTGAAGTGCACTTCTATCTTCTGGCTTCATTTTGTCAAATTCGTCAATGCACACTAGGCCTTGGTCACCAAGAACTACAGCTCCTGCTTCTAGCATCATAATTCCAGATTTATCGCGAACAACTGCTGCAGTAAGACCAGCTGCTGTTGAACCTCTACCAGATGTGTATAATCCTCTTGGTGCTATTCGTGCACAAAACTTTAGCATCTCACTTTTTGCAGTACCTGGATCTCCTACCAAAAAGATGTTAATGTCGCCTCTAATCTTGGTACCATCTTGGAGTAATCTTTGTGTCGAGCCAGCTATTAACAACAAAATTGCTTCTTTTATCAGAGTATGACCTTGGATGTGAGGAGCAAATGAATCAACTAGTCTATTGTAAATATCGGGATTTCCAGATAGTGACTTGATTATCTTTTCTTCTTCAGGTGAGACTTCTTCTCTTTCGGTTTTCCTTGAAGTTTTAGGTCCTCGTCCTCCAAGAAATTCTATATTATTTCCATCAATTCGTAATCTGTAAAGCCCACTTGTGGATCTAGCGCCAACAAAGTATTCCTGCTCAATTCTGACTATACCTGTTAGAATTATTCTGTCTCCTGGTCTTGCATTATCAACTAGATCTTGTTTTATTGTGACATCTACATAGTGAGGTAATTGTCCTGGAGGTAAATCTTCAGGTAACTCTTGTAATCTAGCAATTTGAAAATCGATAAATCTGCTTTTGTCAGGTTGAATTGTAAAGTCTTTACTTGTACATTTGGGATCTATACCACATCTGTATAGAGGAGGTACAGTCATTCCTTTTTCTAAAGTAATATGAAATTCATGATCATTGCTACATTTGTAAGTGATTTCTTTTGCCAATGGTTTTACTTCTGATGATCGGACAACCATTCCAGAAACACTAGTCATCTTATTGATGATTTCAGCATTAATTTGACGAAGACTTCGCTGAACTGGATAGTTTACTATTCTGGCTCTGATTTCCTCCTTAATTTTTGTAGCATACTGTGGGAATCTTTCTTGTAAGATTTCTTTGATTGCTCTTGTAAAGGCTGCTAGAATTTCGTCTGGATTTTCATTAAATTTTGATTCTATTTGAGGATGTGAAACTAGGTCGTTATAGTCTACTACAATATATCGAGCGCTTTTTGGCATCATCTGGTCGATTTGCTCGACGTAATTGAATGAGCCTTGCTTGTCCTTATGCTGTTTTAGGAATTCTTTTACCTCATCTGATAAAGCTGATTTACTAAATTTGGTTTCTAATGCAGTCATTTTTTATCACCTAAGATTTGTTTTTTAAAGTCAATTGATGTGTTGTAAATTTTTTCATAGAACGATCGTTCCTCCAAGGTCAGCTTTTGACTCAAGTCTGCAGTTAATTTCGAAGAGTCAGCTAGGTGGATAATTTTTCCTTGTCTTTTACGAACTAGGGAATTTAGCATACTTTCGACTTTGTCATAATCATCTTTTGGTAGTTTTTTCATGTATGAAAGCAATCTAACGTAAAAGTGTGGTTCAAGTGTTGCAAGTTCAAATTCGCCTTGAACATTTTCCTTAACTGTTGCCTGCTTTAGCTCAACTACCATATCAGTATCCTCTATGTTAACATGCTTTTCATATTCAAGAACATTTGCTACCCATCTTGGAATATTGAGAATTTCTCCTTGTTTTCCTTCTACATCTACACCTGCAACGTTTATCTTGATATCGTGTAGAAAGGTGACCTTAACATCTTCCAATTCAAATCCTGTATTATGGACCTTTGAGAGATCAGTACTGTTTAGCATTGTAAGATCAGTGATCCCCTGTAGGATCGTGATGAATCGGATCGATCAATTCTGTTCACAAAAAGGTGAGATCAATTGATCCTGTAAAAAGTCAACTATTTAGTGTAGGTTGAGCATTGGGTAGATCGGAATGTCGGTTTCTGATTTAATGTGGGTAGAAAAATACCGTCCACATAAGATAGCCGAATTGGTAGATCAGAAAGAAATCGTAGGCAGCATTCAATCGCTTTTAAAAAACCAGTCTGAGATGCCTCATCTTTTGTTTTCTGGTTCTGCTGGAGTTGGAAAAACCACTCTGGCCCTGTGTCTGTCCCATGAGATTCTAGGTGAGCATTGGAAGGACAGTACTTTGGAGCTTAATGCCTCTGATGAACGAGGAATAAACATGGTTAGGAATAGAGTAAAGACGTTTTCTAGATATGCAGGACTAGATAGTAAAATTCCTTTTAAAATTATTATTCTAGATGAAGCTGACGAGATGACTGCTGATGCACAGACTGCTCTGAGGAGAATAATTGAAGATACTGCAAAAATTTGTAGATTTATTCTGATAGCAAATAACATTTCAAAAATTATCGATCCCATTCAGAGCAGATGTGCTGTTTTCAGGTTCTCAACTATTCCTGAAAAAGATGTAGTTTTTCATCTAAAAGAAATTTCAAAAAAAGAAAAACTAAAGTCTGATGAAAATGGTTTAGCTGCAATTTACGAATATTCCGAAGGAGATCTAAGACACGCTATCAACTTGCTTCAAGCAACAGCTAGTTTGGGAGATATTACAGAGGCCAATGTAAAAACGTCAGCTGGACTAACCAAAGTCAAAGATGTCGACATTGTACTAAAACTAGCACTAGATGGAAAAATTTCTGATGCGCGAAATAAGATGATTGAGCTTATCAAAGTTTATGGAATGTCCGAGTCTGATTTTCTAAAATACATCAATGCTGCAGTGTACAAAACAAAGAACAAAAATCTGAGTGATATAGTTCAGACTATAGCAAAATATGATTTTAGAATTCTTAGTGGTGCAAATCCTGAAATTCAATTATCTGCACTTTTAGCAGAATTGACAAAGTTTGGAAAATAAAAGCGCAGAGAGAGGGATTTGAACCCCCGAATGGCGAACCACACAGGCTCTCAAGGCCCGCGCCCTACCAGGCTAGGCGACCTCTGCGGGATTCGTTGGCTTTAGCTGATTAAAATTTGTTTTATTGTGTGAAATTTGATAAGCAAATATCTAACGATAACTATAGAAAAATAAAGAAAAATGGTCTAGTCGTGAGCGTGTGGATTTGCTTGACCAGAACCTAGTTTTTGGTAAGTTCCAAGTGCCTTTTCATGCCATTCTTGATTTCCTTGATCTACTAGAACAGCTTGTGGAGGGCATACTGAAACACAGGCCATGCACCAAATGCAGTCGTGTTCTCTGATTGGGTCTGCATTGTCCGAATAGTCATGTCGCTCTTCTTTTACAGAACTTCCAGTTCCATCAAAGGTTTCATGAATTGCCTTTACTGCTGAAATATCTTTTTCTGTTCTGTACCACTGGAAAACTTGTACTGGACAGGCCTCTATACAGGCTCCATCTGCTACGCAAGAATCCCAATCTACTGCGACCATTGTTCCGCTAACGCCGATCTTTTCCATTTTTTCGCCATTTTTCTTGTATGCAGCAAGAACATCTGGGTTCTTTGATGCCTCTGCAAGACCTTGTGATGGCCAAACCCAATGGAAGTGTTCACCGTCTGAATGCATGATTTTACCAATTGGTTTTTTGTTATGACAAAAGTCTTCTTTAATTGGCATATGGAGTCTTCATCTTTTGTATATTATTTAAATCTAGACAAAATTAGTGGAAACTAAAATTTTTGATTTATGAATTTTTTCAGTTATAACACTGTTTTTGTAGTTTTTCCCCTACATTCATATCGGTTTGGCATTAATTGGATTTCATTGGATATTATAAAATATGATGTGTATAGTGGCCCAAACATTGGTCTGTATACTGCAGTTAATGACAAATATGTCTTTATTCCAAATGGGTATGCAAAATCAAAGGCAAAAAAATTGGCTGATTATCTAAATGTAGAACCAGTCTTTACTTCAATGGCAAATACAAGATTAATTGGTGCAATGATGGTTGTAAACAATAATGGAGTTTTGATTCCACATAATGCCATACCTAATGAGTATGAGCATATAAAAAAATCAACTGGACTTAATATTGATGTATTAGATTCAAAACACAATGCACTCGGGAACTTGATTTGTGCAAATGATAAAGGTGCAGTGGTTTCTCCAATGATTCCAAAAGAGAAGATAAAACAAATAGAGGATACTTTGGGAGTTGAGGTAATTCAGAAAAAAGTAGCTGGATATCATCAGATTGGTGTAATGGTTGTAGCAACAATGCATGGTGGCGTGATTCATCCAGAAGCTGATGATGATGAAATTAAGAGCATCGCAGATGTTTTAGGTGTAAATATAGAACCTGCAACAATTAATGGCGGCATTCCTTATGTGCATTCAGGTATTTTAGCTAACAATCACAGTATGGTAGTTGGTGGCCACACCACTGGTCCAGAAATAATGATGCTAACTAGGGCTTTTTCAGGATAGAGCCTGCGTTTTCTATTAGCTCATCAATTGAGATTTGTTTTTCAGAACGGTCTTGCATGTTTCTGAGAACAACTTTGTTTTCTGCAAACTCTTTTGGTCCTACAATAATTGCAAATTTTGATTCTGATGATGACTCCATCTGTTTTTTTAGAGCCTTGCCAGGATAATAGTCAATTGTAGTTGGTACTCCAATTTGTCTTAGCTTTGATGCAATTGCTAAAGCTTCTGCATGCATCTCGTCATTTGCATACAAGACAGAAGTCATCACAATTTCTTTTCTTGGTGCGATGCCTTGTGATTCTAGTGATAGAATTATTCTTTCTACTCCGCCAGCTACTCCAGTTGCACCTAGATCATCTCGTCCAAATGCCTTTGGTAGTGTATCGTACCTCCCTCCTCCAACTAGTGCGCCAAGATCAGAACTAGTATCAAATGCTTCAAAGACCATTCCAGAGTAATAGTCTAGTCCTCGAACGATACCAAAGTTGATGCGGATATTTTTGACGTCTCTGTCAGTAAGTGAGAGATATAGCTGCTTTAGCTCATCCCAGCCGTCTAGTGATGAGGCATCAAAGCTGTTTTGGATTTCTTCTGGCGTTCCTTTGATGGCTGAAAATGCTAGAATTTTTTCAAGTTTTTCTTTATCAATGCCCTTTTTGTGATATTCAGCTAGGATTTCGTCTGGTCTTTTCTTTTGAACCTTATCCATTGCTCTAAATATTTCAGAGATAATCTTTGGATCGTCTGTTTGAAATAGGCTAGTTACGTAGGATTCGACTAGCTTTCTGTGAGAGATATCGATAATTATGTTTTTGAGCTGTAGTTTTTCAAAAAGCCTTGAGGTAAACTCGATTAATTCTGCGTCAGCTGCCAAGCTTGGTTTTCCAAAAATTTCGATGTTCCATTGATGGAAAAATCTGTATCTGCCTTTTTGGGGCTCGTCATATCGATATACTCCGCCAAAGCTTGCTAGCTTTGCAGGCAGCTTTAGTGATTTTTGCGAAACTACGTATCTGGTTAGCCCCATTGTAAAGTCAAATCTTAATCCGACTTCTCTGTCGTGCTTGTCTTTGAAATAGTAGATATCATCTTTGATACCGGGTCCACTTTTTGTCTCTAAAGTTGAGAGTAGCTCAATTGGAGAAGGGTCCATGAAACGAAATCCGAATAGATTAGCAGTTTGGACGAAGTTTTCTCTGACATATTTGATTTTGAACATCTCTTCGCCATCAAAATCTTTCATTCCCCGTGGAAGATCCATTTCACTGTGTGATTACGATCTTGTGATTTAGGCTTTACGATGTTTACAAGTTCATTCTATCTATTAATACGAGAAACTTACTTCAGAATCTAAATTGAGCTTCAAATTATTAGAACATGCCACAGATGCTTTCATTGAGATAACTGCTTCTGACCTAAAAGAGGCATTTACTCTAGCTGGAAATTCTGTAGTGGAAACTACTCTAGATAGAGATGCTATAGAAGAGAAGGAAGAACGAATAATTTCAGTTGCAGGAAAAGATCTAAGATATCTTTTGTTTAATTGGCTTGAAGAAGTAATTTTTCAGATAATTACTGAGGGATTTGCAATTCATAGATTTAAGCTTGATATTAAAAAAAAATTAGAGTACGAGATTGTAGCTACTGCATATGGTGAACCAATAGATCTTCAAAAACATCATTTTAAGGTAGAAATTAAAGCACCAACATTTCATTTGATGGAAATTTCAGAAGGAAAAAAAGTAGTAATGCGGTTTCTATTGGATTTGTAATAATTTCAACATCCATTTCTTTTTGCCCAAGCTTCATTCCCAAACTCACTGACCTCACAAAACTTCTCACTAATAGTTGCCTTTTTTGCATCCAAAATTGCAGCATTTAGCAACATATCATTACAATATACTGCAGCTATAATTCTCCCAAAACTGCCTTGCCTTTGCCCATCATCCTCATCCACAATAGCAATACTTCCAACAGGACAAAACTGTATAGTAAACTCTCGTGCATTGATTCCGCCACTCTCATGTAGCTCAGGAGCTGAGCTTAGTGCCAACCTAATTGCATTACCTTCAACTTTGATTGTATCACCGTCTGTAATTGCAGTAACTTTACCCATAAAGCATGCAGCAGTTCCCTGACATATTTCAGGCCTTACTTCAGAGTCTGATTTCAACAAAAACCCAATTAGAGCAGAACCACTCAGAAAAGCTAAAGCAACAATTGCAGCTAGAATGGATTTTTTCAAATTGTATTAAATAGTAAAGTCTTTGATAAATCCATTCTAATTTCGCTAAAATCACTTTACAATCAAAAAAATCAAAGGTTTATGGATTTTGGTACAATACCAAAGCAAAAAACTCTGGTTCTTTGAGAATGGTTTTGGTAATTTCTACTAGTTTAATGTCTAAAATCTTATCTGGTGATTCAGAATCGATCCATTTGTTGATATCAGTTTCGATAGCATCACTAGTTCCTACAAAACCTCTTACTTGAACCAAGGACATCTTTACTTTTTTAGATTTGATATAAGGAGGAAATATGATTATCAAAACTGATTTTAAATAAATCTAGAACGATCTAATCTAGATTATGTATTTCACAATTACTATTATGCCTATAACGTTTCTAGAGGGTGAGAACACCATCTGCACGCCCGTTTGGTAGTGTTAAAATGACATTCCCACCCAATAAAACATAATAATTTTCACACATAGACTCACGCTTGATCAAAAAACACACACCAGTCTCAAAAGCTGACTTGTAATTTCAATTACGGTAGGTATTCAAATTGCGCATCTTAAACACACATCCAGTTTTATCCTATTTTGAATATTACAAAAACAATGCAAATTAACGAAGATTTTTTTTCTGGATTGGATAATTTTCTAGAAGGCTTTATGGGAAAAGCTTCTAAGAAAAACGCCCAAAGTCAACAAAGCTCTACATGGGGTTGGTCGGATCAGAAAAATTTCTCTCATGGATGGTTTGTAGGATTTTTACAAGGAGCATGTCATACTTATTTTATGCAAACTTTTGATAGAGAGCCAGATGCTGAAGAAGAGGCTAAATTAATCGACGTTGTAAGAAAACAACGCTTTAAAATCAAAGAAATGATGGATAGAGAATTTGATTTAGCAATAATTGAAAAATAAACTATACTCCTAGACTTTACACACCTAAACTGTTTTGTAATAGTAATAACTTATGTAGAATGATGACGTATAGTATACTGGAAGCTAACATCCCCTGCAAGTCAGATACCTTAAAAATGTCCTCGTGAATAACTACTCCAAAAAGTTTTTGTCTACCCGTATAATTCACAGAAAATATTATCTTAATAAATACAGATATGCAACTTTTTCATAAAAATCTTAATTTCTAGTTCTACGTATAAGAAATAATGAAAGAGGGTCAAGATTGAGTCATCAATGTTATTATTGTGAACAAATTTTTGATTCTAAAGAAAAGCTATATGATCATCTGGAAGTTCATTCAAATGTTGTAGATAAAAAGAAAAAGAAATAGTTTAATTTTACTAAATCCTATGTATTTTTTCCGCATTAAATATATTGGACTGACTTTTGTAGAATTCTGTAAGGGGCAACGTGCTAAAATTCAGAACGATAAACTCCCGTTCAAACGGCATTTGCCATTCTTCCCTTACAATTATAACAAATCATTTTTAGGTTTGACAGAAATTTGTTATGAAGTATTAAGAGTAAATCTCATTTAACCTAGGTCAACAAGCTCGTTAGTAATTAGAGGAATCATTCGTTCAAATGTCAATGTTGAACCATCTCGAAGTATTAACTCAATTCTAATTTTATCTAACTGCTCTGGTCTGTCTCCTGCAGCAAAAACAATTGCAATTAAAATTATAGAAGATTCTACGCCACTGAGAGCTCGGTGGGTATTGTTCTTATGCCATTTTTGAATAAGGTTCATTTTGAGTTCTTTAATGTGATAAATCTTGGATTAATCATACAGTTTAATGAGGCAAACATTTGATTTAGAATAGAGTTTGTATGTTAGAAACAAACCTGAAGTGAGGATTGTTTTAGTTTGATAGAATCAATTTCTAAAGTTTGTATACTATACCAGAGTATTAGAATTAATGAGTAAAAGTAATGACGAGCAAGCAGAAAATGAATACAATTCTAGAATAGAAAACGTGGCATCTCTAATAATTAAAGACCAAACCTCGCTAGATGAGCAAGATCCACAAAAATTGAAAAGATACTATCAATATGTAAAAACTAACTTCAAAATGGAAGGCGAATCTGCAAAAGAATTTGTCAATGAAGCCTTTTTGTATTTAAAATTAAGAAATGCACAAGATGCAGATCCTATCAAAGAAGGAGATCAGTTTGGAGCTGGCTTTAGTTAGAAGGAAATTCTAAATTTTTATTCAAGCTATTATCGTATGTTCAAATCAAACACCAATGACCTATTAGCATTATCTTAGACACTGTAAACTGACTACCATGAGACAATATAATGTTAAAGTAATTTGTAAGAATTGTCACCGAATTAACGTTTTTGAGATAATTAAAATGGTCTCAGAAGATGAAGTAAGAAAAAATGCCAGATGTGAAACCTGTGGCGTGAAGGGTGGTTTGGTTTATCTCAGCTCACTTGACAGGAAATAATTTCGAAAACTTATTTTTCCATTTTAAAATTAACATGTTCTAATGCATGCTGGCTAATGCTAAAAGCACGTCTCTTTTTCCAAGAATTCCTGCAAGTTGTCCATCAGAATCTTCCACTCCTAATGCATTAATTTCTTTTTCAATTATTATCTGACATGCATTTGCCAAATCCTCATTTGCTCTGACTGTTATGATTCCTCTACTCATTACTTTTTCAGCTGGCTGTGCACAAAATTCTCCATATCTTGACCAAAATTCTTGGTAATTCCCTAACTCCAAAGATTTCTTGGTGCTTTCAATACACTCCATATCCAGAACTGTTCTAAAGATATTACCAGTTGAAATGATTCCAAGAGGTTTTCTCTTCCTATCTGTAATTATCATTCTAGAAATTCCAAATCCTAGCATAGTTTTGATCACATCATAGAGAGCATCGTTATTAAAAGCAGAAAAATAGTTAACTGACATGTGATTGGATACTTTATTTTTTCCAAGATGATTTTTCCAGTAGAATTTTGTAAGATCAGTCTTAGTAACAATTCCAACAAAATTATCTGGAGAATCTATTGCAACTGAGCTACATCGGTTATCAATCATAAACTGAGAAGCTTCTGTTATTGTTGAAGTACCATTAATGAAAAAAATATCATGCATGATTTCATTAACTGATACTTCATTGATGCTTTTATGCAGTTTTTCTTTGTACAAATATGTAAGAATGTCCTTTTCTGAGACGATACCAATTGGTTTTTGGGAATCAGTAATTATCAGTCTGCTAATTTTATGAGTCAAAAGTTTGTTTATTGTATCTGTAAGATTGGCACCGCTTTTAATTCCAATTGGACTATTCACTATATCCTTGATGAAGGCGTTAGCTGATTTTTCCATAGATTATCTATATGATTTTACTATTTTACATTTACATGGTATATGCTTGTATTGCAGTGCAATGCATTAGAGTTGATAACGTTTTGTTAGTAAGTTAATTTAATAGGTAAAGTTCATTAGTGGATGCCTTTGATGCGTCTAGTTGACTAGTGTAATAGTAGCAGATGATGAACATGATGTGGTTGATACTTTATCTTTTCTATTAGAACAAAACGGAATAAACGTGATAGGAAAGGCTTATGATGGAGAAGAGGCTTCGGAGTTATTTTTTCTTCACAAACCTGACGTCATATTATTGGACTTGAATATGCCAAACTATGATGGCCATTACGCTATCGAAAAAATAAAGCAGAAAGACCCAAATGCAAAAATTATTGCAATCTCTGCTTATTTAGATAAGCACTTTCAAGCCAATCAAGTTTCGGCAGTTTTCTCCAAGCCATATGAAATAGCTGAGATAGTAGAAGAGATCAAGAAAATAGCAAATTAATTATTAATTCAATTTTGCTTAATAATTTTTAATTTTTATCTTAGAATTAAAGCCCATTTGAGAGCATTTTCTGGAAGATTGATAAAAGATACTATCTTTTGTACATTTTTTATCTCTGCCTTGAATTCTTGTTGTTTCATAAACAATTGATCACATTTTTACACTTAAAGGATGCGTAGAATTTCTCAGAATCTACATAATGCGATGTATGTCCATACCACACAGAAATATCGTCTTATGCATTCGGATAAATCTCATTTAAATAAAAAAGTGCAGGATTTGTGTACAGGAAAATAGAAATGCTTGTTCTAGAGAGTATTACGTCGTGCTAGTCTTTTGATTCAACCTCTACAAAGTTTGTTATATTGCTAAATTCCTCTATAGTTGTATTATTTTGAATTTTTTCAGTGACGTCATACGGATTTTCTTCGAGTTGTTCAAATCCAATCTTACTGTCCTCAGTAGGTAATTGAGGTTCAATATCTGTAAAAATGCCTAATGGGATTACAGCTACAAATAAAATTACACTAAATACTGTACTAATAGCCAAGGGAGCAACTAATTTTTTTTGAAAAGAATTAAATTTTTTCTTCTTTTTTAGATTATTATATTCTTCATTGTCTGCTTGTGAAGCCAAGATTTCAACAATTTCTTTCATAGCTTCTTTATCTGAAAGTTGATTCTTATTCCATCTTAATACAATACCAATTACATCATAAATAATTTGAAATGCCTTTATCTTAATATCCATTCTACCATTCCTTTGAAAAATACTGCGATTATTCTACATAACATGTTGTTTGTGAATTTTTACAACAGGTTTTGAAATTAGAAAACTGAAATAATTAGATGATCAGCGATCAGAATCGATAAATCTCTCTGAATTAATAATCAATTTTCTCAATTCTAGCTTGAATTCCCCTTGCTTCTAAAAAGTGCCCTAAAAAATTCTTCAGCTGTTCGGCAATTCTATATCCACCTGCACCTTCCATCATTCCTGACTTTTCAATTCGAGAAGACAGATCTGAGCTTAGTTGAATATTAAAAAAAGTCCATCCAGCCCTAGTAAATGGCTCACTAATCATGCACCCATTTTTTATGTTGCAAATACCTTCAAGCTCCATCATTGCTTTTTTTATGAGCTCAATTTCGTCTTTGTATTTCCTAGTACTTAGCTGGAATAATGGATGCATGGTTCAGGTGATTATTCTTAGATAATAACCTATTAAATAATCCCTGAATAACATTTTTGCACATGTATGATGAAGAGCTGGAACGAATAAAACAAAAAAAGTTATTCGAGATGATTAAAAAACAACAAGAGTTTAATGAGCAGAAAGAAATTGGTGTAGTTGAGCTTGATTCAGCAAACTTTGAGCAAATGGTATCAAGTAAAACTCCAACCTTAGTGGATTTTTGGGCAGAGTGGTGTGCACCATGTAGGACTATGCATCCGGTTTTTACTAGAATGGCAAGAAAATTCAAAAAAATTAGATTTGCAAGGTTAAACATCGACCAAAACCAAGAGATTGCAACAAGACTAGGAATTCAATCCATTCCAATTTTTATCATGTTTAAAGATGGAAATCCAATAGACAAGGTAGTTGGTGCAGTTGGGGAGCCAGGAATTAACCTGATTGCACAAAAATATTCTTGATATCTTAATATACAGATAATTATCGATTATAATTAAATGGAAACAGGTACCGTAAAGTGGTTCAACCGAACTAAGGGCTTTGGTTTTATCGAAAGAGAATCTGGCGACGATTTGTTTGTTCACAAATCAGACGTTGCTGATGGAACTCTTAACGAAGGAGACAAAGTCGAGTTTGAGGTAGGTCAAGGACAAAAAGGACCTAATGCTACTAACGTCAAAAAAGCAGATTAGGTAAGAAATATTTTATAATTTAAGAGCACAATTTTTGTTTACTTAAATTAGCCCCATTTTTTTTATTATATTTTAATAAACTAGTGCCAACATAAAAAATGAAAATATCATAAGATTATTATTAAAAGATGATTACGAATTATTATTCTTGACTTCACAAAGAATCACGATAATGATTGACAGTGATGTTGCAAAAAAATTGAGAATTATACAGGCAGATTTGTTGAAAAAATCAAACAAATCCGTTAGTTTCTCAAAGGTTTTGAATGATTGTCTTAAGTACAGTATCGCAAAGAAATGTTGTTAGAAAATTAATAATTTAATGTTAAATTAAAAGGAAATTCCTAGTAACCATAGATAGGATTTGTTACACGGATAATCTCAACTATTTCATTTAGTGTATGAAGTTCTTCAGAGCTTAGTTTATTTTTGAATTTGTTGAGATATTGTTTTGCGTCATCAGGTGGCGGAAGAGTATAGAAAACATCTTCTTCTTGTATTTGTCGTCCAATTGTAATATTTTGTACAGAACACGCAACTTCTTGTCCAGTCTTTGCCGTTTCTACAGTTTTATTCTCATGTTGAAGTTGGTGAATAACACCAATTTTCTTGCCTGTCTTGTTCATAAAAGAAATTTTTTGACGTAACGTTCCTACATCTACTCTAATTCCAAAGACTGCAGGATTACTATTTCTAAAAATATATCCTTTAAGAAATGTAAACCTACTAATCGGTGTAAGTTCAGAAAACATTGAGTTTTCAAGATCTGCGCTGTCATCATCGACCCATTGAGTATATGTGTCAATCAAACTGTAGATAATTTTATCATCAAAAATCTTAACATGATAGTTATCAGATTCGGTTTGCGCTTCAGGGGTTATCTTAACATTAAATGCAAGAATAACTCCTAGATGTCTATTGTTTTCCTTTACAGCCCTTGCCTCCATTATATCACGGCGAGTAACAGGTCCAATATCAGCAAGAGAAATTGGAATGTTTTGCCGTCTCAGCATTTCAGTTAGGGCTTCAAGCGAACCAATTGTATCACATTTTAGAATAATTCCCTTTGTTTCAGTCTTTATAAAAACGGATTTCATCTCAGATTCTATTAATTTTTTTAGATTCTTAGCTTCTTCGTCATCATCAGTGGCATAAACGGTACTACCTGGCAACACACCATCTAAGTCAGGCGAGGCAATTTTTACTCCTGCAGCAGCATATACTTCATTAATTGGTTTGAATTTGTCACGAGGATCTCGCATTTCGTCTAACGGTTTTGGTAATAACATGGCTTTTGGTTTTGTAATAACAACAGAATCCCTTTTTGCAATTATTACGTTGTCTTCTTTTTTCAAATGCCCATCAATTAGTATGATATTTGCAGTTGGTCCCAATCCAACCTCGTCGTTGACCTCAAGAACAATGCCTCGAGTTGATTTTTCTTCCTGCGCTAGTCTTTTCTGTAGAAATTGTTGTGCTAATCCAACTAGAACTGCCAAAAGTTCTGGAATTCCTACTCCGGTTCTGGCGCTTACTGGTACAATTGAAATTTCTTTTTTAAAGTCCTGTACGCGGTAAAATGCTTCAGATTGATAACCAAGAACAGAAAGTGCAGCAACTACATTGTAGATTTTCTCATCAATAGATGTCTGTACAAACGGATCCTGTTCTTTGATAGCCATTGATATGAATGGAGTATCGCTTTTTTTCCATCCAGAGACCATATCTGTTTTGTTTAGAGCAACAACAAAAGGCACTTTACGGCTTTCTAAAATTTTTAGACTCTCAGTAGTTTGAGGTTGAAATCCACGATTAGCATCCACTACTAGAATGGCAATGTCTGCAGCAGAACCACCGCGTGCTCTAAGATTAGTAAAAATCTCGTGTCCTGGAGTATCAATTACAAGCAGGCCTGGTATAGTATGTTCTCCTTTGCTGAGCTTTTCGTACAAAGGTCCAGTCAATTTTTTGATTGTTTCAGTGGGGAGAAAACTTGCACCAATATGCTGAGTTATTCCTCCTGCTTCTCTTCCTTGAACTCCAGTTCCACGAATCTTATCTAAAATAGATGTCTTACCAGAATCTACATGACCTAATACGACCACAATTGGTTGTCTTATACGCAACCCAGCTCACTCGAATACTACCTTCACTTCCTTTTCAAAGCTTTCTGTGGAATCAGATGCATGGACAATGTTGTCAGTTAGTCCAAGTCCGAAATCACCACGGATTGAACCTGGTGCTGCCTCAAAAGACTTTGTAGAACCAATCATGATTCTTGTTGTAGCAATAACATTATTTCCCTCAATGACTGCTACAACTACTCTTCCTGATGTGATAAATGAAACAAGTTCGTTAAAGAATGGTTTTGAGCTATGATCAGAGTAAAATTTTTCCGCCTTCTCCTTTGTAAAAGTGTACATTTTTAATTTAATAATTTTAAATCCTTTTTTCTCAAAGCGAGAAACAACTTCGCCGATTAATCCCCTACTAACAGCATCGGGCTTTATTATGAAAAGTGATTGTTCAGTCAATTTACTTCTTGACTTTTATTCCGCCTTTGACGTATTTTTTAGTCCACTTTAATTTTCTAGGATCACGCTTTAGCTCAAGCATGTTTTTTCTACATTTTGCTGAACAAAACCACAATACTGTTCCATCATTTTTTGCAAGCATTGTACCTGAACCTTTGGCGACAGGTCTATCACAAAAACTGCAAGGCTTTACTAAAAGACTCAATTTCCAAATCACCTAATTTTCTTTGCTTCTCGTTCTGTTTCTCTGAGAATTAAAATATCTGACATTCTTACTGAACCCTTTACGTTTCTTGTAAGAACGCGTCCTTGATCTTTTCCTTCCAAAACTTTTACTCTAACTTGAATAACTTCACCAGCAATTCCTGTCCTACCAACAATTTGAATAATTTCTGCTGGGATTAAGACTTCTTGTGGAACGCTCATTTATCTGACTTGCCACCCTTTACTTTTGCAATTGATTCAATCACTTGATCAACTATGTGTTGGGCGTCACCTGAATCTAAAATGGCTGCAGCAGCTGACATAACATCTATACCAAGTGCTTTTCCTAGTTCTTGTTTGCTTGGAACAAATGCATAAGCAGCTCCTTGTTCGTCACAAATTATTGGAAGATGTGCAACTACTTCTGGTGGTTCAACATCTTCAGCAATTACTATAAGTTTGCTAATACCACGCTCAATAGCCTTTGTAGCCTCGTTAGTTCCTTTTCTTACTTTACCACTTTGAGAAGCCACTCTAAGTGCCTCTAAAATAGGATTTACGAGGTCCGGCGGTGTCTCAAATTTTACGTAGTAACCTTTAGCCATTCTCATCAACCACCTGATTCGTTTTAAAAGTGTTATCTGCCTAACATTGATTTTATCTTTTGTACATGCTCTGCAATTAGATTATCAAGCTTTTCCTGAGAGCTAGCCTCTGCATAAACTCTAATGATTGGTTCTGTTCCACTAGGTCTTACCATAATCCAGTTTTGTGTATTAAAAGTGGTTTTAATTCCATCTGTGGTATCAGAATCTGGGTTTTCCTCTTTTAGTTTAGTAATTATCTTTTGTGCATCTTCCTTGGAACATGAAATCTTAGTTTTTGTAGTAAAAGAGGGTGGCAAAAGATCAACCATCTTTGACATGGTGTTGCCAGTTTTTGCAAGTAAGTCAAGTGCTAATGCCAAAGTCATTCCACCATCTCTGACTTGGTTGTGTTTTCCATACATAAATCCCCCATTTTCTTCAAATCCAATGATTGCGTTTATTGGAACCATTTTCCTTGATACTTCAACACTTCCAACCTTTGTTCGAACTACAGTTGCGTTTGAATTATCAGCAATTTTTTCTATACTAGAACCAGAGTTAAGACAAGTGACAACAGTAGATTTGGGATTTTTTTCTAAAATGTACTTTGAAAACAAAAGAGCTGACTTGTCACCAGTTAAGATTATCCCATTATTGTCACAAAAAAGACTTCGATCACCATCACCATCAAATGCGATCCCAAAATCAGATCCAGTTTTTTTTACAGTATCAGAAAGTTCTGAAAGATTTTCAGGCGTAGGCTCTGAACCACGACCTGGAAATGTGCCATCTATTCTTTCATTAATTAAAATAACTTGACATCCCAACTCCTCACAAAGTTTTGGTGCAGTAACTGCCTGTGCTCCGTTTCCTAGATCTAACACTACCTTGAACTTTTTTTTTGCGATCTTAGATGAATCTACTTGAGACTTTATACCATTAAGATATACCTTAATTGCAGAGTCATCCTTTTGTGTAGATCCAAATTTGGATGAATTGCTATTCCATTTCTTACCAAAGTAAATCTCTTCGATTATTATCTCATCTTCTCTTGATATCTCCACCCCATCATCTGCCACAGGCTTGATTCCATTGTATAGTGGAGGATTATGTGATGCAGTAATCATGATTCCACCGGTATACCCAATTTTTTTTGTTGCAAATTCAAGACATGGGGTTGGAACAAGACCAGCATTCTTGCAATCAAGTCCTGCATAGTTTAATGTAGAACAAATAATTTTAGCAATTAAAGGACTAGTATCCCTACCATCGTATCCAACAAGTATTGGACCTTCTTTGAAATATTCTGCTAGACACAATGTAATATCATGAATGAATTCTAATGTGAAATCTTGTCCAAAGATTCCACGAATTCCATTGGTTCCAAATAATTTTGCCATACTATCATCTCTCAATAATAGATAAATTTGTGTTTAAAGGCAATGGGGGTGCGGGAGTTGCCAAGCCTGGTCAACGGCGCAGGGCTTAGGACCCTGTCTCTTAGGGGTTCGTGGGTTCGAATCCCACCTCCCGCATCAATTCTAAAAATTATAAGTACCACATTTCAACAACGTTCATGAAAAAGACAATAGTTGGGATTACAGTTGTTGGAAAAGACAGAGAGGGAATAGTTGCTGCATTTACCAACTTTGTGTTTCAAAAGAAAGGAAATGTTGAGAAGGTAAACCAAAACGTCATCAAAGGATTATTTGGAATGTATCTTGAAGTATCATTTATCAAAAAAATTGATATTAAAAAATTTGAAATAGAGCTGCAAAAAGTTGCAAAAAAGCATAAAATGGATGTAAGTACGCATCATGAAATTGACTCAGAAAAAAATATTGCAGTCTTTGTAACAAAGGAATCTCATTGTCTTAAAACATTACTTGATTCTAAAAGTGCAATTACAGGAAAAATTTCTGTCATCGTTGGAACGGAGAAGACTTTATCATTAATGGCAAAAAAAGCGAAGATTCCATTTGTGTTAGTAGATGAGAAAGAGCAGCCAAAGGCTGAATCAAAACTTATTGATGTCTGTAAAAAATATGATGTCGACCTAATTGTTTTGGCGCGTTATATGAAAATTCTAACGCCAAACTTTGTGTGGCGTTATCCAAACAGAATCATTAACATTCATCCCTCACTGCTGCCTGCATTTCCTGGCGCACTGGCATATGCTCAAGCATATGAACGTGGAACCAAGATTGTAGGGGTTACGGCACATTATGTTACAGAGAATTTGGATCAGGGACCAATTATTTTCCAAGATTCCTTTAATGTAAACCCAGAAGACAGCCTTGAATCTATAAGAAAGAAGGGACAAAAACTGGAAGCTGATACTCTTCTTAGAGCCGTTAAAATGCATCTTACAAACAAATTAGAAGTACGTTGGAGAAAGGTTCACACAAAGTGAATTGAATGGTTGTTGTAAAAGATCAACTTGATCCAGACCTAAGAAAAATTATAAAAAAACAAAAAGCCGTAATAATTCCGGTAGGTTCTATTGAGCAACATGGTCCTCACTTACCAGTATCAACAGATTCCGATATTGTCTATGAGGTAGCAAGGCGTGTATCAGAAAAATGCAACTTTTTGTTGTTACCTACTATATCATATGGTGTTTCATTCGAGCATGCACCTTTTTTCAATCTGAGTCTGAAACGACAAACCCTAGAGCAATTGTTAATTGATATCTGTCTTTCCCTTTCAAGCAATGATATAAACTCAATATTCATACTAAATGGACATCATGGAAATCAAAAGGCCGTAGAAAATCTAAGTAAGAAAATCAATAGACTTTCAAAGAAAAAGGTTAGAGTTTTTGTCTTTTCATATTGGCATTTTATGAAACATGAATTTGACCATGCAGGATTTGTTGAAACATCACTAATGCTTGCTATATCTAAAAAAGTCAAAATGAAGCGTGCTCAGGTGGGGTTGATTACAAAGAATTTGTCAAAAAAAGAAAAATCAAGAATAGCAAAACTGGCTTCAAAATCATTTCCATCTGCGACTAGGAATGGCATATGGGGGAACCCAATGAAATCAACTGCAAAAGACGGCAAGAAGTTTCTAGCACAAATTGTACGTAATTTAACAAAAAAGAGTCAAACATGCCTTACAGATAAAAGTCGAAAGTTACACCATTGAAATTTTAATATAATCCCCCAATACCAGATCTAATAAGTGAATTAAATGTCAGTTGACATGGCAGTAAAAGTACTGGATGAGAGTATCAACAAAATCGTATTGATAAAGCTAAAAGGCGGAAAGACGATTCGAGGCAATCTACTCGGTTTTGACCAACACATGAACCTGCTACTCGACCAGTCAGAAGAGATCCCTTCTGAAGGCGATTCAAAGAGTCTTGGAACCATAGTTGTACGAGGAGACAATGTGGTAATGATTTCACCACCACCTTCCTAGGAGTGATTTGATATGGTAAGAGGCACTACTTCAATGGGTAATTTTACTCGAAAGAAGGTTCACATCAGATGTAGAAGATGTGGAAAGAACTCATTTCATAGGCGTCACCACCAATGTGCTAGTTGTGGATTTCCCGACTCGAAACTAAGAAAATACTCTTGGATCAAATGGTACACATAGATACATGAATTTACTATTTTCAAAGTCCAAAGTTATATCAATAGGGGCCAATTCTCACATTAAGAGCCAGTTAAATTCATTGAATATAGAAAGAGATATTCTAACTAAGACTATCTCAAGACTTTACCAACAAGATGTAGATTTATCAAAAATTCAGCGCGACAGGCTACTAATAAGGTACCAACACCAGTTAGGCATAGTTTTAGCTAAAATTGAGAAATTAGAAGCTGCAAGCAAACATCCTGATTTGGGTCCTCTAGGAGATGGGTTGATTACACTAATGGACCAAAAGCTATCACAGCTTGACAAGAGGTTATACGAGCTCACATCAAAAATTAACGTAGCAAACATGCAGATAGAAGAAACAAAACCAAAGATTGAAGAACAGATAAAGAAACCAAAAGAAGAAATCAAAAAGATCGAGGTTACGCCACAAATACAAATAGTAAAGGAGATTCCTCAAGTACTAGTACAACCAAAACCAAGAGCATTTGAAATTACAACTCTAACAGAATTACCATCAAATGTATTAGAATTTCCGTTAATAGAACAAAAACCACGTGAGATACAAATGGAAATAATACAAGAACAGATTGAAAAACCTCAACCAAAAGCAGGTGAAAAAAGTGAGATTCTTCAAACAAGTTTAAGTTCTATTGATTTAGAAAAATCTGAAATAATGAAAGAGATTCCAGGACAGGAAACTCTTCCTGTTGTACCAGAACACAAACCAAAGCCCACAATAAAGTTACCAGATGAAGAAAATATCGAAGACGATGATGAGGATGATCTTGATAGAATTAAAGGGGAGATAATGAAAACTCTCTCCAAACTTGAGCAAGCAGAGGTAGAGTAATTGTCATTTGATGATGCCATTTCGGCATTGTCAACAGATGCATTAAAATTTGTTAAAGATGGATATGTTATTGGTTTAGGTAGTGGTAGGGCAGCAACTGCATTTGTCAAATCACTTGCAATATTATTACGTAAAAAAAATATCAAAGTTCGAGGGGTTCCTACTTCACTACAAATAAAAATAATTGCAGAAGAGGGTGGAATTCACTTAATTGAAGCAGATCAAGTGGAGAAGATTGATGTAGTTTTTGATGGAGCTGACCAGATTGATGAACAGAAAAATCTAATCAAGGGTGGAGGTGGGGCTCTTCTTAGAGAAAATATTCTCATTAACGCAGCAAAAAAAGTCGTTATTATGGCAGATAAATCAAAGTTTGTAAAATATTTTAACAGAACAGTACCTGTTGAAGTTCATCCACTTGCAAGAAATACGGTTGTAAAATCTATTCACACTCTTGGTGGAAAACCAAAAATACGTACAATAGAACGAGGGTATCCTTTCATAACAGAAAACGGTAATGTAATTTTAGATTGTGATTTTGGAGTTATAAAAAATCCAAAATCGCTTGCACAAAAGGTTAAACTTATTCCAGGAGTTATGGAAGTAGGCATATTCACTAGAAAGCCTGACGTGATTTACAAGGCCAAAACAAACGGAAAGTTTGAGATAATAACTTAGTCAAATTATCTGTTATGTTGTTGAATAGAATTTTAAAAGATTTTACACAGTTATATTTAGATAATAATTCTTAAAAATTATTGAAAATCATTTTTCTGCTTTTATTAATTGGATTAGGATTTATTGATTATATTAGTGAAAACACTGCCAATTCAATAGCCTACTTTCCTCCACCGTTAAAACAGATAGCAAGTGGAACAGCACCAGAAAATGTGATATGTGCTGAAGGCCTACAAATTATCCTAAAAAAATCAAGTGGAATACCCGCGTGTGTAAAACCTAGTAGTGTAGCCTCTCTTATTGAACGAGGATGGGGAATTCATGTTTTACCTGATTATATCAAAGATGAAAACAATAATTCAGAGATTTTTGACGATGGTTCATTTAGTATCACTACTGAAAACGTAAACTATTCAGATGACTATGTTGGATTTCTTGCACAACCTGAAGCTTCAGGATCATATCCAGGGATAGTTATGATTCATGAATGGTGGGGTCTTAATGATAACATAAAACAAATGGCCAAACACGTGGCTTCTCATGGTTACATAGTTCTTGCAGTTGATTTGTATGGGAAAGAACCTGCAACTACTGCCGATGAAGCACGACAGTTAATGTTATCATATGATTTGGAAAGAGGGATTGCTAACATGAATGATGCTTCAAATTTCCTTTTAGAAAACTATCAAGTTAATAACCTTGGATCTATTGGGTGGTGCTTTGGTGGAGGCCAGTCATTAAACCTTGCATTAAATAATGATGATTTGAATGCCACCGTAATTTATTACGGACAGTTAACTACAGACGAATCTCAACTTTCATCAATTAATTGGCCAATTTTAGGTATATTTGCAGAGCTTGATCAAGGAATTCCTGTTGGAACTGTCAATGAATTTGAAACTTCTCTTAATAATTTGGGAATAGAAAATGAAATTTACATTTATCCTGAAGTTAATCATGCTTTTGCTAATCCATCTGGCATGAGCTATGCTCCCGAGGAAACAAAGGATGCATGGGAAAAGACAATTATATTCTTAGAAGAACATTTGAAATAATTTTCTAGCAGATTACAATGCTACTAAGGATGTGGGCTTCCTTACAACCATTTTTCCATATCCACGTTTTCCTATAACTTCAAAATTTTCTGCAACAACTGTTCCACGTACAATGGTCTTGACGGGCCAACCTTTGAGGTTCCATCCAGCATACACAATGTAGTCAGAAAATCCTCCAAATAGATCACTTGTGACTTTTTTTTCTTTTTTCAAATCAATCATTGTGATATCTGCATCTGAATCTTTTTCTAGTGAACCCTTATTTGGATACATTCCAAAAATTTTAGCAGCGTTCGTACTTGTAATCTGTGTTAATTTTTCAAGTGAAATCCTGTTCTTATTTACTCCCTCACTCAATAGTATAGGCAAAAGTGTTCCTATTCCAGGAAAACCGGCAAGAGCATCCCAAACATCATTTCCTCCTAGTTTTAGCTTCAGTTGGTTTGCAACATGATCAGTTCCAATTGTATTGATTTGTCCATCATGAATTGCATTCCAAACACTTTCTACATCCTTTGATGTCCTAATTGGTGGCATCACCTTTGCAAGATATCCTTCTTGCTTTTCATAAGATAAAGTCAGATAGTGAGGACATGTTTCTACAAAGATCTTGGTACCATTTTTTTTCTCTTCTAATATCTGATTTAGTGCATCAGCTGAACCAATATGAACAAAGTATAATGTACAACCGCATTCTCTTGCAAATTTAGAAATTGTTTTTATCGATTTGACTTCAGATTGAGTAGATCTACTTTGAGACCATGCCGCAAGACCATCTTCATTTTTTTCCTTGGCAGTTTTGATACCACAGGAACACATCTCATAATCTTCAGCATGAACTAAAACTGGACATCCCAATGATGCAGCGTTTTGAACAACTTTCTGAATTATTTCAGATGTTATCTCAACTTTGGCCTCACGCAGAGAATTTGTACCAGGTTCCATATCCATGTAAACATGGCCAACATCTCCACCTAGATTCATGTATAGTTTGAATGAGGTTATCCATTTATCAAGACAAAATTTCATTTCATCAATCTGTTGATTATTAAAAATTGAAGCATGAATGGAATAATCAATATAATGACTTTGGGAGCTTGCAATAAGTTGTGGTATCAATGAATTTTTGTATGATCCCCCCAGTCTAAGCATTCTCATCATTGTGGTGATTCCACCAATTGCTGCTGCATGAGACTCTGTTCCAGCTGCCTTTTCTATTGAAGAATAAACACCATAATGTACGTGGGGATCAATGACTCCGGGAATCGAAATCAATCCATTTCCATTTATTTTATTGTCACAAGATGGAACATCACTAGTAAAATCAACTATCTTTTCCTCATCGATGACGATGTTTTTGTTAACCATTCCTTGAGGAAGAATTACGTGCGAATCAACAATTACAGTATCATATGTCATCTATTTTTCTGAAAAGACTTCTCTGGGTTTTATTCGTTGAGTAAATGAATAAAAACAGATTCTTTTGTGGTAAGGGAAGGGCCGGTGGTTTAGTGGTATAACGCCGCGTTCGCAACGCGGATGTCGAGGGTTCAATTCCCTCCCGGTCCACTACCTAGAAACTATTATACATAAACCAAGAATATTGATTTTCATGAAGGTTTTCAATGGAAAACAAGCTGCAGAAGACTATATGTCAAGTCATACACTTGCATTTTCTACTCCAGAGTTGACCCTGATGAGATTTTCATTTTGGTTAGGAGATATGGTTCCTGATCCAACTAAGAAAGAAAATAGTATACCAAGATTACTGACATTTGTTGAAGAAAAAGATTTTGAACCTGTTCAAATTATTGATGATGAAAAATATGAACCAACAGGTGCGGTGAGGGGTTCTGGGATGTATGGCAATACTGCTCCTCAAACCAGTTCTAATACAAAATTTTGTTCTGAATGTGGAGGTAAAATTGCTTCAGCAGCAAGATTTTGTACTGAATGTGGTGCAACCCAAGTATAATTTTTATTTATAATTTTTCTAAACTTTGTTTCCGCACTTTGTACAAAACTTTGCGTGTATTCTAAGTTCTGCACCACAACCTGTACAATGCATTCCACTACCTGGAGATCGTGATATTAATGAAGGATCTGGAGTTGGAAGTGTACCAGGTTGACTAAAACCTTGTTGGGCTGAAATTACTGAAGGTGGTGCACCTACTGGATTTTGATTAGTTCCAACACGTGCAGCGGAGGGTTGCATTCCCATTCCACCCATCATTCCTGGAGAACCCATACCAGGCATTAATCCAGGTGAATGGGTTCCACCTAGTGCTACACCCCCAGAAATTTTGTCAAGTGCTTTTTTCATTTCAAAAATAACTTTGATTGAAAGAAACTCAAGTGCAGAGTACGCAACAACATAATCACCTAGCTTTTGAAAAAATTGCTTATCAGTAAGTTTTCCATTTTTGTAAAGATTATTTGCATCAAGAAATGATTCATAGTATCCTTGTGACTGATCAAACAACGCATTTAATTTGTCTGTTAGAAGATTTAATGTATCTATTTCACCAAGCGACATGTGATTTTAATCTGACATTTCGAATATTAATTACTTTAGATTAAAAACGAAAAAATAGTACAAGTCTAGACTTTTTCTAGTGCTCTTTCAATCATATTTTTGTAGGATTCTTTTGACGCAGCACCAACTTGCTGGGCAATAATCTGACCTTTACTGAAAATTGCTAGAGTAGGAATACTAAACACATTGTATTTTGATGCTAGTTCATTAGCGTGATCTACATTTACTTTGACGAAATCTACCTTGCCGTCGTATTCTTCTGATAGTTCTTCTACAACTGGACTGACCATTCTACAAGGACCACACCATTCTGCCCAAAAGTCAACAAAAACGGGCATTGAAGATCTCATTACATCAGTTTCCCAACTCTTTGTGTCTGACACTTGCTTGACTGCCATTGTAAACATAATTCATCCAAACATCCCTAAATATGTTCACACTATTTTGAAGCCAATTGAAGACTCAAATTGTTCTCAAAAAATTTAGGGTGTTTTCAAATTTGATGAATATATACTTAAATGACCTTTTGGGAAATCTCAGATATGAGCTTCGAATCAAGGACGAAGAAATTAAGGGGTTCTGGCGGTTATATTATGGCCTCAATCAATGACGAACTACAAAGAAAAGGGAACTTGGGAGGGCCAGATTTATTTTTGGCGCCAGTTGGACGAATTGATTCAGAGAAAATTTCAAAATTTTATTGTAATACATGTGAAAAAGACTATGAAGGAGCTCCTAGGATCCAATTTGAAAATCCAAATGAGGAAGTTGCAGAAAATCTAATTCTTGTAGAGAAGGGGCAATACATTTGCACAACTTGCGGCTCTACTCTAGCAGAATACAGAGAATTCAAAAAACCAAACGAGGCAATAGATACAGGCAATGCAAGACCAATGACTCCACGATATGATTCAATAATATCACCTTCTAAACCAATTCAACAATCATTTACACCACCTAGTCCAACTGTTACAATTCCTGACTTTGATTCTCAGATGCTTCCAAGCTCTAATTTACAAGAAGATATTGTACGCCAATCTCAGCAAACTAATTCATCTTTTAATGCAATCGCAGGAATGACAGTTTATGACGAGAAAGCCAAAAGAATGGGAATAGTAAAACAAGTAGGTGTTGATGCAACTCAAAATGTCGTACTAATTATAACAAAAAATGATGGAAGTGAAGTAAGTGTAAAATGGAATCAAATTAAAAAAATCGGAGAGATAATTCTGCTCGGCGAAGGACAAGCGGGAAATACTGGCACAATACAGTCAGTCTTAAAATGTTCTAGCTGCGGTTTTGATAACAAACCAGGCTCTAAATTCTGTCAGAGTTGTGGCTCTCAAGTATAGCAGGTAACAAACAAAGGTTTTCTGATGAAATCAAAGTATGGAACATAAAATGAAAAGCGGTATGGTTCCAAAGGGAATTCTCAAGGACATCATTATTGTTGTAATTGGTGTTCTAATAATATGGATGGGTCTTCGAGTAGTCTTTGGTACTGAAAATCCATTTTATGTTGTTTCAAGCGGAAGTATGATACCTGAGTTACAGGTATTTGATGTACTAGTTGTACAAGGAAATGATCCATTTGAATCAGTAAAAATTGGCGATGTAATTGTCTTTGACCGACCTGAAGGTCAAGATCGTGTAATTGTGCATAGGGTTGCTGCAATACTCAATGAAGATCCTTATACCATCAGAACCAAAGGAGATGCAAACCCAGCTTCAATTCCGGGAACTGACTTTCCAATAACAGAAGAAGAATACATTGGAAAAGTTGCATATGTAATACCACAAGTTGGATATATAACTAGAGTTCTCACTCCTCCAATTAATTATATTATTATTGCTATAATTATTGCTGTTATGATTGGCAAACAATTAAGGAAAACTAAAAAGGAACATGAATTATCTGATTCATTTGATTTTGATTCAAACAATAAAGACAATCAACCGCCTAAAGAGTTAGCTGACTTTGATATTCCAGATGATAAGGAATACTCTAAAGATTTTAAAAAAACTGAAAGTTCAGAACCTGAATTTTATAATGAAAAAATTTCAGAATCAAAGGATTATACTGAAGCCCAATCAAAAAATAATAAAGACGATAAAAAATAAAATCTAAACTTTCTTCTAACTAAACCAATCACAGAATCATAAGATCATTTATAATTAGATAAATTTTAACGCATTTTATGGCCGCAATCGATAAAGCAGCTATTGCTTGGACTATTGCCATTGTCGCAGTAGGGGTAGGTATTGCATCTATAGGTGGTCAATTTCAATCACCTGTTGCTACAACAGTTCCTAATACTGTACCTCCGGTAATGGAAGAACCTAGCAAACCAGTAATGGAAGAACCTAGCAAACCAGTAATGGAAGAACCTACTGGACCAATGACAGTTGAGGTATCAATACCCGCTGGAACATCAGTACCTGGTTGTGAAGAGACCAACAAGTGCTTCATTCCATCATCGGTATCCATCATGAAAGGCGATACTGTAGTTTGGTCAAATGATGACACTGCTGCACACACTGTTACAAGTGGAAGTCCAGCAAATGGACCAAGTGGAACGTTTGATAGTAGTTTGTTGATAGGTGGAAAATCCTTTGAGCATACGTTTGATTCATCAGGTTCAATTGATTATTTCTGCATGGTTCACCCATGGATGACAGGAAGCGTTCAAGTTTCCTAATCTATCATTTTTTATTTTTTACCTAAGAAATTCAAATATAGGATAGATTTTTGAGCTAGTCTTCTGAATTTAATCTGAATACTCTTTTAAAATATTCTGACGGTTCGTTTATTTCTTCATTGTCATCTTTAACGCCAGCTAAGTTCTTTGCTAATTGTCTCTTGTAACCTAGTTGCATTTGACGAGCAATCTGAATTCTTTGTGCCTGTGGGGAACCTGCGCCGTGCATGGATTCTGTAAGATATCCTACAGCATTTCTTCCCATAGTCATGTTCTCAATTAATCGAAAAATTCTCATTCTGTTTTCAACATCAACTCCTTTTCTTCCTACCAAGTATTTTTTCAAAAGAGGACCTACTTCAGGATGTCTAAAGTCTTTTTCAGACGGCATAGTTACCACAAGTCCTCCAGCAATATCCTGTGCAAGTCTACCTATTTCATATGGAAATCTGGTAACGTTATGCTTGCAAACTTGAGCTAACATGTCATCGTTAAGATACACTCCTGATTTCAGTTTATGTGCTTGATATGAAGATGCTATACCTGCTGCGAATATAGATTCGTTAAGATGAGTCATCTCGACTAATTTATCTTTGATATGAGAAACATTTGGTATGCCATTGTAATCAGATATTGTTGATGCAGCACCAATTAATACATCACCTAGTCCGGTTTTACAAACATAGCTTCTTCTGTGATAACAAGTGAATCTTTCAATAAGCATTGATGCAAATTCGTATTCCCCGTCCATGAAGATTTTGTCCCATGGAATAAACACATTATCAAGAATTATCATTGCCTCCTGTCCTGCATATAGAGCATTTCCAGAATCTATATCGCCACCCTCCATGCTTCGGGTGTCACACGACTGGCGACCATAAATGTAGGTTATACCTGGTGCATCTGCTGGGAATGCTCCCACTAAAGCATAGTCTTTGTCATTTTCTGTAAGTCTTAAGGTAGGCATTATTATTATCCAGTGCGAATTGATACAACCAGTTTGATGCGCTTTTGCACCAGTAACGTAAACTCCTTTGTCATCTCTTTTTACAACGTGAACAAACATGTCAGGATCAACTTGTTCTGCAGGACCTTTACTCCTATCCCCTTTAGGATCAGTCATTGCACCACCAATGACAAAGTTCTCATTTTGCATCATTTTTATAAAATCAAGCAATCTTTTATGATATTTTGTTCCATGTTTTTCATCTATTTCATATGTAGTAGAATGAAGTGAGTTTATTGCATCCATGCCAACACAACGTTGAAAGCATGTTCCAGTGTTTTGTCCCATCTTTCTTTGCATCTTATTTTGGAAAACTAAATCTTGAGCACTTTCAGCAATGTGTAAGAAACGATTTACTCTTTTACCACTGATGGAAGATTGCGCTGACGCAAGTTCTTCTTCTCTTACTGCTAAATCATACGTCTCAGCTACTGCATTAATTGAAGGACGAATTATTGGATGTTCTACAGGATCTTTTATCTCTTCACCAAATAGGAAAATTTTGAGTTTTCTTCCACGTAGACTATCAATGTATTCTTTGCCAGTTCTGATCGGCATATAAAAGGTTGCTCGAAGTTGTATAAATATTCAGATCATAGTAAAAATGATTTTTGGAATATAGATAGTCAGAGTCCTATTCTAACATCTAAAATCTTACAGCCTTTGCCTTGTTCCATTACTAATACTGGATTCATGTCAAGCTCTTTGATTTCTTTAAAATCTGTCACAAGTTGTGAGAGTTTTTGTATGCACTCAGATAATTTAGCTTTGTCTGAGGGCTTTTCTCCTCTAACACCTTCTAGAATTTTTTTCATTTTAATTGAAGATATCATGTCATCAGCTTCTTTGTCAGTTACTGGTGCTAATTTGAAAGTTACATCCTTTAAGACTTCAACATAAATTCCACCCATTCCAAGCATAATCACTGGTCCCATTCCAGGTTCAAGTTTTGATCCAATAATCATCTCCTTTCCTCCTTTGATCATTTCAACGATTAAAACTCCCTTAATCTCAGCTTTTTTGTTATATTTTTTGGCATTTGAAACGATTTCTTCAAAGGCAGATTTTACTTCGTTGTCATTTGTGAGATTAACTTTTACACCACCTGCATCAGATTTATGAATTATTTGTGGGGATACAATCTTCATTACCACTGGATAACCAATATTCTTTGCAATTTTTACTGCATCATTTTCTGTTTTGGCTAGAGTACTCTTTGGAAGGGGGAATCCGTATGCACGCAATACTTCTTGTCCTTCCTCTTCAAGAAGATTTGGTCTTCCATCTTTTTTGACTTTATCAATAATTTTCTTGGCTGTTGCTTTGTTAACTTTGAATTTTGAAATTTTCCCAGGAGGGGATGAAATCCATTTTGTAAATCTTAGCATGGCAGTTAATGTCCTTATGGCACCTTCTGCGTAGGTATAATATGGAATTCCTCCTTCGGCAAGAATTTTACGGTTTGTAATGCCTTCATCAAGACCCATTAGACTCGCAAGCATCGTTTTTTTGTATTTTTTTGACATTGCTACTATAACTTCTGCAAGTTTATCATAATCTAATGTTCCTGATGGAGTACACATTGAGATAACAGAACCAACATTTGGATGACCTAAAACATGGTCCAAAACGTTACTGAACCGATTAAAATCTGCATCACCAACTATGTCAACAGGATTTCTTGAGCTTCCCCAAGGTGGAATTACTGCATCAATTTTTGATCTAATGTTATCTATTTTGGCCATTTTAATTCCATTTTTTGAGCATGCATCAGTTGAAATGATTGCAGGTCCCCCTGCATTTGATACAATTACAAGTTCCCCTTTTGTTGGAAGTGGCTGTTTTGAAAATGCAACTGCATAATCAAATAATTCTTCCATTGTATCAACTCGGATAGCTCCAGATTGTTTTAGTAGAGCATCATAGATTTCATCAGAACCCATAAGAGCACCAGTATGAGACATTGCAGCTTTTGCACCTTCTGGACTTCGACCAGATTTTAGAACTAGGACTGGTTTCTTTAATTTCCGTGTAATGTTTTTACAAACTTTAAGAAATTCTTGTCCATTACCCATATCTTCAAGATACATGACAATAACTTTGGTCTGTTTATGATTAGCTAGCATATTGAGAACATCAATTTCGTTCATGACTGCCTTATTCCCCATACTTACCACAGCTGAAAATCCAATGCCTTGTGCACTTGCATCTTCACAAAGTGCAGCACATATAGCTCCGCTTTGAGATACTAGAGCTATTTCACCAGACTTTGGTGTGATTTTTAGAAATGTAGAATTCATCATTGTTTTTGGATCAAGATTCATCACTCCAAGACAATTAGGTCCTATTACTTGGATTTTGTATTTTTTTGCTATGTCCTTGAGATGCTGTTCTAATTTTGCACCTTCTTCATCTACTTCTTTAAAACCAGCAGTGATTATAATTACGCCCTTTACTTTTTTCTTACCACATTCTTCTAGAACAATTGGAACGATAGTATTTTTTGTAACAATTACTGCAAGATCAATTGGTTTTGGTACATCAAGAATAGATTTGTATGCTTTTTTGTAAAAGACTGTGGGTCTGGTAGGACTGATGGGAAAAACTGTACCTTTAAAACCGTTCATGATATTTGATGTAATGGTACGTCCAACACTACCTCTTTTATCAGATGCACCAATAATTGCAATCGATTTTGGAGAAAGGAAAACTGATTCGGGCATGGATAACGAACTTTGATCAGAATATTTTACATAATAAGGTTAACCATGACAAGTGCGATCGGCAATCTAGCTTCCAAGCATTTTGCCAGCTAGATTTTCATTTCTTGGAATCCATTTAATTTTGAGATTAGAAAATTTGGAAATTATCGGCCATGCCTCTCTTGCTAGCTCTTTTAGTTGTTCGCTGTTTATGGCATATTCATGATTTAATTGTGAAACAGTATTTTTTGAATCACTAAATATTGTAACTTCTTCATCAGAATCTACAAATTTTTTTAATGCTGCAATGATTGCCAAGTATTCTGCTTGATTATTTGTGATATCTCGTTTTTTTTCATAAAACGATTCTCCTGTTTCTTTTACAAAAAATCCGTAACCAGAATCTGAACCACCGGACCCATCAACGTATACATTAATTGCCATCTTTGTATAACCTCGTCATGATAACACTCAGATTTACTACAATCATGTATACAATGGTGGATATACCTTGTGATGTCATTGATGCAATGTAGGGTTCATAATCTATTGTAAGCAAGTAATACTGGGTAATCCATCTAACTATTGTATAAACAACCTCTGCAATTCCAAGTGAGGTAATAATTTTTATCAGATCTCTTCTTAGTGCAATTTTGTCAGTTTGACCAGATTCTAGTCTGTATTTTTTTCTATTATCAAG
>Ga0209323_10000251_pt1 | contig 33851 bp, 34 predicted proteins | sample Rifsed19ft2_FD_184014 | JGI IMG/M metagenome (GOLD analysis project Ga0209323, IMG submission 184014) | Soil microbial communities from Rifle, Colorado, USA - sediment 19ft 2 (version 2) | ecosystem: Environmental > Terrestrial > Deep subsurface > Rock core/Sediment | place: Rifle, Colorado...
ATCCTTGAAAATCAAAATATTCTCTCCATCGGATACTGCTATTCCCGCACTTTCCTGTCCTCTGTGCTGAAGTGCCTGAAGTCCGTAAAATATTATTTCTGCTACTTTCTTGCCGGGTGCAAATATACCAAACACCCCGCATTTTTCATTAATTTTTCTATCTGATATTTCTTTTATCATTTAATTGGTTAATGCATAAAATTTATTTCTTTTCTCCGGTTCCGGTCAGAATTATTTTATTTTATACCTCCCATTCTATGAGCGCCGGATTTATACCACTAAACAAAACAAAGTTATTATAACAAATAAAACGTCAAAATAAATAAAGGACTTAGGGAAGATTTAACTGTTTTCCTCACACCACTTCCTGGCATTTTGGAACATCTTTAACCATGGAGAAACTTTTAAGCTGGATTGCCAGTTTTCCGGCATCCACGGCCATTGCCACAGTAAGAACGTCCTTTCAGGGTGAGGCATCATTACCAGATGTCTTCCATCCGGCGAACACAATGATGTAAATCCATGTGGTGAACTATTTGGATTAAAAGGATACTTCTCCGTGGGCATTCCTTTGTCATCTACGAAATGTATGGGAGCAAGACCTTTTTTTGATACCTCTGCCAGGATTTTGGAGTCCGGACAAAATAGGTAACCTTCTCTATGCGCAACCCATATTCCCAGAATTGAATCTTCCATACCTTTAAGCATAATAGAAGGACTTTTTGATATTTTTACAGTTACCCAGCGGGATTCGAATCGTCCTGAAGGATTGCGGATAAATCTGATTTGTTTGGATTCGTTAATTCCCCTCCAGGGTACCCAGCCAAGAAGGGCCATAAGCTGTGCACCATTGCAAACACCTAATGAAAAAGTGTCTTCCCGTTTATAGAAGTTATCAAACATCTTTTGCAGTTTCGGATTGAACTTGATAATGCCCGCCCAGCCCTTTGCACTGTCAAGCACATCAGCATGAGCAAATCCTCCTACGAAGACCACTCCTCTGAATTTATCAAGGGTGACATCACCATCAAGTAGATCGGTCATAGTGACATCCCAGGGTTCGAATCCTGCTGAGAAAAAAGCAGAGGTCATTTCCCTGTCACCATTGCTGCCCTCCTCGCGGATAATCGCAACAGCCGGTTTTTTTACTCTCCTTAATAACTTCTCGGGAGTACCTTCCGGACGGAAGGATAAATGATAAGAAGGACCGGGTCGATCATGAGATTTTGCCTGTTCCTTTGCCATCTCTATATTCATCTGATGCTGTTCAAACTGATCGCTGGTAGATTCCCACCAGGAAAGAAGAGTCGGGGTGTCGATATCAAATCTTTTTTCACCGCCCTGATATATTACTACCCGTCTTTTTTTACTTGTTTTTCCAAGAATCACAAAAGGAATTGTTGATTTATCTAAAATGTCGGTGATGGATGCCTCGTTCTGCGGCAGATATTCCAGAACCAGGCCAAGTTCCTCCGAAAATAGCCTTGAAATCATTTCTTCTTTTTTAGATGACTTGACTTCAATTCCGCAATTTCCTGCCATTGACATCTCGACCAGAGTTGTCATGAGCCCACCATCGCTTCTATCATGTCCTGCCAGTATTAAATTTTCTTTAATGATTTTCTGAACTGCTCTGAAAGCATTTATCAGAAGGACAGGATTCTCAACATCCGGAGAGTCATCGCCTATCTGTCCCAGTACCTGAGCCAGCGCCGAACCTCCAAGACGGTTTTTACCCGGAGCAAGATCGATAAGCATCAATTTGCTCTTACCAGGACTTTTGATATCAGGAGTAAGTATTCTCGTTATATCCGTCATCGAGCAGTAAGCAGAGACAACCACCTGTCCAGGTGCCTTAACAATTTCTTGTTCTACCTGTGCGGCCATCGACAGACTATCTTTTCCACCATCTACAGCAATGCCAATTTCTTTCATTAATCTACTGATAGAAACCGCCGCTCTATAAAGAGCGGCGCCACCGCCGGGAAGTTTTGCGGCCCACATCCAGTTCACTGAGCACTTTATATGCTCGAGATCGCTTATAAGAGCCCATACCATATTGGTAAGTGCCTCTCCCAGCGCCATTCTTGCTCCCGCCTCAGGATTGACTAAAATCTTTATCGGCTGCTCCCCTATAGAGAATGCGGCACCGCTTAACCCGAAGTGACTTTGCGCCACTGCCGATACATCTGCTACCGGAAGCTGCAGTGGTCCGCAGCATTGCTGCCGTGCGATAAGCCCGGTCACGCTTCGATCGACTTTTCTTACCAGGAATCCTTTGGACCCAACCGAAGGTAACTTGAATATAAGTTTAAGTACCTTTTCAACTGAAAGATCTTCAGGCAATTGGAGCGGTTTTAATTCCGCGGATATACTTTCCAGATTGAAAATTTTTTTTGGAATATTGCTTAAAATCTCTTCAAGGTTGAGATCGACAGGGGTAGTGTTATCCCGGCTGTCATGGACCACAATCTGTCCGTCACCGGTTATTTCTCCCAGGATTTCACAGTTGACTTTTTCTCTTTCACATATATCCTGAAATATTTTTAAGCATTCTGTTTTAATTAAAAAAGCATTTCGCTCCTGGTATTCGGCACCCCATATTTCCAGTACCGACATAGTCTTGTCTCCAACCTGGATATTTCTTATTTCGATTCTACCGCCTGCCGGTTCTACCAGTTCGGTCAGTACATTGCAGGGTCCACCGGCGCCCTGATCGTGTATGCTTAAAATAGGATTACCATCCCCCATCTCAATACATGCCCTGATTACCCTGTTCATCTTCTGTTCCATTTGAGCGTTACCACGCTGGACAGCATTGAAATCAAGTTCTTCCCTGTTTTCTCCCTGAACCATGCTCGAGGCGGCACCGCCTCCCATACCGATACGGTAAGCAGGACCACCAACCTGTACTATTTTCATCCCTTTTTCCGGTTTCTCTTTCTTTATGTGGCGGCTATCGATCTGCCCGATACCTCCGGTAAACATAATTGGTTTTACCCACTCACGCCTCTGTCCGTCCGGCAGTCTTAAACCAAATGTCCTGGTAAATCCCTGTATTACCGGTTCTCCAAATTTATTTCCATAATCGGATGCACCATCGCTTTCCCGGATCATAATCTTCAGGGGAGAAGCAAGATTCGACGGATAGAGAAATTTATTATTTTCTCCCGGAATCATATATCCCGGGATGTTTAAATTTCCTGTGCAATATCCCGCCGTGCCGGCAATTACAAGTCCTCCTCTTCCGGTTGCCTGGACATCTCTTATCCTTCCCCCGGTCCCGGTTTCAGCTCCCGGAAATGGTGCTACCCCGCTTGGGAAGTTATGGGTCTCGGCAGTAAATATGAGATGATATGTAAACTTCTTATTGTAAAATTTGGAACAGATTCCGGGATGTTCCGGTATGATTGTCCAAACGCTGTAACCTTTAATACCACTTGAGTTATCCTTGAATGCTATTATGCTATTGGAAGGATTACTTATCAGAGGAGATTTTATTATCTCCATCAGGGTCTCGGGAATTTCCTTCCCATCGATTATTAGTTTACCCTTAAAAAACCAGTGACGTGAGTGTTCACTATTAGCCTGGCCAAGCTGGAAACATTCCACACTTGTGGGGTTTCTTCCTATGGTGTTCACAAATAAATCATAGTAAAACCTGATATCCCATTCATCCATTCCCAGGCCTATTTTCCGATTAAACCTCTTAAGTTCTTCTGCGCCATTTTCTATTAAAGATATCGGATACACTTTTTCCGGCACAATACCGGTCTCGAATGTTTGCAGTGGACCCGGATATACACATTCTGTCATCCGGTCGTGGTGTGCATCTATAAATTGCGGCAGGTTGGTTTCGGGTAAAAGAGCGTATCGTTTTGAGAGTTCAAGACGGGTGACCTTTTCCAATCCACAGGTATGACATATAGCTACCGCATTTGTCGAAAATGCAGTTTCGAAATTCAATCTTGGGCCGATTTCGATTATCTTTCTTTTTTTACCGGCAAGAAATGTTTTCTCTCCGAAATTCTCCGCTTCGAATGTTTCCGCAAGCAGCCATTTGAGTACATCTAATTCAGATTTGGTAAAGGATTTTAAGGTTTCTATGTAGTAGCAATATTCTAAATTTCTATCTGCAAGCCGGTAAAACCGCTGTATCATTCTTTTATTTTCCTATCTTTACTGCAGGTAATAAACTTGTTTTATCGAATGGAACAAATCCTGTAATCAAATATTTTCCAATCTTCCAATTATTTTATCTATATATCTTAAATGATACTTAACATCAAATAATTCTTCTAACTCATCTCTCGTCAATAATGATAGTATCTTTTTCTCTTTGAGCAGGTTTTCTTTAAAATCACCTTCATCGTTCCAGGCCTTAAGGGCTGCTTTTTGAACCAGCGCGTAAGCATCTTCTCTCTTCATGCCTTTTTTTATAAGTTCCAGCAGCACCCGCTGTGAAAAAATAATGCCTCCGTATTTCATCAGATTTCTTTTCATATTTGATTCGATTACATTAAGACCCTTGATAACAAATATTGATTTTTCGAGCATATAATCAAGCAATATAAAACTGTCGGGAATTATTATTCTCTCCGCTGAAGAATGTGATATGTCTCTTTCATGCCATAATGGAATATTTTCCAGAGCTGCTATGCTGTTCGATCTTAGAACCCGGGCTAATCCGCAGATCCTTTCGCAAATGATAGGATTTTTCTTATGGGGCATAGCGGAAGACCCTTTTTGTCCTTCGCTAAATGGTTCTTCTACTTCTTTGACATCTGTTCTCTGCAGATTTCTTATCTCCAGTGCTATTTTTTCAAGAGTCGCACCGCAAATTGCCAGAGCCGAGATCAACTGTGCATGCCTGTCTCTCTGAAGGATCTGAGTAGAAGCAGGAGATGGTTTCAATCCCAGAATATCGCAGACTTTCACCTCGACTTCCGGTGAAGTGTTTGCATAAGTACCAACAGCACCGGATATTTTTCCATATCCTATATTTTCCCTGGCTTGCTTTAATCTTTCCAGATTTCTTGCCATCTCAAAAGCATATATACAGAATTTAAGTCCAAGAGTTATTGGTTCTGCATGGATACCGTGAGTTCTGCCTACCATGACCGTATGACTGTGTTTTTTGGATTGAGATTTTAAGATATCAAGCAGCTTTTTGATCTTTTTTTCAATTATCTCCATTGCTTCAAGCATCTGAAGCGAAAGAGAGCTATCCCCGATATCCGATGAGGTCAAGCCGTAATGAAGATATCTGGACGACTGCCCGATATAAGAAGATACGTTGGTAAGAAAGGCAATGACGTCATGATTTGTCTTCTCCTCGATCTCATTTATTTTTGAGACTTCAAACTTTGCATTCTTCGTTATGTCATCTGCAGCTTTTCTGGGAATAATACCCAGATCCGCCTGTGCCATTGCTACTGCTTTTTCGATTTCAAGCCATTTCCTGAATTTATTCTCTTCACTCCATACAGCACCCATCTCTTTTGTTGTGTATCTGGGAATCATAACCACTCCTAATAGTAAAAAATATTAATGGATCTTGCCCATTTATTTCTATCTATATAATCGGTAAATAACCAATATGGGCTATATTAATTCTTCTAATATTTTTTCTCTGAAAGTCTGATAATTTTTTGAATCATTAAGGTCCAGCAGTTCTTCACCGCAATCATAAAAGACCTGATCGTAATCAGCCAGACAAATATCCGAGATTTGTAAAAGCCATTTATTGTTAAGTTTCCAGCTTTTCAAATCATTTAACCAGTTTTTTTCACCGGCTGGTACATTATCTTTTATAAAATGATCAAGTTTTATTGATTTTTTTGAAACCTGCAGCAGAAAATCGACCTTATCGGTAAGAGACGAAATATTTGCTATGCTTAAATCCATGTCTCCGGCCACTAACATCTCCTCTGACAATTTTGTATTTTATTCCCTTTAATAATAAAGGATACGGTGTCTTTTCAAATATATTTTTTAAGATCAATAATACAACTTTTATTTCTTTATATTTTTATTTCAGATAATCATTTAAAAAACTTATAACTTCTTCTTTGTCTGCAATTAAATAGCTTATGCCATCTATATTAGCTGGTTCAGTAGGTATCGTAACCTGGTTCATATCCTTACTGGAAAATAATAACACAAATCCTATAGAACCAAAATCCCATATCGTAAAATCAGATCTGGTTTCTGCATTCAAGACCCTAATGATCTGAGGAGCTTTCGTGACTATTGAAAAATTAAGCTTCTGTCTTATTATTTCGCTGAGTAAATACTTCTGTCTGTTCACTCTATCAAAATCGGATCCTGATGTTGATGATCTGTCCCTGACAAATGCCAGTGACTGCTCCCCGTTCATCGTATAAGTCCCGGGATTAAAATCGGTACCGGATAAGGGATCATGAAGAGGTTCCGCTACCATTATCTCGATTCCCCCCAGTATATCTATGATTTCCTTGAAACCATTGAAATTTACAACCATTACACTGTCGATTTCGATATCGGTTAGTTCATATATCTCCTGTTTTATCATTTCATCTCCGCCATATTTATAAGCTGCATTGATCTTGTTCCATCCATGACCTTCCAGATCTACCCGGGTATCCCTGGGAATAGAAATTAGGCTATCTTTCTCTCCCCAGCTGCTGATGTGGTAGATTATGATAGTGTCGGTCAAACTATTGAACTCATTGCTTTCCTCTCTTTCGTCCATACCAAGAAGCAGTATATCTTTTCCGCCAGGATTTAGATTTATAAAAGAGATAATCACAAATAGCAGAATGATCACTACTAAAATAACCAGTATACTAATAAAACAACCCTTAGTCTTACTCATATCTAATTTATTTTCCGTATCCTTGAAGATTACTTGTATTCTGCATATCCGGTGTGAGATAAATAATACAGAGTGTGGAGTAATTTTTCAATAGGATCAGTTGTCTCGATTCTTACACTTGATGCAGCTTTAATAGGGACCGAGGTATAATTTATTATTACTTTAACACCGGCTTCGACCAGAATATCCGTTACTTTTTGTGCAGAGTCCGGAGGGACCGCCAGTATCGATATTTCTATGTTCTTTTTTTTGAATATATCCCTGACCTGATTTATATCCAATACTTCAGATCCGGATATTACTCTTCCTATCACCTCCGGATTATTATCGAAAACATTTTCAATCTTAAATCCGAATCTTTCCAGCATCTTGTATTTTAAAATCGCCTTGCCCAGATTACCTGCACCAATCAAAGCGATACGGACGGATCTATCATAACCCAAAATCTTGTTGAATGATTTAATAAGGTCATCTATATTGAATCCAACGCCTCTTTTGCCCTTTATCCCGAAATATATCAAGTCTCTTCTTACTTCTGCACTATTTATCCCTGTATTTTTGCTGATGTCTCTGGAAGTTGTAGTCCTCTTGCCTAGCTCTTTCAGCTGTACTATATATTTTAAATATTGAGATAATCTTGAAATAACACCTTCGGAATATATTTTCTCGACCATTTAAAATCCATCCTTTGTAAATTTCTTATAGAATAGCTACGAATTAAACTTTGTAGCATAATTGTAACAGGATAAGCTGTCTTTTACAAGAAATCCGGATCAATATAAGAGAGGAATTCAATCTTTTATCTTAAAATCATAGATCCCGTCTTCTCTTAGAAAGATCCTGCCGCAATTTTTACATTTAACCTTATTCTCATCCAAAATAAGAGAATCTTTGCCGCAGTAAGTGCAAATCAAAATATCTTCGAGACTGGTCATTTTATTTCTGCTTGTATCTTCGGGCCCTGTTTTATTTAAGACACTCTTTAAAAAAATACTGGGACCGACAAGTACCCAGGAGAAAAATCTCTGATAAATTTTTTCAAAAAATAAAAGAGTTTTCGTGCCAGGAAATTTTTTTAGGAGATTCAGCCTGAAATTTGAAACACTAATTGATTTCTTTATGGTAAAACTTCTTTTTTTAAGAAGATCCGATATGTAGTCAGGGTGAAAATTCAATATGGTCTCACCTACCTGTGAAGGTTTCAGGTTGAAAGGAGAAGCATCCATCCTTCTTATAAAAAATCTCAATATGTTTTTAAGATTCCTTTTATTGGCAAATTCTAAAAAAAACAATCCTTTACGCTTAAGTATTCTCGCAATCTCATCAAAATATTTTTCAGGATTATCCAGATGATGTATTACCCTGACCGTCAATATTGTATCTGCACAATTGGACTTAACCGGAAGAGAGGTTGCATCCGCTGCAATGAAATATACAGATGATAATTTCTCCGGGGTGTTTTTTAGAAATCTTTCTATCCTGTCTCTGGCATTTTTTAAATTATTAAGTGAATAATCAACCAGAATTATGGTCTCAAAATCCTTATATTCATAAAACAAACGGCCGTAGCCGCAGCCGATATCAAAAAATATCTGATCTTTTCTTTCTACTCCGGCAATCAACCTCCTGAGAGCCATCCTTTCAGCTTTATCCTCATATGATCTTCTGTCATCTTCCCAGAACTTGCTGTAGTCATAACTCTCGTAGTCGGATTTCCTGAAATTCACTTTCCGGTTCCTTTCTAATCCTTGAATGCAATTTGGAAAATTATCTTATTACAATCTTTTCCTTAATTTAAAAATATATATTAATTATTGCAAATAATAAATGCAAATCTTTATCGGGACTTAAGTTATTTCAATTTTTTCTTTTTTCAGATTTTCCTTTTTGCTTTTCTCGAGATTATTTTTTTCCGGAATACTTACATGGTCGAACTCCAGACTTGCCGCTACTATATCAGCCGTGATATTAGTGATATTGTATTTCTTACCTTCTTTGTTTTCCCAGCTTCTAAGGTTCAAATGACCGCTTATAAGAACTCTGTCTCCTTTTTTCAATGCAGCTGCACAATTTTCTGCAAGACCGCTCCAGGTAGTGACATTAAAAAAATCAACCATTTCGGACTCTTTTCCATTTTTATCGGTCCATTTTTTATTTACAGCAAGACCCATCTCGGTAATAGCTATTCCTTCATTTGTATATTTGATTTCCGGATTGCGGGTAAGATTCCCCAGCAAATATATATTATTTACATAATTCATAAATAAATCCTCCTGTCTTATAAGTTATTATCTAAATATGATCTTAATAAAGATTTTCAATACTCAAATTTATAGGTCTTGCAATAACCGAATCGATCATCCCATGGGTATATGACATTAGTTTTAGAAGTCGATCTGATGCTGCTGCTTTTTGTAATAAACTTGTCTATTAATACAAAATCGAGTGTCTTTTCTACAGTAACAATTACATCGTCATAGTCATAACTACATTCAACAAGAATACAATTGTTCTTTCGAGCCAATTCTTCGGCAATCATATTGCAATAAGAATCCTCAAAAAATAACAGGTTTTGTGCAACAGCAAGCGAAACGGCATCGGAAGCATTTTTTGTTTCCTCCCGTGCTATGAAAATCTGGCATAAGTCGAAAATAAGAAGAAACAAAATTGAAAATATGATTACCGCAGCCAGCGCGAAAAAAGATATATTACCCCTATTTTGTGTATTTAAATCTTTTAGTAGCATTCCATCCTCATATTACTCTTAGCTTTTATAATACTATCCTTTCCCGAAAATATTCCCTGCAAACCAGTAATATCTGCATTTTTGTATATGACGGTCACCTCAATCATATCCCCGACTTTTCTGGAAGCCCTGCTTTCCGGAGAGACTTTTATTTCAAGCATATTCTGATCCAGACCAGAACAGACTTCTTTTATGCATGCATATGCTTCCTGATCGGAATTGGTAGTAGCAATCACTCTTGCTCCTTCACGAGCTGCCTGCTCCAATATATTTTTCTGATAGATCAGTAATCCAAAATGGGAAACAGCTAAAATTATTAAAATCAATAGAGGAATAATCAAAATAAACTCCAGTGAAGCCTGACCATCCGGATCATGTCCTGATATCTTTGATTTATTCTTTCTTTTATTTATATCCATAATGATTTTTAACATAAAACTGTTTCCCATTCTTTTTATTTGCAGAGAATAATTTACTCTTCATTGGGTTTTAAACCATCGAAGCTATTTTCCCAAATACCTTTGAAATGACATCGATTATCAGTGGTTTGCCTACTGCTATGAGGATTGCGCTTATTATTCCTGCAATTACCGTAACCAGTGCATACTCGAGAGTAGATTGTCCTTTCTGGCACCAGAATTTTATTCTAATGCCACTCTTTTTTATTTTTATTTTACTCACCCCCCTCCATAAATATAAAAGTTAAGTTTTGAATCTTACACCTCCTTTTATTAATAAGTAATACCTTTGTGCATTTGTGCATATATCCATAACGATAATTTACCATATTTATTCAATTGTGTAAATACATAATTGATAATTTATTAAAATTTTCATAAAGATTTATTATGAAACCCTATATTTTTTACTTTTGTATTAATTAATGTATTAATAATTATATATTATTATTATTTAAGAGAATTCTCTTGACATTAATAATATAATGTATTAACATTCCTATGTAATCTGCAATTTTTAGTTTTATTGAAAATTTAAATTTTATTAGTAATAGAGGCTAAGACTTACATTTCGTTATTGGGCACTTTGAAATGTAACGAGCCAGTGGTGCAACCGGCTATTGCTTTTTTATTGGAAAAAAGTTTGCCATCTAGCCTCTATGTTAGATGGCTTTTTTTTGGGATAAAACAATGAAAAACGGGATTAAAAAAATATTAATAATATCACTGATTACAGCATTATTAGCATCAGTTATCTTTTTCTTTGCTTTTACCTATCAAACTGCAAACATAAGCACCAGCTTTACAGAAACCAGTAACTACAAAGCAGAAGATTTAGGGAAAACCGGCATAGTCCAGGAAAATGTATCCGTAAAAGATAATATTGCAGATACAGCAACAATACTGGCAAAGATATCAGACAACCTTGACAAGGAGATTGACAATATACGCTCGGATTATAATGCTGAAGTTCTTGGAAGTGCCGCAGCAAGCCAGACTGCCGAGGCTGCTGCTCCGGTAGCCTCTATTGCCAACTTAAGTGATTATGAAGCAGCAGTTCTTAACCTTATCAATAATATAAGAGTATCAAATGGACTTGGTGCACTGCAGTCAAATCAAATACTGACAGATATAGCCAGATATAGATGCAGTGACATGATAAATAATTCTTACTTTTCACATTATATGGCTGACGGCAGGAACATCTTCAATATACTTGGCGAAAATGGTGTCTCTTATGTAAATGCCGGAGAAAACCTGGGACAATCCACACCTGCTTCTAATGGGACTCCCGAAGCATTCGCAAATGCATGGATGCAAAGTTCTACCCATAAGGCAAATATCTTGAGGTCCGTATATTCCAAGATTGGAATCGGAGTAGTCGATGGTGGAGATAGAAGAGTAGTAGCAACTGTATTTATGAATTAACTGTTTAAATCATATAAGTTTACGGACGCCTAGACAAACACCCCGGATATTATTTATCCGGGGTGTTTAATTTTTATAGTCAAAAAATCTAAAACTGCAAAAAATTTCCTCCCAGCGAAAATAAAAGCGGTCCGCCTACCAGGATCATAAAAGATGGCAAGATCAGAAAAACCAGCGGGAACAATGTCAATACTGTTATTCTTCTGATTTTTCTTTCAAGATTCTGATAAGCCTGGAACTTTATATGCCTGGATTTCTGTTTCAATATTTCGTTTATAGAAGAACCATACTTCTCTGCCTGGATAAGGAGAAAAATAAAACTTTTAAAATCTTCCGAAATACTCCTGTCCATAAGGTTTTTATACGCTTGAAGTTTACCGATGCCAATATCGATGTCTTTTATAAAATTAGATAGTTCAATACAAATTCTTCCCTTATACTTTTCGGCTATGATTTTCATTGCATTATAAATATTCTGCCCCGACAATGTCGCTACTGCCAGCAGATCTACTACATACGGTAAATCCCTCTCTATTTCATTTTTTCTTACTTTCTTGAAATTGCCAAGCAGCAGATTCGGAACAAAATAACCTGTCACCCCTGTGATAATACCCAATAGACCGGGACCTATCAGACTACTGCCGGATAGACTTCCCGCAGTGAAAAATAAAACAAATAAGATCACTTTATAGCCCATAAAAGTATCCAGAGTAAGGGATATTTTATTTTCATGTTCCAATAATCTTAAGAGTTCCTTATTTTCTTTTTTGACCTCGAACCAGTGCCTGTTAATCAGAGATCTTCCAATTCTAAAAGCAATCGAATTCATTTTGTTTATAATTGCTGTAAAAAACTTTTTCTTCCTGGAATAATCTTTATTTTTCGCGGTCCTGCGGTAACTTCTGGATTTAATAATATGAAATATAACCGAACATAGAAATATATAATACGATAATATGATTAAATATATAAACATATCTAATTCCTGTTATTTTGGTGTACCTATTATTTTTTTCATTATAACTATTCCAGCGATTTCCATAACCCCTCCTACAAAAAGCAGAATTATCCCTATGCCGGTTGAAAAAAAATCAAGTATGGCTTTATTCATGAAGACACATAATATGATCAGCACGATAACAGGAAATAAAGAAATAATATTCCCGGAATATCTGCTCTGTAGACTCATTGTATCGGTCTGTGATTTTAATTTCAGGTTATGACGTACAGTATCGGCTATGCTGGCCAACATAGATATCAGATCTCCCCCTATTTTATTATTTATCTTCAATGAACAAACAAGAAGGTCGACTTCCCTGCTCCCGCACTTTTGTGAAAACCTATTCAAGACTTCGTCCAGCGTAGAATTGAGTTCCAGATCATTTACCACTTCCACAAGATAAGTATTAAGCGGGTCCTTAAACCACCCGATAGAATCTTTGAATATACTTCTTACCGTTTTTCCTGCTTTTAGCATCATTGTCATATTGCTTATGAATTCAAGAAGCTGACCATGGAGCAAGTCTTTTCTTTTTTCTTCAAGTCCCTTTAATAAGTCCAGAATATAGATTTCCAGACATACTCCAATAAATAAACTAAAGATAAAATTTCCGCACAATAAGTAAACAGTCAGTGTAAGGATAATAAAAATGATTATCGTAAGTATCTTTCTTCTGGTCTTATATATTTTCGTAAGAAATTTGATTACTCCGGATCTCCCGTAACTCCTGTTCTCCCTTAAGGTTCTGGCCTTCGGAACAAATATTGGAGCAATTCTTTTCAATCCTTGAAACATACATAGAATTGCCAGGATAAAGGTAAAAGAAATAATTATTTCATCCCAAATTTTCATACTCAAATTTATAATCAAGCCCCCCGCTTTTTATTCTATTGATAAATGCCGGTACATAGCCTGTATAAACGAACTCCGTACTGCCGCCGGTGTTACTTCTTGCTTCATTATTTCCATCCTGGTATCTGAAAATATCTTTGACTTCCAGGATGGTATTACTGCCAATTGATTCATTTTTATTTATAAGCTCGCTTATTTTCAATAGCATCCTTTTGCCATTCTTTAATTTTCCCAGATGGATTATCAAATCAATGGATGATGCTATCATCCTCCTGGCAGTTGAAGGAGTCAGATTCAGCTTTGACATCAGTATCATCGTCTCCAATCTGCTGACCAGATCTTTGGGTGAATTGGAATGAACCGTGGTCATCGAACCACTGTGACCCGTGTTCATCGCCTGAAGAACATCTACAGCTTCTGCTCCCCTGATTTCTCCCACTATGATCCTATCCGGTCTCATTCTCAAAGAGTTCCTAACCAGATCCCTGATAGTTATTTCTCCTTTTCCTTCAAGATTCGGATGCCTGCTCTCTAGCTTGATTATATGGGGTAAATTCAAATTTAATTCCAGTGTTTCCTCTATAGTGACGATTCTCTCATCGGGCGGGATGAAATTTGAGATAACATTCAAAAATGTTGTTTTTCCTGTAGATGTAGCGCCACTGACTATTATATTCAACCTGCTCTTTACACAGATCTCAATAAAATCAGCTATTTTTTTGTTTATACTTCCGGATTTTTCCAGACTATCAATGTCTATTATATTTTTTTTGAATTTCCTTATGGTAACTACTATGTCGTTTACTGTTACCGGACTTAAAACTACATTGATCCTTGACCCGTTTTTAAGCCTTGCATCCACCATAGGGGAACTCTCATCCAATCTGAGGCCGAGAGGGCTTAATATTTTATCGACCAGGTTTCTGATATGATTATTGTCCCTGAAAATAATATTTGTTTTCCTTATTGCATCATTTTCTTCGATATAGACCTGGTCAAAATTGTTTATCATAATTTCAGTTATTTTTTCATCATTTATGAGGAAGCTGACGGGCCCGAAACCAAAGCTGTCTTCATTGATTTCTCCTGCCAGCCTGTAAATTTCTTTCTGGCTGATTATGATCTTTTTTTCGTCTGCTATTTCTTTTAAATATTTTTCGATTCTCCTGAGCCTCTCTTCAGGCAAGAATTTGTTCAAATCTTCCGCTTTGATCTTTTTTGATATCTTCTTACTTAAATAATTTAAAATATCCTTATCATTAAAGATCGAACTCATTTATTCAAATCCTCATATATTTTTTTTGAAAAAGCAGAAATGTTACTCACAATTCTAAGATTGTAACTAAAAATGGAATCAGGCCCTTTATTCAGCATTAAAAATTCTATATCCCTGTCATATGGAATAAAAGCATTAACCGGGTAGCTTAAAATTGTGTTTATACCTGTGAGCGAAACAGCAGGCCTTATATTGAATTTATTTATCGTTATATCAAAATCATAAGAGAATTCATCAATAATTATACTTTTGACCAGCACATTTAGATTATTTACTGAAATAAAGTCCGGCAGGGAAATAAAAATGTATTTATCGACTCTGTCTTTTAGTCTGAATTTATCCTGAGTAAATAAATAATAAGGAAAATCCACACAGATTATATCAAAATGCTCCTTGAGAATATCCAAAAGCTTCTCAAAATATTCTTTACAAAAAATCTTATTTTTCTCGATTTTTATGGGTGGTAATATCAGATTCAGACTGTTCTTTAAATTGATCACAAGTCTTTTTAGAATAGAGTCATCCATCTCATTCATGACTTCTTCAATATCTCCCAGGTCCCTATAACTATCATCAGTAAGATTGAAAATCAGCCTGCTGTCTCTTTTTCCTATATTTAGATCAAGCAGTAATATATTCTTTGTAGTCTCTCTGGCAAAATAAGTCGAGACGCAATAAGTCATAAAACTACAGCCGCAGCCTCCTTTGCTTCCGGTAAATAGTATGATCTTTGACTCTTCTCCATTCAGTTTATTCATCATTTATTTCCTTTCATAATTTTGAATTAATATAATACCGATCGAAAACAAAAGTCTTTACATCAAAGATTATCCCCGGGACAAACCGATATATTTATGACTCCTCTCTCCAGCGCTAAGAACACCTCTTCAGCTTCTGTCTTGCTGAGATAAAAAGTTATTATAAGAAGGCTTTCATAATCAGAGTCGAGCCGGCTATCGGTGACCAGGGGATCTACAAGAAAGTTTCCCGTACCATTTTCATTTTTTGAATAATTATCTTCAGGACTACTGCCAATCAGTATTATTTCTTTTTCCGATATGACCGTTTTCGAAAAAAGACTGCCGCTTTCCTCCTCATAATAAGTGGATATCAAATCGATACAGTCTCCCTCCTCCAGCAGTGACTTGTCCCCATAAAAGCTAACAGGGATACTGACTGCCCTTAAGTCATTAGGAATGTATGATGAGAAATCAAGATCAAAACCGCCTTCGGAATCCATGCCTTCCAATATATCTTCTGTAATGATCTCTCCTTTTGAAATGTCGTTTATTACTTCTTTTCCTATAATTCTATCCTTATCCATAATGAATTTTTCACTGAATACATTCCCCGTTATTTTTTGTTCTTCAATTGATTCACCTGTGATCTCGTCTCCTTTTTTAAGATCGACCCTTGCCACAAATATAGGATTATAATCAATGTTTTCCGGGATCTTTTCTTTTAAGCCGCTTATATACCAGAAAATGATTATTCCTCCGAGAATAGCAATGATCAGAAAAATAATGCTGATTATTTTTTGTTTTACGATCAAAGATATTCTATTCATTCTATCTGTACTTCTTTTTACTTTTTTATAATCCTGCCAAACAAGAAGTTTTTGATAAGTCTTATCAATTTACATAATAACACTATTATGTATTTATGTAAATATATAATTAATTAAAAATTCAAATATCGCCTCTTAGCAAGGCTTGGTCAACAGTGTTATAATTACTGAGAACTATCATTAAATTGCTCTAATACGCAAAAATATTGATTTATGAACAGCACTTATTATTTATTTAAAAGGGGTAAAAAGTTATCCGAAAGCGGTAAATTTCTAGAAGCAATAATGCTTCTGGAAAAAGCTAAAAAACTTGAACCTGAAAAAGGTTCTATACGGGAAACACTCGCCAGTGCATATTATAATTGCGGTCTGTATATCTCTGCCAAAAAAAACTTTATAAAAGCCCTGAAAATAGATGCGGCCAATGACTTTGCACATTACGGTCTGGGTTTATGTCTGATAAAAGAAAATAAGATAACCGAAGCACTGGGACATTTTAAAATCGCATTTTTCATGAAACCTGATCATAAAAAATATAAAGAAGTATTGGATAAATTTTCCGAATCAAAATAATCGGTTTCTTCCATCAGGATTCAAAACTAATCAAATCACCTGGCATTAAAGAGGTTTTTTCTATTGTCCCTGAATTAAATTCCAATACGAAAAAGGCATTTTTAATAAATGGAGTTGCTCTAAATGGCTTGATGCCATAATAAATGGCTAAAACTTGATTCTTTTTATCTAAAAACACGACATCTATACTGTATCTCATCCAGAAAGTATGGATACCGTTACAATTTTCAATAAGAAATCCTTCTCTGTCCCTGAGTCTTCTCCTCGTAATTAATCCAAACAATTTATCAAAAAAGGTATTTGCTTCTATTACTTCAGCAGCAATTAACTCTTTGCTGGTTTTTTCAATCAAATTGATTTTAACTGCCTTCAACCTGTATTATTTACCAAGCTCCTTTTTTACTTCTTCTTCTCCTGCCTTAAGTTCTTCTACTTGCTGCTTATCTTCTCCCAACAGTAGGGTTTGAAATTCTCCAACATGAGTTTTTTCTTCCTTGGCCACATCCATCAGGATCACTTTTATATCATTATTTTCAGTAATGGCAGCCAGCTGCTCATATAAATTTATGGCATCAAGTTCTGCAATTATCGCAACTCTAAGAATTTCCTTATTGATATTTGCTTTATCTACTTTTGTCAGATCAATCGGAATATCGGACATCATTGCTATCACCCCTTTAAAATTTGATAATTTTAAACCAACCTAATCTTTGATTTTTGGCTTATCCAACAAGATTAGCCTTTGTCTTAATTTCGGTAAATAACTATTTATCAATCCAGGATTTTAAAAGTCTCGATAGCAGCATCAAAATCCTGTAAATTTTCATCAAATTGTTCTAAATCGGTGGAAAAGGTCAGTATCCAGAAATCAGATCCATTCTTTATAATATATTGAGCCACTTTTGTCTCATTAGACTCGACAGTTTGCTCGAATATGGTCCTTCCAACCTCTTCGTTATCACCGAGTGCGACGATTTCTTGTTCAACAATATTGAATGTATACTTTGCTTTTTCATATTGCTCCGCCACACTTTCATATGAGATATCCATGTATTCTTGAAGTGATAAAACTACCTTGGATTCACCGGTAATAGTAAAAATATTTACATTACCATTTTCCTCAATCACTTCCGCATCATATCCAAAAAATACCAGATAATCTCTATTGGCGTCCACTACATCGGCCAGTTTTGATAGACCTGCTTTATTAAGATTCTCTATTACAGAATCAAGTTCTTCTTTCTTGGCGCCTTCCCAATTTTCCGGTAGGGTTATCTCAAAATCTCCTCCGTTAAATTCGGGCACAGTAGGCTGTGCTGCAGTTTTACAGCCAGCTCCGATCAGAACCATTGATACCGATATGATAATCGTCATTGATATCAAAAAAAATTTCTTCATAATTTCCCCTTAATTCTCTTTTTCATATTAAATTAATATTTTGGGTAAAACATATTATATCAGTTTTAGTCATACTTGTTAGTCTAATTTATGATTAGTTAAATACCTGTTCTCTAGCGATTCGATTTAGATTGTTCCAGAAACCATTCGTATAGTTCTGGGTTATTATAGGTCTCCGTCCAGCAATCATTCCCCAATTCCGGATAAAGAGTAAACTTTACGTTCCCACCGCAATTTTTTAATGCTCCAACCATTATCGCTGATTTCTCGGGCAGTACGGTTGTATCTTTTGCCCCGTAGAGGAATAATAACCGCAGCCCATAGTCGGAATAACCAGAAAAAAAGTTAAAAAAGAAAGTAAAATAAGTTTATATTTTCTAATCATCTTAAATAAATTCTTTTTCTCTTTATTTTATGTGAAATATTTTTCTACAGTTTTTCTGACATCTTCAAGCCAGCTTTTTCTTTTTTCCGGGGTACTTGTCACTATTACTCCATACATTTTTCTATAAAAATTTTTTACACCGCATAGACCGAATATGCAATTATTCCATAGATTCTCAAGTGGATCCTCAAACACTTTCTTTTCTCTTCCTGCCGGTGTGTTGGAAGTATTAAAAACCAGGGCGGTCCCTGCTTTTAAAAGACCATGCGGTTTACCCTCTCCACCGTCACCTTCAAGAAATTTATATGCAACTCCGGGACGTAGTACCCGATCAACCCAGCCTTTTAAAATGGCAGGCGGTTGACCCCACCAGTTGGGATGTACAATTATTATTCCATCAGATTCAGAAATCTCTTCACAGTATTTCTGGATTACCGGATCAAATATTCGATCTTCCAGTATTTCTTCTTCAGGAAGTACAGGATTAAATTTTTCAGTATACAAATCATGGAAAAACACTTCATGTCCTAAATGTCCAAGGGTTGTTGTAATAACTCCGGCAATAGCATGATTAAAACTACCCTTTCTTGGATGTGCAAGAATGACCGATATTTTCATTTTTATCAAAATTATTTTAGTAACTTATCTAATGCGGTTCGTGCATCGGGTGCCGTCTTGAAAAAATCTTCAAGTTTATCACAGGTATACATAACACAACCTGCACAATTTTCCAGCTCTTTCTCTGTGCAGCATTTACGTATTTCACAGATATTGCAGTAGGAAAACTTCTGCTCTTCCGATCGGCAGCCATTGCAGTTGATATCCTCCGGTTTGATATCCGTTTTATACATTTCCGACCACTGTTTGGCCACTTCCATACGTTTGCTGTCATCATTTTTTTGTGTGGCGATATATGCCCCACATTCAGAACAATTCAATCCACAGCAGGCAAAAATATCTTTACTTTCTCTCATTTACTACATCTACCTTCTTTCTGTAAGAAAACATTTTATCATAATTATCCAATTTATATTTTTTAATAAGACCATTCGAATATTTCCTTATTTTTTTTGCATATTCCTTATCACAATAATCTGTTTTATAAAGTTTTTCATAATCCGAAACCAGTTCTGGATACTTTTCCTTGATAAAGGTCATGACCCTTTTCTTTGCTTCCTCCCTGAAATTAAGCATATCGATTATCAAATAATCGGCACCATTTTTAGCTACCTCAGCAATAAGATTTTCGAGATTGTTTTCATTATCCGAAATATATGGAAATAAAGGTATAGAAGTTACTCCAACTATTATTCCTGCATCGTGAAATTGTTTTACAACCTCAAGACGTCTTTTTATTCCGGGTGATTTCGGTTCTATCTTCTTTTTAAAATCTTCATCCAGCACCGGTATTGTGATAACAACATTAAGAAATCCTGTCCGGGAAATTTCCTTTAGTATGTCTATATCCCTTAAAATCAAATCTGATTTGGTAGTGACCATAAGTGCATTATGATGTTTAAGAAATACTTTTAAAATCTCACGCGTAATCCTGAATTCTTTTTCTGCAGGTTGATATGGATCGGTGACAGTTGCCATATTGACGGTCCATTTCTTGTTCCATTTTTCTTTCGAGAATTCCCTGTCAAGTGCTTCGGCTGCGTTGTCTTTAACTATGATTTTGTAGGCAAACTTTCCAGTTGGAAGGCCGAGATATTCATGAGTATATCGTGCGTTGCAATACAGGCAATTATGTTCACATCCACGGTATGGGTTGATTCCCCATCTGAAAGGCAGAAACCAGACATTTAGCCGATGAAGCATTTTTTCAACCGAGGTATGCTCATAAATGATTTCTTTTGATTCTTCCATAGTTCAGTTTTAAAAAAGGTATCATCATGGGTACTTTATCCTTATATTCGATAAATTTGCTGCCAAAATCTTTAAGCAGTCTCTTCTCTTCGATAAACCTGAGATAGATGATTCCCCAAAAAAATAAAAAAACCAATACTGCAATACAAACCAAAGAATCCAGATAAATCGCCAATCCGAAATATACTAAAAACATACCAAAGACCATCGGATTACGTGAATATCTGTAGGGTCCCTTTATTACCAATTTTTTTGTCCGTGGACTGATCTCAACACCAAATCCGTCTGCAGGACCACCTTTTCCTATTACAAATAATACTATATTGGACCATATTGCAAATATCATTCCGATTAGAAAAAACGGAGTAGATATGATTATTTGTAAATTAATATTATCAATCATTTTTACTCCTACCCATGTGTTTGTATCACTACCCAACCTGTAGAGCAGAAATGGGATCAGAATTATGAAAATAAAAAAACCGATCATATATCCGAAAATGTATCTATAAAGTTTTTTCATTTGATAATTTTAAAACAACGCTGTTTTTTATTTTTCATGCACTCTTTTGATTCGCATTTGTAGCAAATCTCGTTCTTAAGATATCCTCCACTGAAAAATTCTTTTAAGTTGTCGAGTGTGGTCTCTGCAATATTATGCAGGGCTTCTTTTGTAAAGAATCCCTGATGTGAGGTGATGAGGACATTCGGAAAAGTTATTAGACGGGCTAAAATATCATCGGATATCATCTCCGTAGAATAATCTTCAAAGAAATACTCACTTTCTTCCTCGTAAACATCCAGACCGGCCGAGCCTACCTTACCGGCTTTAAGCATTTTTATAAGTGCACTGGTATGTATCAGTTTTCCTCTTCCGGTATTTATAATCATGACTCCATCCTTCATTATCTTGATGGTCCTTTCATTAATCATGTGTTCGGTTTCACGTGTAAGCGGACAATGAAGTGAAATAATATCCGATTTTTTAAAAAGCTCATCCAAGCTTACGTATTTGAATTTCATTTCTTTCACATAGATCTCATCAGGATAAGGATCGTATGCCAGGATTTTCATACCGAATCCCTTTAATATCGAAATAAGAACTTTTCCTATCTTACCTGTTCCTATTATTCCTGCTGTCTTTCCATACATATCAAATCCAAGCAATCCGTTAATTGAAAAATTACCGTCACGTATGCGGTTATACGCCTTATGGATCTTCCGATTAAGCGAGAGTATTAGCGCGGCAGCATGTTCTGCTACCGCATAGGGAGAATAAGCGGGCACCCGAACCACATGGATTTTACCAAAAGCTGCCTTAAAATCGACATTATTATATCCTGCACTTCGAAGGGCTATTATTTCAATATTATGCTCAAATAAATGCTTTATGACTTCTTTATTGATTGTGTCGTTTACAAAAGCGCACACTGCATCAAAGCCATATGTTAGTTCCACTGTCTGAGGATTAAGATGTGCATCAAAATAGTTAATATTAAATCCAAAACTTTCATTGACTCTATCAAATGATTCCCGGTCATATGGTTTCGCATCAAAGAAAGCTATTTTTTTATTTAAATTTTTCATTCAAGTTCCTATTTCTTTTTAAGCCATTGGATATATTCAAGAATATTATTATCCGGATCGGAGAAATATACCCATGCCGCATCATCCTTTGTCTCAAGTGGGCCGTGTACTATAGGAATATTACTCTTCCTGAGTAGATCAACTGAGGATCCCATATTTTCAACTTCCAGACAAAAATGGGGACAGTATGGCTTTTTTATTTCAGATTTTTTGTACTCTCCTTTTAGATCCAGGATTAACTCAAGTCGTGCATCTTCATGTTCCAGGAACGCATATTCTTCCTTCTCTTCTTCATTTGTGACTCTGGATTTGAGTTTAAATCCCATTTTTTTGGTGTAAAAACTAATAGAAGAATCCATATCTGAAACCTGAAAGGCAAAATGATCAAAGCTCATTACGTTCTCCTTTAAATATATTAATATAAAAGTATGATCCTGTATCCTTTTATTTCGAAACTTGTTAATATTTAACTTGGTCGGGATGGGGGGATTTGTTCTTTCGTCTCGCTTCGCTCGCTGCAGAGACGCAGACTCCCTCGCTGACGCTCAGTCCGTCTTTTCAAATCCCGTAAATATGCCACTGGTATGTTTACCTGCAATAATTTTAAAATTTCTCATGCTTTTTAACCTAAATCTGGTCGGGATGGGGGGATTTGAACCCCCGGCCTCAGCGTCCCGAACGCTGCGCGCTAAACCAAGCTGCGCTACATCCCGATCAAACAATCCCTACTTGAGCATAATATATTCTATCAACTCCGGATAGGATTTAAAAGAAAATAAAGGTGTTAAAATTATAGGCAAAATCATCTTTTAAAAAACCTCACAAAGTAGTATAAATCTAAGAATATATTTAAGTATATATTTTTGACGTTAATTTTAATTTATTTGTAATATGGATGTTAGAAAATTTATTTTGAGTTTTAAAAATAACTTTAAAATAATCTCGCAGTCTTTAAAATCCAGAAACTATAGATTATTCTTTATCGGCCAGAGCGTATCGCTTATTGGAACGTGGATGCAGGTAATAGCCTTAAGCTGGCTCGTGTATGACCTTACAAATTCTGCATTGCTGCTTGGACTGGTTGGTTTTTTCAGCCAGGTACCGTCATTTTTCATTACACCCTTTTCGGGAGTACTAGTAGACAGATGGAACCGGCATAGAATACTCATCGCTACACAGGTTTTATCTATGATTCAGGCATTTATTCTGGCTTTTCTAACTCTTTCAGGGAAAATAACAATCTTACAGGTTATCCTTCTTAGCCTGGGCCTGGGATTAATTAATGCTTTCGATATGCCGGCAAGACAGGCTTTTGTAATCGAGATGGTCGAAAAAAGAAGTGACCTTGCAAATGCAATCGCGCTGAATTCTTCGATGGTAAACAGTGCGAGATTAATCGGTCCCGCAATTGCCGGAATACTTGTGGCTGCCGTCGGTGAAGGCTTTTGTTTTCTGATAAATGGCATAACCTTCATGTCTGTTATCTTCTCTCTCCTTGCTATGAGACTTAAGAAAAAACCGAAACATAGATATTCCAATAATATTTTACAGGATATAAAAGAAGGTTTCAGATATTCCTTCGGTTTTATTCCGATAAGATCGATTTTACTTTTCCTGGGACTCGTAAGTTTTATCGGCATGCCTTATACGGTATTTATGCCTATTTTTGCAAAGGATATTTTGCACGGCGGTCCTAATCTTCTGGGTTACCTGATGTCTCTGGGGGGTATAGGAGCGTTACTGGGAGGAATTTATCTTGCTTCAAGAAAAACCATTGTGGGTCTGGGGCGAATCCTGGCTGCAGCAACCGGCATATTTGGAATAAGTTTGATATTGTTTTCGACATCCCGAATTTTATGGCTTTCACTTCTTATGATGCTGGTAAGCGGATTTGGCATGATAATACATATAGCTGCCTCCAATACTATTCTGCAAACAATAACCGAGGATGATAAACGCGGGCGTGTCATGAGTTTTTTCACAATGTCTTTTATGGGAATGACACCGTTTGGTACTTTATTGGAAGGTGCTCTTGCCAATTGGATTGGCGCAGCCAATATAGTATTGATAAGCGGCGGGATATGCATACTGGGTACTATCATTTTTTCGATCAAACTTCCAGCGATAAGAAAAATTGTGAGACCTATATATATAAAAAGGGGAATCATAAGTGAAATTGCAAAAGGTGTTCAGGTAGCAAGCGATGCAAAGATCCCGCCTAAGCCATGAGCAATATCTTTATTATTTGACAATAGATCAGGATAAAGAAACAATTAAGATATTTTAAATATTATCTATAAGTTCTATGGCGTTTTTGAAGCTATCGATTTTAAAAAATCCATCTCTTATTCTCGATATACCCTTTTCGCCCTTAAAAATCCATGATAGGCGCTTTCTGAATTCCCTAACTGCTCTATCTTCTCCCTTGAAATAGATCATGAATTTTAAATATAGCTCTGATAATTCTTTTTTCCATTCAAGGTCGGGTTCAGATACGGAATCGAATATCTTATTAGTTGATTCTTTGTAATCGGCCAGAAGAAATACCAATATATTTGTAAGTAGCCACAGCCGGCCTTTTACTGCTCTGCCAATCATTATCCCATCACAGCCAGTATAATCCATTATCTCTACAGCTTTTCCGGGTGAATCGATATCCCCGCTGACTATTACAGGAATTTTGATCTTTTCTTTTACTTTTTTTATAAGTTTATAATCTGCCACTCCCGAAAAACCCTGCTTTACTGTCCTCCCGTGAATAGAAATAGCTTTTGCTCCGGAATGTTCAGCAATTTTTGCAATATCCAAAATATTGATACTTTCAGCATCCCAGCCGATTCTTGTCTTTATGGTCAACGGTTTTTTTAATACCGAAGAAAGCCTTTTTATTATTTTTTTGACTTTTTCTTTATCCTGAATGAGATATCCGCCGCTTTTGGCTTTTAGCACCTTCGGAACCGGACATCCCATATTGATATCTATAATGTCAGCCTTATCCTCGATCCGCAGCGCAGCTTCCGCAATTATTTCCGGGTCCGGTCCAAATATCTGCAAGGCACAAGGTCTTTCGTAATTGGTGATTTCCGACAGGGTCAGACTCTTTTTTTGACCGTAAACTATACCATAGCTGCTTATCATTTCGGTACAATTAAGGGCAGAGCCAAAAAATCTCGCGAAAATCCTGAAAGTATTATCGCTTATACCTGCAAGCGGAGCAGAAATGAGAGGATTTTTTATTTCTACATTTCCGATTTCAAACGAGTGCTCCGGAATATCAAAATCAAACTTATACTTATTGGTGTCGGATACCGGCAGCCTTCCTGACAGGCTGACTGGTATATGTTCAATAAAATATTTTAAAACTAATTTTCCGAGTTCATCTATAAGATCGGGTAGTTTAAATGATTTCAAATTATTAAAGCATTACATTCTTTTTTCTAAAACGGCTATATTACAATAAAATCGTTATTTATTTTTATCAAAGAGTATCCTTAAACCTTTCAGGGTTAAATCGGGGTCAAAAGTCTTGATCCATTTACTTTTACCTACCATAAGAAATGCCAGACCGCCAGTGGCAATTACTTCAGGTTTAAAACCATTATAATTTTTATTAAGCTCTTCTATTATCTTCTCGATAATAAAATCAGCCTGTCCCAGAAATCCGTATAATATACCGGCACGGACTCCATCATTTGTATTTTTTCCCACCACCGATTCCGGCCAGTTCAAATCGACCTTGGATAATCTGGCAGCATTGCTAAAAAGCGCTTCGGATGAAATTTCTATACCGGGAGCAATCACTCCGCCTATATATTCTCCTCCGGGTGTTAATATATCAAAAGTGGTAGCTGTCCCAAAATCCACTACGATTGCCGGATAACCATATATTTCTTTTGCCGCTACGGAATTTGCAATCCTGTCCGCTCCTATTTCCGCAGGGTAATCGTATTTTATGATAAGATTGGATTTTACATTGTCTGTCACTATAAACGGTGTCTGGTTGAAATATCTGCGACTCATTTTAGTGATTTCGTCAAGTATGCTGGGAACAACACAGGAAATTGCAATATTTTCAATATACCTGGGATCAAATTTAGAATTCCTTAAAAAATTGAAAACTGCAGACGCAATCTCGTCAGATGTCTCATATTTAGGCGTGACCATCCTCCATGAAGCAAGGATTTTATCTTCCTTAAAAAGTCCTATAACAGTTTGCGTGTTTCCTATATCTATTGCCAGCAGCATAATAAACCTTTCTTTTATGATTTTTTCCAGCTCTTTACCAAATCTACTTTTTCGATGAAATTGCTTTTTTTAATAAGCTTTTCTATATTTTCCCCTTTCAATTTAAATCCCGGAGATATCTCGCTTAAGGGGACCAAAACAAATTTTCTTTCATCTATCCGGGAGTGGGGAATAGTTAAAAAATCGGATTCTATGGACACCTCTCCATAATACAATAAATCCAGATCTATAATTCTGGGGCCATATTTTTTCTCTGACCTTTTCCTTCCCATATCATATTCGATACCTTTTAAAAATCCCATCAGTTCAAACGGACTGACTTTTATATCGACTCGGGCCTGCAATACTATATTATAAAAAGAATTTTGTTCTTTGAGATACATTGGTTCCGTTTCATATATAGATGACACTTTGATTATTTCAATATCAGGATTTGAGTTGATTAAATCGACAGCTTTTCTTAAATTGTCTTCCCTGTTTCCAATATTTGACCCGAGGGATAGGTAAATATCGACTCCATCACTTTTTTTGTCCCACCTATATTCAATCCCAACAGACTCGAGATTCTCTTTCATGGGTGGAGATGTTTTTTCTATTCTGACAGATACTTTTTCTACCAGTGGCGATATTTCAAAAATCCTATCGGCTATGGTTTGAGTCAGGGTTTCAAGGAGATTAAATCTACAATTGTCATTTATATCCTTTACAAGTCTTATTACTTCAGAGTAGTTCAGGGTATTTTCTAGACTATCCTCATTTTTATTTTCACCTAAAAAGTTATCTTTGTTCAATAAAACTTCAATATTGTAACGGAAATTCTGGCCATTCTTCTTTTCTATCTCTTTGACTCCATGATATCCGAATAAATTAAGATTTTTTATTATTATTTTAAACATTCCGATTCCTATAAATGACTAAAACCCATTAATAATACACTTTGCGACCTTAACCGCCCTTATAGTTTCCTTAACGTCGTGCACCCTTAAAATATTAACACCATTTACAACGGAATAAACCGCTGCAGCAATGCTGCCCTCGAGCCTCTCTTCTACTGGCAAATCCAGGATACCTCCGACAAAAGATTTTCTCGAAGCTCCGATTAGTACGGGAAATCCCAGCACTGTCAACTCTTTGACTTTGTTAAGTATTTCCAGGTTATGTTCGAGAGTTTTTCCGAATCCAATACCGGGATCTATTATTATTTTTTCGGGTTTTATCCCAGAACCGGTTGCCATATCGGTTTTTTCTTCGAGATAATCATAAATCTCATCCATTACATTTTCGTATTCCGGATTCTTCTGCATGTTTTCAGGTGTTCCCTTGATGTGCATGATAACCACAGAAACATCTCTTTCTGGAATCACTTTTACCATTTGAGGGTCCATGGAAAGACCGCTTATATCATTTATTATATGCGCTCCTGCGTCTATAGCCTTCCTTGCTACTTCGGACCTGTAAGTATCGGCAGATATTAAAATATCGTAATTCTTCTTTATATATTCGATCGCCGGAATAATCCTTTTAGTTTCCTCATCAGGGTTTACCGGAATAGAACCGGGTCTGGTTGACATTCCTCCCACATCGATTATATCCGCTCCTTCTTTTACCATGACCTCGATTCTTCTTAATGCTTTATCTTTCTCAAAATAAAATCCGCCATCATAGAAAGAATCCGGTGTAATATTCAAGATCCCCATTATCAGTATGTCTTCGTCCAGGTTAAATTTTTTCTTATCGATCACGAGTTCTTTTCTTTTTCCAATTTTATCCAATCTGTCCAAATATTCTTTTAATTCACCGGATAATTCTTTCAGACCAAAAGGCTGTTCCTTAATCTTATCGATCAAACTTTCAATGGTTTTTATCGTACCCTGGACGATAACATCGGATTTCCCTTTTATCTCTGTCCTGCTGCCTGCCTCTAAAAGCGTATTTCTTGACGTAACAACATCCCCGCCCCTGGCAAGCATTTCCTGTTTTAAAATATTTGCACCCAATGGATTTATTCCTTTGATCTTTAAAGAAATTGGAAATATTTTTTCTATCATTATTCGGGAACCGGCAGGTGTAGCTCCTATCTTTTTGTTCTCCTTCAGGCCTTCCGGCCTGGTTTTAATGTCAAGTACCCTTATTTTAAATTTCATATACTTAAAACATTATTTATCTTTTTTTATAAGCGCCACTGCTTCGGCTCTTGAAGCAGGATTTTCTTTAAATAAACCCCGTACGGCAGAAGTCACCGTTAAAGTATCGGGTTTCTTTACTCCCCTCATACTCATACACAAATGTTCAGCTTCGACAATGACCAGAACCCCTCTGGGTTTTAGCTTTCTCATAAGGGTATCCGCTACTATAGAGGTCAATCTTTCCTGGACCTGCAATCTTTTGGATGCAATATCAAGTACTCTGGTAAGTTTACTAAGACCTATGATCTTTCCGGTTTTATTGGGAACATAAGCTATATGAGCTTTCCCTACAAAAGGGGCCAGATGATGTTCGCATACCGAATAAAAGGGGATATTCTTGATCAATATTATCTCGTCATGGCTTTCGTCAAACATAGGTTCCAGTTCACTGGCCGGATCTTTCCCGATCCCGCTGAATATTTCCTCGTACATCTCAGCAACTCTTCCCGGAGTTCCCTTAAGACCCTCTCTATTTAAATCCTCTCCAATACCTTTTAATATTAGCTTTACTCCCTCTTCTATCATTTTTTTATCCACTGGTTAACTCCTGTCCAAAATTAATGAAATATTTTTCATCATAAATGATAAGCATTTTTAATAAATAAAGAAATAGGTATATCAGAAGCTGGTTATAAAGTGCTTGGTTTTGGAAATTGAAATAACTTACTTAAATAAAAATTTAATTATTATTTGCTGCTTTTTCCGGCTGCCTTTACGGCTTTCTTTTTTACGGTTTTTATTACATTATTATTATCTATAATTTCACTTTTTTCCTCTAGCTTTTCAACTCTCTTGCTTTTCTGGCTTTCTACTTTTGATAATACCTTTAGTATATCATCTCTGCTGAGAGTTTCTTTCTTCATCAACTCATTGGCCAAATCAGTTAAATTCTTTTTATTTTTTAAAAGTACCTTTCTTGCCATCTCATAGCAGTCCATAATTATATTATGAACTTCATCATCGATAGCAGAAGCTATTCCATCACTATAGTGAGGTCTCCCAATTTCTTTTCCCAGGAATACCTCTTCTTCTTCCCCCTTAAAAGTGATTGGACCCAGCCTTTTACTCATGCCATATTCTGTAATCATTTTTCTTGTAATTTTAGTAGCTCTGTCCAGGTCATTTTGAGCACCCGAGGTTATATCATTGAAGTTCATTTCTTCGCTGACCCTGCCCCCCAGAAGCTGGGTAATATTGTCTATAAGCTCTCTTTTAGATTTCAAGAATCTATCTTCCTCGGGCAGGGTAATTACATAACCCAGTGCCCGTCCCCTTGAAATAATGGATATTTTATGAATGGGGTCGGTATGGGGAAGAACATATGAAAGTATTGCATGACCCGATTCATGATAAGCTATTATTCTCTTTTCTTCTTCCGATATGATTCTTGATTTTTTCTCGGGTCCGGCTATAACTCTTTCCACTGCTTCTTCTATCTCAAACATAGTCAATTTTTTCTTATTATGTCTTGCTGCCAGAAGAGAAGCTTCGTTGAAAAGATTGGCCAGGTCGGCACCGGTAAATCCGGGTGTCTGTTTGGCTATATTCTTTAAATTAATGCCTTTATCCAGAGGTTTTCCTCTGGCATGTATCTTCAGTATCTCCTCCCTGCCCAGTAAATCGGGTCTGTCGACAACTATCTGTCTGTCAAACCTTCCCGGTCTTAGCAGCGCAGGATCCAGAATGTCAGGTCTGTTTGTAGCCGCAATCAATATCACTGTGCTGTCGATATCAAAACCATCCATCTCTACCAGCAGTTGATTCAAAGTCTGTTCTCTTTCATCATGACCTCCGCCCAGACCGGCTCCCCTGTGCCTGCCAACCGCATCGATTTCATCCATAAATATTATTGCAGGTTGACTTGCCTTGGCCTGAGTAAATAAATCCCTGACCCTCGATGCTCCAACACCGACAAACATCTCCACAAATTCGGAACCGCTAATGCTGTAGAATGGCACACCGGCTTCACCTGCAACTGCCCTTGCCAGAAGCGTTTTACCGGTTCCGGGGGGCCCGTATAATAAGACACCCTTTGGAATCTTTGCTCCCATTGCCTTGAATTTACTCGGGTTTTCCAGAAATTCTTCAATTTCTCTTAATTCTTCTACAGCTTCGTCAACACCCGCCACATCTTTAAAGGTGACTCTTTTTTTACTCTTATCAACCAGTCTCGCCTTACTTTTTCCAAATTGGAGGACTTTGGAACCTCCTCCTTGAAGTTGATTCATCATAAAGAAAATCAAGCCAAACATTATGACAAAAGGTATCGCGCTTATTAAAATCTGAAGCCATATGGATTGTTTCTGATTATCGATCTTGAATGATAAATTATTATCCAGCAGCAACTGTGTAACATCATAATCCCCTAAAAATGAAACCTCGAACCTGGTTCCGTCTTTTAATTCGCCCTCGACTATCCTATCCTCTCCTTTGATCACCATTGGAGACGAAGTGCTTATTTTATCCTGCTCCACAGCTTCGACGAACTCATCCAAATTGAATTCTGTGACTGGCTGTGAAAGAAAAAGTGGATTTCTTAAAATCAAGAACATAACCACTATAAGTAATATTAATAATGCAATATTTTTAAATCCTCTGCTATTAAAACCTCTATTTTTCAACTTAAAACAACTCCTTATTTAAATATTCTTTCCTTACGCTTTTTAGATGATAATATAATTACTCTTCATTTTCAATATACCCTATAAAAGGGAAATTTCTATATTTCTCTGCAAAATCAAGACCATATCCTACCACAAACTTATTGGGGATATCAAATCCCTTATATTTGACCTTGTTTACTGTTTTTCTGGGAACATCTTTATCCAGAAGAGCGCAGACTTCTATGCTTTTAGGATTTCTGGCCTGCAGGTTTTTTACCAGATAATTCAAAGTCCTCCCTGAATCGACGATATCCTCTATGATTAACACTTCTTTATTCTCTATGCTGAATTCGAGGTCTTTTGTTATTCTTACAATACCCGAACTTACCTTGGAATTCCCATAACTGGAAACCGCCATAAAATCAAAAGTGACAGGAATCCTGATCTCACGGCATATATCGGCAAGAAAGATGAAAGAACCTCTCAGAATCGACACCAGAACCGGATTCTTATCATTATAATCCTTTGTTATTTCTTTTCCTAATTCCTTGATCCTGCTGCAGAGCTCTTCTTCACCGATAAGTATCCTTACTTTAGTTTCGCCGCATATTAAGACTTTTTCACCGTTAACCACTTTGAATTTAAATAATCCCATTGGCCACTCCAAATAAAAATATAATTTTATTAAATCATATATAAATCATTTTTCATATAGCTTCAGATGAAGCACTTCTCTTGTTTCTCCGGTTATTTTTACCCGTTCATCGATCCTGTATTTACCGACCCATATTATTTTTTCACTATCCGCAAATACAGGAATTGATTTTCTTAAATGTATTGGAATTTTATTATCGATAAAAAAATCCTGAAGCTTTTTCTCGCCTTTCATACCCTGAGGATAGAATTTATCCCCATTTTTCCAATTTCTTACTTTTATCGGAGTCTTTATTCTGGCATAATCAAGAAAAGCTTCTGTCTTTTTGGCTTTATTGAAATCTATTTTATCCTTATTTAGTTCCAATACTTCCGATGACAACTCGAGATTAAAATCTTTTATCTTCATTCTGGTACCGACTTTTATTTCTTTTCCCTTCTTCCTTTTATCTATCTTTTTTTCATCTGCTTTAAGAAATTGTTTGAATTCATCCGATAAGAGTCCTGTGTGGGAAGTATTAGCAAAATAAATATAATCTCCTATTTTAAAAACTCTTATCTTTTCTCCTATCTGTATAATTTTACTTTCTCCTCCCGAAATGCATATTCCCAGAGTATCATCTACGTTATCAAAACTTATATCTTCAAGACTACCGTTTACTATCTCTATTGCCGATAAAATAATTCTTCTCCGGATAGCTATAGCTTCTTTTTGGATCTCTGATACCGGAATTTTTACTGGTCCGATATATTTCCCGGATCTGTTTCTATTAAGCGAAGCCATTCCGGTCATCCTGGCTGCCGAGTAATCCTTTAAAAAATCATCTTCATCCTTCAATATGCTCAGGGATCTCAATATATTGGATTTGAAGGAAATCCGGAAGTGCTTACTCATAAACGGTATAAGAAGATTTCTTATTCTGTTTCTGAAGTAAATATTCTCAAGATTGGTTTTATCCAGACAATAAGATATTTTCTTATCCTCCAGGTAAGAAATAATATCTTTTCTGAAAATATCGATAAGGGGTCTTATAAATTTTCCGTTTACCGGTCTAATACCGGTAAGCCCTCTTGTTCCCGTACCTCTCAGGAGGTTCATAAAAAAAGTTTCTATATTATCATCTGCGTTATGACCCGTGGCAATCTTTCCGATATTTTTTTTGTCAGAGATTTCGAGCAGTTTTTCAATTCTGAGATTCCTTGCTCCTTCCTGGAAAGAGAGTTTATGATATTTGCACCACCGTGCTGCATCCATTTTTTGTTTAAACAGTTCTATATTCAATTTTTTATATAATCTTTCTACAAATAAAGCATCACTCGCCGATTCACCATTCCTTGTCATATGATCCAGAGTGTAGCCAAAAAGGTTTAAATCTAAAAACGGACGCATAAGATATAACAAATGAGTCAAAAATACAGAATCGGGTCCACCGGAGACAGAAATCAATATACTATCGCCTTTTTTTATCATGTCATAAGTTTCGATAGTTTTTAGTGTTCTGGAAATAGCCCTGTCTCTGGCAAATTGGGAGTTATATAATTCTTTCATTTGAGTACCGAAACGCTTCTAAAATTAATCTTGATGACTCACAAAATTTAACCTGGTTATACTTCTTGCGTTGCCATTTCTTTCGTCTATATCGATAATAACCGCATTGATCAGATAATCGTCTTCAGCCACTGTAAATTTCTGCGGCATGAGCTTCAAGAATCTTTCAATTATATTTTCTTTCTTCACCCCAATAACCGAATCTCTCGGCCCGACCATTCCGACATCTGTGATATATGCGGTGCCTCCTGGGAGGATTCTTTCATCGGCTGTCTGGACATGCGTGTGAGTACCAACCAGCGCACTTACTCTGCCGTCGAGATACCATCCCATTGCGACTTTCTCGGAAGTAACCTCGGCATGAATATCCACTACAATTATCGGGGTCTCTTTTTTTATGTGTTCCAGAATTTTATCCATGCATCTGAACGGGCAATCCAGATATTCTACGAATACCCTGCCGCAAATATTTACCACAGCTATTTTGTTGTTTCTTTTATCGGACATAATATAATATCCGTTTCCGGGGGTCCCCGGCGGGTAATTTGCCGGTTTTAAAAGCCGCGGCTGCTCTTCGAGATAATCATATATCTCTTTTTTCTTATATATATGATTTCCC
>Ga0209323_10000252_pt1 | contig 33847 bp, 53 predicted proteins | sample Rifsed19ft2_FD_184014 | JGI IMG/M metagenome (GOLD analysis project Ga0209323, IMG submission 184014) | Soil microbial communities from Rifle, Colorado, USA - sediment 19ft 2 (version 2) | ecosystem: Environmental > Terrestrial > Deep subsurface > Rock core/Sediment | place: Rifle, Colorado...
GATCAGCACATAATGTAAATCCCAATTCAGTTTTTGTATGTGTGCTTTTATCCAGAATAGACCTCATTGAATTTATTGTCTTATCTGGTAGAGTATAACTGTTCAGTTTTATTGACATTGCTGCATCACTTAGATTTTCTTATTTCTTATAAGTCATTACATTCATGATAAATAATCGTGCAGAATCACGCAAGATTGCGTATAACACCATGTTAGATGTCCCAGGAGGAATATTAAGAATAGTACTTAGGGCACAAACCTTGAAAAAGTATCTATGAGGCTTTCCAGGAAGGGGACATGGTCTCCGTATCCAATCTTACCAAAATCATTTAATGCTTGGTATGCAACATCACCAAATGGCCAATTTTCCAATCTTGGAGTATTTGGCAGCCATTTTGGTAATCCTCGATGTTATATATTACCCAGTGGATAAATGGTCTATTTGGTGCATCAGGATCATACATAATTATGCAATACTTGCAGTATTATTAGGTATTCCTGTCCATGTCAACTGTGGAGATCTATCCCTACCATCACACGTATATTCAGCAGGGATTGTTGAATGCATCAGAGATGATTGTAATGTTGTCCATATTTTTATAATTTTTCACTTGTCATATTATTATCACAACAATGTTTTAGCGTTTTATGTCAGGACAGTCACATTCTCTACATTTTGCTTCTGCATGTCTCATTACTATCGATAATTTATATAGTTGATCTCTAGAAAGTTCTGGAATTCTTTCGTGCTGTATGTCATCACCTACTCTTTCGAGCCAATGAGTTATAACTTTACACTCAAAAGATAATTTTTTGTATTCTTCATAGTATTTATCAAATAATACATTTGTCATTATTTCCTCCTTACATATTCAATTTTTCCATAGTTTCATATATTTCATATATTGTTTCTCTTGTTCATATACAATACTTAGATCTGCGTATAAACAATGGATCTAATATTTCATCAGCATCGATTATTAATATCCATTCCTTTGTTGCATTTTCTATTGCTTTATTTCTTAATGCTCCCCAATTGTTATCTAGACTTCCATCAATTATTTTTACAGGATGTTTGTCAGTGTCATATTCTTTGAGAATTTCTCTTGTGTTGTCGATGGACCTCTCGTCTATTACTACTATTTCATCTAAAAATCAGAAATATTTTCTAATATATTTCTAATATTGGATGATTTATTTCTTGTTATTATACATGCTGATATTGTTGGAGTTGCCATAAAAATCCATGTCGATTTCATCTTGAATTGTAAATTCTGGGATTGTCTCATAATTTGGCTCGCCACTTGAACCAACATGTGGAGTTCCCATGTTTTTTCTCATACAATCAAAAATTTGCTTATAATACTCTGATTCTCGATGAGAAAAATATGGAGGATAATCCCCAGTTGATTTAAAACTAATAATTTCTTCTGGTTTTAATCTTCTAAAAAATTCACCATATTCGTTTGTTTCGAAATAAAAAATATTCCACCATTGGTGTTCTTCTTCATCATATTCATGAATACCGAGTTCATTATTAATTCTGTCCAAATCTAATTGTGTTACATGTTTTTCATTATAACACCATAATGCAAGAGTATGACTCATTTTATTACTCGATAACTTTCTACCATTTACTCATTCTCCTGAGCAGTTCTTTTATTCATAAATTAATTTTATAAGATTTTAGATACAATTCGAGAAAGTGCAAAGTATCATCTTTAATCCGTTTAACAATACTGAGCAAAGCTCCATTGAAGAACGCCTTTATATTTAAAAAAATATCTAGGACATTTTCATATTTTACCACTTCTCCAATAGCTAATCCTTCATCAATATCTTTAATAATTTTATCTATTCGTTCTCTTTGGTTGCACACATCAGCTAATTTTTCTATATCTGTCAATAAATCTTCTAAGATGCCATCTATAGATTGTTCCATTGATTTCAATACATCGATATTTGCAATTTTTGATTTTCTAAAAATTAAATATAATCCTCCAATTGCAATTAATGAGTCACAATATGTTAAAATTCCTGTAATGCGGTCTATACATTTAACTCTATCTTCGTAAGTTCTTTTTATATCTTCGAATGACATTCCATCATTTGCCATTTAATTACCTCACATGATACTGATGATAGAACTTGTAACATTTCAATTTAAATATATCTTCCCTGCACTTGAGAATAAGTAAATAAACAGGTTAAAAATCTTTATTATCTTCTTCACAATGGTAGAAATTATTATGCTTATTATGTGCCAAAACTATATAAATTTTGTTGTAATAGAGATAGTCCGATATGCACAGAAGTTTATGATATACATTCGTTAATTATCGTAAGTTATAAAATTGGTTCAGAATGTAGATTAGTATAATCATGACAACATTTCCTAATTATTTCTATTTCTACTCTCTCCATAAATTCTGCTACTTTTTCTGCTTCTTCTCTAGATAAATATGGTCTAATATTAATATCACCTATCTGTAATATAAAAATAGGGCCAATCTCTGTTTCTATTTCTTTAATTTTGACTAACTCTTTGTGCATATTTTCTTCTGAATTGTTTTTGTCTTCTATAATTTCTTCTTCATTTATTGAATTTTTTCTCCATATGATATTAATAATTTTTGATATTATCTTTCTTATTGTAACTTTTATAATTAATAAAATATCAAAAATATATTGTTTGAATGATGTCAACTACCCCCCTGAAGGGCGGGGCTTGTTATTGTTCTGCACCGTCCCTTCTTGCGAAGTTTCCTTATTCTCAGAAGAAACTTGTTCAATCATTTCTGATTGAATAGAGGTTTCTTTCTCCAAAGGCTTAAAATCGGGATATGGCATCCCTACTACATTTATCAGTGTTTTTGTATCTTTAAGCAAATTCTGATAAGTGATACTTCTATCTCTTATCACTATTGATGCATCAATATCTCTATCTTCAATATGGTTACATTTCTTACATTTGAAGATTCTATCTGATATCTTGATATCATTTATGTACCCACATTTGCTACATTCTTTTGTTGTATTTTTTGGATCTACAAACTCTACTATTTTACCGGCCCATTCTGCCTTGTATTTAGTGAGAAGTTGTATCTGATACCAGGATGTATCAGCAATACTTTTTGAATATCTACGATTACGCATCATATAATATGTGTATATGGATCTTACTATGTTATAATTCATATCATATATTAAATTTTAAAAAAATACTTCATATTATGGATCTTCTTTTCTCCATTTAAGTAGGTCTTCTTTGAATCCAACTGCTATACAAAATGTGTCAGTTGAATAATTATCCATCTGTGCAATTACTTTTTTTAATATTTCTCTCGCTGATTCTGATTTTTTTCTGTGAAGATAATTTCTTTCAATATCTTTTTGCTTAATAAGAGTTTCATTAATTTCATCGATATGTACAATATCCTCGTCAATTATATCTTTAAGATTTTTTGCAAATTCCTTCGTCAAGCATATCTTTTCCATATGTACCATGTTTATTCCTCCTTATATAAATGGCATAGTAAGCATAGTCAGGACTATTTATGAATATTTTTATATTAGGCTTATTTCATTGGATGACTCAAAAAAATTTTATCATATTATCTTCTACTAAATTCTAAATGATTCAAGATTTCTGCTTTTGGTATCTTCCAAACGTGCAATATGTTATCCCAACTCTCATCAAAACCAAATAGATAATAGATATCATATGTTTTATCTTTGACCTGAAAGTCCCATTTATCAATTTTTAAGTTTGATACAATTATACCAATTTTTCCATTTTTATTCATTAATTGAATTGGTAGATCACATTCTCCAAAATGACAATCAGGAATTCCATTAATTCCTTTTTTGCAGTCCAAACATTCTGGAATTGAAATATTTTCTAATTTTGCAACCATGACTTTGGTTGAATGTTCTATAAGATCTTTGTTATTCATTTTTTTCTAAATATAATTTTCATCCTTGTCAGGTGACCCCTGCCTAGTGGCCAACTTTAGCTGGGAACTGGTCTTACTTCAGGCGGGGGTGTACCCAACACTATATTGTCATCCCCAAGCGCCGAACCCTTGCAAAGGCTCGGCAGAAGGTAACGATATACGATCTTATTCACAATTGAATAAGTTTAAATATATTCCCTATGGTACAATTATTCCTATATTCGTATCTTCATTTCGCAGCCTTGAATATTTACGGAGACCATCTCTCAGTTCAATGAATCTCTCTGTACCATCATCTTGCAGTTGATATAAACCCTGTACATCTTTTTTCAGGTCGGTTATTGGGTCGAATTTCGTATTAACGAGAAGACGCCAGCGCTGGTCATAGTTACGATCCTTTTTTTCACCGTGAAAATAATGGAAAATGGTTCCAGGCATATAGCCCACATTTTTGCGAATGTGTTTCAAAGCTCTATCTTGCCAGGTATAACATAATTTTTTATAACTGTCCGAATAGCCAGGATTTATTGTACGCTCCACCTGACCGTAAAGAGCATTCGCCATGACCCAATCTCCGCTTCCAAGTATAGTCCAATCTATTAAACCACCTACCTTAGATAATGCCTCTTTCCGTGCAGCCCAAGCAAATCCAGGATGAGCATAGGCCCATTCTCTTCCTTTTATTCCTTTCCTCATAATGCCATAGTAATAACCTTCCTTTATTCTTTCAACAAATTTGTCTTGTTCTTTGAATTTGCTATATACAAATGCAGGAGTCATTACAGATGGTTCATAATTCACTCCTAGATCTTGTCCATGACTAAACATTTGAAGAAAGTCATAATGTTGCAACAATTGAATGGTCTCCTGTGCGAAATCTGGCCTGGCGAATTTTATATCTGCATCAATCCACGCAATATAGTTGGCTTCTGGAGGAAGACGACTAATTAGAATATTCAATGCATTTTCCTTGAGCCAAATCTCTTGAATATCTCCATCCACTCTCAATTGCAAATGTCTTGGATTATCTGGACTCGTGATTTCAAATTCTCTACGACCAAGAGCAATTTCTGCAGTATAAAGAATTGCCCCAGAATTCTCTATATGTTTTTGAAATAATTCGAAATTCCAATAACGGCTTCTGAATCTAAGTGGATCGAAAATAACAGTCACGACGAATAATTTATCATGGAGACAATGAATACCAGGCCTCGACTCTGAAGGGTCTGTAATATAATCTGAGCAACAGTCTGGATGGTGATTGAAATAAGGGTTATTTTCTATCATTTATTTCAACTCCTGACACATTTTATTCTTCCAATTTTCTTTCAATTTTTCAAATGTATAAGATATTTTATCTGTTATTGAATAAATACTCAAATTATTTATGTTGTATTTACAATTTTCACATATCCTTATTGTAGTCTCATTTATAAACAATTTTTCTGGTATTCTCCACGCATATTCTAATTTATTATAACCTTTATCAAATGCTCCTAAATAAAACCATTGTATTTTACTTCTATTACCTCTTCTTAGATCATAAGACCAACCTTCGCCTATTAATTCAGCAACTTTAGCATCATAATTTTGATTATTGGGACATGTTCCATCAATAGGACTTTTAGGATTCTTTCCAGAATGATCTATAGCACCTTCTTTTTCAAAAGATTTAAAAATACATAATTCCCACATCCTTCCTCTCTTATTACTTGTATCTAATATTCCTTTTCTTACAGATGTATCTAAATCCATTCCAACTTCTCTCAATGCATTATCCCACGAACCAAAATATCTAACATATGTTGTAAAGCCAGGATATTTAGTATTATTAATAAAATCAGATTCGACAGGAATTCGCCCAAATTCTATTTTTGCATCTATTAAAAATTGCAATAATTCATCTTTTTCATATTGTTTGCCAGTGCCACCTATATTTGTCTCCAATCCTGCCAATTTTAGAGCATTGTTCCATGTTTCAAAACGTCTTTGATATGTGACAAACCCAGGATATTTAGAGTTATTGACAAAGTCCCTCTCTCCTGGGGTCCTACCCTCTTCTGATTTAAATTTATTTAAAAATTCTAATAATTCTTCATCAGTATATTTTCGTGGTTCATTAGGATCATATATTTCTAACCCTGCGGCCTTAATTGCATTATTCCAACTTCCAAATTGATATTTATACGTCTGATAATTAGGAAGTTTTGGATTATTCAAAAAATCTCTTCTGGTAGGATTTCTCCCATTTTCTATTTCAAAAATTCTTAGAAATTCAAGTAATTGAAATTTAGTATATTTCGATTTATGAACTCTTTTTTCATTTCTTGGATTCGTAAAATATTTTGAATCAAATCCTGCTGCCTCTAAAGTTTTTTTCCATGTGCTGAAATATTTGAGATAAGTCCTAAAATTTGGATATTTTGGATTGTTTCTAAGATCCATTGTATTCGGAATTCTTCCATTCTCTTCATAAAATTTATTCAAAAGGCTTAACAATTCTTCAATTGAATATTCATCCTTTTTATTTTGTTTTAACCCCGCTTTTTCTAGTGCATTATTCCAACTATTAAATCTCATTTGATATGTGACACTGCAGGGATATTTTGGATTATTGGAAAAATCAATTGCAGCAGGAACTTTTCCTTTTTCTTCGTAAAATTCTTTCAGATAATTTAATAGTTCTTCGTTTGTATATCTTCCTTGTTTTCTTTGTTTAATTATCTCATCTTCATCTACTAATTCTATCATATGCCTTGCTCCTATTTTTATTTCATTTTCAAATGATTTATCGCTCCACAATATGGTTATAGGCTCCAGTCTTGCAAAACTGGAGCCGGAGCAATGAACCATCTTATCCATTTCTGAATAAGTATCATGTCCTAGTATTTGTTCCATTTTTTTAATCCTCAATTATTCCAAAATCTTTTTTACAACATTTTCCATATAGTTTGCCACTCTTGTGGCTTCCTCAATCGCTAAATATGGTTTTATATCAAATCCAGCAATTCTCACAAGATAATATATTTTGCTAGTTTTAAGTTCGACAATTTCAATCTTACCAATACCTTCTCTAAGAATCTTTCTAATGGCTCTTCTAAAAAAGTTGGCTACTCTATTTGCTTCTTCATATGTCAAATATACTCTGATATCAATTTCTGCAATTTGCAGTAAATATATTATTCTTTCTTCTCCTTCGGGGAACAGTTCTTTTATTTCAACAAGTTTTCTTGCTTTTTCTATAATTTCTGTCATATTTTTTTCTCCTTTATCTTCTAAAATAATAAGGTGGTATCCATTTTTCAAGATTTCGGTTATTCTCTGCTAAGACATCTACAGTTGTTGAATTCTTTTCCTATGTCTTTTGACACAGAATTCATGGTTACAAATTCATCAGTCGATATATTACCACTATTGTTCAACCAATCAAGTTCAGATTTTGCTCCGTGCATATCTGATGAGACAGAGCTGATGCACAATCTTGTTGATGTCCTAAGTTTATTTATTGATTTTGCTAGTGATGAATGGTTTGCTAATATTTTATCTCTTTCTTCCCATATATTGTTACCATAATATTCTGGATGGTGGATGGCATTGTTTTCATCTTGAGTAAATTCTTTTCCATTGTTCATAAAATTTTTATAGATTTTTGATACGTGGTTTATAGAATCTATTCCTACCGTGTTTCTTATCATCCACCAATATTTTTCCTGCTCTTTCAGGACTATCATATGAAGTATTGCGTCTTGGCATCAAGCCAAAAAATTTTTGCGAAGATGGGTGAAATGATTGACCAGAAAATGGGCCTGGGTGATCTTCTGTTCCAGTTTCTGCTCCAAAATCTGGGGGAACAGTAATTGGTGTTGAATCGAGTAATCCCTCTCCAACAGTATCATGAAAGTATCTCTCCTTGTCACAGAAACTTTTCTTATGTTTATGACTCATATTTATCTATCTCCAAATAATTTTATGATAATTATCATAATTTATATCAATAACTTGCTTCAGCAGTAAGTCTTGCATGTTTTATCAATTCAAGACCAAGAATTTCTAATTTTTTAGCATCGCTAATGTTTACTGCTTTTTCTCCTTTGTCATTAATCTCGGCAATGTCCAATATAATATCGTCAAGATTTCTTAATGGACCTGAAGCGCTCAATATATCTTCTGCTTCTTTTTTCGTGACCATGATTAATCTTATTTCAGTCATATTATTTTCTCCAAATACATATCTTTGTCTAATAATCAAAATCTCTATTGTCAATATTATTATTATTTGTTCTGTTGTTTGGCAATAAAATAGTTACACTTGCATCCTTGCTCCAAATATTCCTTGGTAGATACATAATTTCTATTATCATCTCTAAGATAGATTATCACAGGTACTCTCGCTATTCCTGCTTTTTCTGCAGCTATAGCCCTGTGTCTACCCTCGTGATTTGTTATTTTACAATTTACTGTATCTATATCTAAAAATAGAGGATCTATAGGTATATCTTTTTCCATTTTATCTGTTAATCTATCGACAACAATACGAGTTGAAGTAGATTTCCAATATTCTGGACTAAGTTTTGGCGTTTTGTCCAGAAATTCTGATGGTCTCATCCAAACCAAAATTTGACTATCGGGCTTATGTCCAAATAGTTGACCACTTGGTGTAAATCTCATTATGCTCTTTTGGATAGTTGTCATATTTGGTCTCATTTCTCAAATAAACACATGCGTTTCTTCTCACGAAAAGTGGTAATTTCTATTGGAATATCTTTAAATATTATGGTTGATGTTCCATGTTCAATTCCTGTCATAGTATATTATTAGTTTCTGCTATTAATTTTATTTCGTGGATAGCAATCTGTTGCTAAATCTATATCTTTTATTGGGATATTAAGAATTAAGTTTCTGATACTGCCTCCAACAAGGTAAACATCGCACATATATTTATTAAATAATTTAATGCTAGAGTTATTTTGTCTACCATTTATATTTTTTCCTTGGTTGATTTTATTTGTTTTTCTAATATTTATTCTATTTATTTTATTGTCTCGATAGCAAAGGTTTTTGTTTGCAATCGCATGTATTATCCATGTCTATAATTATATTACGGTATTTTTTAATCAGATCTGCAGATTTTTGATGTGTACTTTTTTCTATTTCTTTGATTTGCAATGGTAATGCTGTGTAAGTATCGTCTGCTCTTTTTAGCGCATCTTCTATCTTTATAGCAGTATCTATGATAGCAGATATTTTACATGGAAGTTGTCTAAGATTATCTACCTGTTCTTCAAGTTTCAATACTTTCCTTCTATACATTTCACTGTAAATATTGACCATGCGATGTTACCTCAATTATTGTTCTAATTAAATTACGAATCGTAAAATTTTAAATTATTTGACAATTATTTCTTTGAAATAAGTATCTATAAGCAGATTTTTTCTTTCTATTAAATAACTGACACTGTCATTATGATGTCTAATCTTTATATCATGTTCATTATTTATTTTGTTATATTTTTTTACATCCAAATTGGGCAATTTTTTCAGTTTATCTAAAATTGAACGTTCTCTTTTTAATAAATCTGTCTCTTTACTTATTTCTTCTGTTTCATTAATAATATTTTCTATTTCTAGAGAACACCCTTTTGAAGATGGTACAGTCTTTTTGGTGAAACATCTAATAGAATTATCTATTGATCCGATACATTTAAAGTCAAGTCTGCAAGCTGTTTTTATATCTGCAAGACTCATTTTAGGATTTCCTCTAGGATGAGTGTGATAATCTCCAACTTTTGGATTTATATTTTGGTTGCTACACTCTTTCTTTAGTTTTATCTCGCAGATATCTCCTGTGCATTCGTCTTTATCAATTAAATCGCCATTATAATTACAGATATTAAAACCATGTTCTATTCTTGTAGTTAGAGTCCTATCTATTTGATCTTCCATTTTCTTTATTATATTGGTTGGAAGAATGAAAGAATTTAGTTTTATTATCATATTTTTATCGATATGATTAACACTTGAATTTTTCTATTTCTGATAATTTTCCTTCTTTGCAACATTTTTGATATCTGGTGAACCCCGCCTAAAGGCAGGCGCTTCCTACGTGTGTTCCATTCGTTCCTAACGGAACCAATAGACCTGTTTTTCGTAGATTATCAACGAATTGTTGATAGGTTGTCCACAAACCATTCTGTGATAGGAATCTTATAATAATATTGATAGCACTATTTCTATCTCTATCGATGATGTTTCCACAATCACAATGCATAATTCTCTTACTAAGAGGCATATCATGTGTCTTACCACAGACATAACATCCTCTTGAAGTTCCTCTCTCATTGATTTCTATTACTCTCTTACCTATTTTTTGTGCTTTATAGGTTAGAAATCCAACGAATCTTGATAAATATCCTTGATTTTGTGTTGATCTGTTCAGTTTGTTTCCATAATTTCTCCTTCCAATTTCAGATTGAGCCATCTCTTTTACATTCAAATCTCCAACTATAATGGTATTTGACTTCGTATTCTTAGTCATCTTAGTAGTCCATTTATGTTGATTGTCTTTAATCTGATTATGTAATTTTTTCTTACATTTTCGAAGAGTATCATGAAGTCTAATCCATCTAGTACTTCCTTTCAAACAATGATCTCTTCTAGACTGTATACTGTCAATAATTGGATTCCAATATTTATCTTGTCTTGGATTACCAACTTCAAAGAATTTACCTTCGGTATTGATTGCTGTTACAGTCTTATTTATTCCAAGATCAATTGCTTGATATAGATTATTATCTTTGGATGGAATATCTGGAATTTCATACACAACTGAAAGATAATATTCTCCTTCTTTATTCTTGTTTGGTTCGTCTATATATATGACAATCTGTTTTATTTTTCCAAAGTCAAATATAGTTTGGAGACAAACATCAGTATTGTCTCTTAATTCAATTGGAATATCAAATTCTAATTTCACATAATTCTTCTTTCCATCATTGTAATAATGGCTCAATATTATTTTATCATTTTCAATCTTGAATCCTGATTGATTATAATTCATTGTGAAAAAATAATCTCTACCTTTATATCCAGGAGTATTAGCATTCTTATCTCCCTTTCCATTTCCGTCTTTGGAATTCTTTTTCAGCATTATAAATGATTTGAAATCACCATCTAATCCTTTTAATACCATCTGTAAGACTTTCGAATATACCCATTCATATTCAGGATATTTCTTCTTTATCTTTGGAAGTTCATCCTGTTGCATATTATAGGTAATTGATGCGCCAGTCTTCTTGTAAGTATCATTTCTATGACCGAGAGCAAAATTATATAATAATCTACATTTTTCAGATAATATCCAAAGAACAATTTCTTGTTCTTCAGTTGGAAATATTCTGAATTTTTGAGTCAATTCCATAATTTAATTCCATCCGCACAAATCCTTTTGATTATTTCTCAATGTTTCTGTATCTTCGCCTTGAGATTCAACATATTTCTTAAGAATGTCCAATGTTGTTTGACCTGTCGTTAGCAGACAATATGACCTCGACCATAAATGACCTTTCCAGAGTTTCATCTTTATCTCAGGAAATTCTTGAAATAATATTCTTGAACTTGTACCTTTGATTGAATTAATATAATTTGTCATATTGATGGTTGGTTTTGTCTTAAATAATATATGAATATGGCCTTTATCTGTCTATAATCTTTACTTGGAAATAATGATATCTTTTAGACGTGTTGATATTTAACAGTAAGAACATTTCTTCTGTATTTGACGCAAAATATCAAATGATAATTCAGTGAATATACAGAATGAGGACTACTATCTAATTGATATCTCATTTTACAAATTCAATACCTGCAATTATTGATTGTTCAACTATGTCTTTTATATTTCTCTTTTCTCCGGTTGTATCATATATCTCTGTCTGCTTCTTCATTACTACCTTATATGCATCATCTTTTATTGTTACAGTTGTCGGCATACATTACCTCCTAAATTGCTTCACATTATTTATAATAATACTTATATGGAAGTAATACTATTTATAGTTAATGTCTGCCCGACATCTTTTAAGGTCTGTGTGTAAGGTCTTTATTGATAATAAATTTTATAGTCAAATCTGTTTTTTAGGGTAAACCGCCCCCTAAAGGGGGCGGACTTCTTACTCCGTTAAAACGAGTTGTGGCATCATAAATGGCTATATTACATGGGGTACAAGAAGGTTTTCTTGTCTTTTGTTCTTTTCTTAATTTTTCTAATATTTCTGTTATTGGCATGTCTATTTTCTTTATTAGTCGTTTTCCCAGAATTGTTCTGCTTCTTTCTCCATTTTTACAAGTCTCGTATAGTAATCTGGAAACTCGTTAAGATGTGAGAGTGCAATCTTGCCAGTGAGAATAGCATCATCATTGGTAACATTTGTTAGGTAATTTACATTTCCATGCTCAAGCTCTACATTCATACCTATCAGAAATTGTTCGACATCGAATTTGTCAAATTTGATGCCAAGTTTTTCTCCTATTTGTTTGGCTTGTTCAATAGTAAAATTTTCTGTTTTCATAATTTTTTCACCTATGTTCCGCGGATATTCTGGATTATTATCTATAATTATTGATAAAATCTTTTACCATTTGGTATGCTGTATTATCGGCATACTGTTCAATTGGATGTTTCATATAGTATGCACACGGTCCAATAAGCGAACCTCCTATTTTTCTATCTAACGCGATCTTCGCTATTCTGATTGCATCTACCATAATACCGCCACTATTCGGACTATCTTCGACGTCTAATTTAATGTCTATGTGACAATCGATATTTCCAAATATCTTAAAGTCGATTCTCATATACGATATTTTGTTGTCCAATAGGCTATCTATACAACCATTAGGACCTGCAAATATTGGAATATCATAAGGAATTAAAGATTTTATAGATTCTGTTTTTGATATCTTTTTAGATATAAGTCTTGACAAATCTGTCATATTCCGGAAATCAGTATTCCCACCTATATTAGTCTGATACATACTATCTATCTTAGCACCTCTATCAATCAACATTTGAATTATATATCTGCTAGTTATAGTTGATCCAACCATCGATTTAATGTCGTCACCAATAATAGGAATATTTGCTTGCTTAAATTTATTTGCCCATTGTTCATTAGATGCTATAAATACTGGAATGGCATTGATAAATGCGCACCTAGATTCTAATGCTATATCTGCCCAAAATTCTGTTGCAAGTTGACTTCCAACAGGTAAATATGAAATCAATATATCAGTATTTCTTTCTTTTAATATTGATACTATTTCTTTTTTTGACAATTCTTTTTGATTGTCGTCTACTTGAAAATAGTCCTTCATGTGATCTGCTATACCATCCAGTACCGGACCTTTTAATACAGTCACACAATCTGTGCTAAGTTTCATATTTATTGTATCTTCAAATTGTTTGGTACAATTAGGCTCAGAAAATATAGCATCTATTATATTTTTTCCCACCTTTCTTTTGTCCACATCAAAACAAGCAACAATTTTAATATCTGATATCTTATATCCTCCCAATACAGGATGTACTAGACCGGGAATAGTATTATCATTATTTTTTACATTTTTGTAATATGATAGTCCCATCACAAGACTTGCAGTACAGTTTCCCAATCCGACAATAGCAATATTTATATTATTCATATTTATTTATTCTCCTATAATGTTTTCCATATGTCAAGAAATATGGAACCACTAGATACAGTATTATCATTTGCAGCTTTTTCAATTGTAGGTGTTGGAGATTCTTGATACATGCCTTCTATCGCAAATCCATTTTTGTATAATTCTATTATTTGGTCAATTGGCATCTTCTTCTTGTTCTCTAGTTTATTATCTCCTACTAATTCATTATGAGTTCTAATAAATAAGTACCTCCATTTTTATTATCAGATATTCTTCAATAACCGGAGATATTTTAAATTTATTGGGACTTAGAAATATTTTTTAGGCTAAGTTGACCTTATCTTTTGATTATCAAATAAGCTAATATGCCAGCAACTATTAGAAAAATTGCACCACTGGACACAGATATATCACTCGAAGCTGTCGCAATATTATGCATTGGAGATGTCTCTTCTATTCTATATCCATTTTTATATAATTCTAATATTTGATCAATTGACATATCTTTCATTGATTCTAATTTTATAATTTTATCATCCATAAATCTAAATTGTTTTCTTGGAGAATATGGAATTATTTCATTCTCTTTTGAATATACGCCTGGGTATGCTAATTGTTGTACATTTTCATTTGTCATCTCTATTACCTCTTCTTATTTTGTTATTGTTTTAAATATCCTTATTATTGTTATTTGTGACATTTATTTCTTTCAAGAATTTTATCTAATATCTGTTGTTCTGTAAGAACACTATTTCCCCATGGAAACATTTTACCAGTTGACTTTTCGACCCAGTTTTGAGGAAAAGGTTGGTCTTGATAATTGTGTTCATTATATGATATACTTCCATATCCAACTCCATCTTCCATGTGAGTATAATACATACTTACCCATTTCTTCTCCTTTGGAATATTTATTATTAGACTTATTACAGTAGTTCCCTCATCAATAGATTTATCTGGTGAAGTTAAGATTGCTTCATCTATATGTATTTCTTTAAAGTCACATAGAGCTTTTTTCATAAGCTCTACTATATCTTTTCCACTACCCATAAAGTCTATCGTATTACTCATTGTTTCTTCATTTATTCCAAATTCTTGTATCAAATTTTCTAGACGGGCTGTATATTCTGGATGGTTTTGATTTTCTCTTATAACATCTTGAACTTCTTTGTCTAGATCACTATAATATAAAATTATATAATGACCTTGTCTACTTCGATCTTTTATTTTGTAGATAAGTTCTCTGACATTCATTGTAGTGCCTTCTTTATAGTCAATTGCTCATTCTTTGTAATCATCTTATGATGAATTTCTATCTAGTGAACGTGTGATGAATAGAATGAAAGAATATCTGATAAATGTATCTTCTTTCCAACAACAAGTCTTCTACTAGAATTTTTAAATATAGATGCAACAGATTGCATCATTTCACTTTTATTTATAGAATTTATTTATAGATTTGATTATCTTATAATTGGACATTGATCAACTTTTGCATCTGGATCAGGTTCTCCAGGAGGTTCTATATATTTTGCTAAACCCTCTGATAGCGTATCATCATGTCTTGCTCTTCTCAATTTAAGTAATAGATAGCCTGTACCAGTATCAGGATTAGTCTCTTTGCTCTTAGTGGTGGATACAAATATTCCGTGAGTAAATAATGCGAATTTTAATCCCCAATGAAGTGCTGTTTCTCCAAGTGTTTCGAAATAAGGACCTAAAGGTTGGCCCATATCAACAGCTTTTACTAGAATTTCTCCACTTGGATTTTCATCAATCTTCTCAAAAAGATACGATAATATATCTGGTTTCTCATTTAGAGCATCTAGATATGCTCCGTATTTCTGATGTTTGGTCTGACCGCATCCTGCTCTAGGCTTAATTGTTGATGCGTCTTGAATAGGTATTTCCATATATCATTTCCTCCTTTATTTATTTCGTTAATTTATTTAGTTAATTTATTTCATTTCTGTAATATTAGATATCAAGTTTTCTTGCCGCATTTACATCTTCTAGATGCATCTGAGAGAATATTGTCTATTCTATCAATAATATTCAGATATTCAGTAGGATTCATCGCATTTTGTTCTTTTAGAGCTCTTGCGTTGTCGGTTATTCTCACCATGCTTCTAGTCATTCCAATAATGTTACACCTTTCAATGTCAGCATTGATTTTTCCAAACAAAAGCTCAATAGTTATTTTTGTCTTAGAAATATTTGGTTCTATATTCATAGTTTGTCCATGATCATATCTATCTCTCTCAAATGATAACTCATTCTCGAAGATTTATTCAGATATACATGTCTTGCCGTTTACCTCTGTCATCTTTTTTTCTTGAGTTTCATCTATCCTCATCAATATACATGAAAGCTCGGCCGCATGCTCTTTTTCTTCGTCCATAATATGTTTTATTACTCTTTTTGCTTCTTCATTTTCCAGATTATCTATTTGTGCTTGATATAAACTAGTGGCATCGAGTTCTGCTATTAATGCCGTTCTTATTATCTCTTGATCGTTGTGAACCTTTATTCCTGTCTTTGGTCTTTCTACTGATGCTAATGTCATAATTTCCTCCTAATTTTGTTTAATTTGTTTATTTATTAATTAAAGAAATTAAAATATTGGTATGAGTAATGTCAGTGTTTTAAATTGTTCCTCAATTGATTCCTTGTATAATATATCATCTGCAATATAAATTTCTCCTTCAGAAATCATTGTTATATGATACACGTCATTATCTTTAGTTATTCCTTCAATATTTACAAAGTCGACATCTTGTGCGATTCGTTTCTTATTATTTTGTTCATCCTCTATATATACATCCACTAGGAAATTTTTTTTCTCTATAATTATAGATGTTGCCATTGTACCATGTTCTTTTAGATAATCTATTGTTGTGCCATCATATGTCATATTTTATTCCTGTATCATTTTAATGGTTATTTGTCAATATTTAATTTTTAATGAATTTTTATCCTCGTCAGAAAAGACCCTGCCCTTTAGGTCGGGGTTTACCCAACACTATATTGTCATTTCCAAGCATCTTCTATTTCTAACTGGATAGTTCCAGTTTTCTTATCAAATATTTCATCTGTTGTCATAATTCTTATCATGCTTCTTACCAATAATCCATTATTTCTATTCAGTATCTTAATATTAGAAGGCATAACTGCTGTCTGATTACCATTTTTACCAAATCCTTTCCAATCGAAGTCTGAAACATATATATAGTTTCTATTGTTCATTGTTGTAAAACCAGATACATAAGACCTGAATATATTCTTACCACTTTTCGCTTCGACATAATCACCTTTTCTAATATTAGTCCATCCATCGACACAAGTAGTTCCTCCATATCTCCTTCTAGATCCACCTTTACTTGGTTGTTCTAAATGTAGTATCCTTCTAGAATATTTGGGTCTTGTTATTGTGTCATATTTGAATTTGTTCTTTGTTTCAATTCCTGACTTAAACATCAATGCTCCCATTGCTATACAATCATTGACATGAGATGTAACGTCTCTTATAGTCTTATCTTCTTCCTTCTTCATGTTTAGATAAGTTCTCATTCTAGCAGTATCATATCCTTTTATTATCTTCAAAGGAGCTATTTTCTTTAGTCTATCTAAAATCCAGTTCTTACCAACTTCTACATGTGAAAAGGATTGACCTTTTACACCTGTTACATCTTTAAAATGATTGAATGATATATCTTCAAAACCAATCATTCTAATTGGATATATTTTTGATAAAATTGTTGCAACTTTCAACTCTAATTGTTTTCTAGATAGAATTGAAGGTGCTATTTTTGTCTTTGATCTATTCAACCATCTTGCTTCTCTTCTTCGACAATTTCTATATCTTCTACATCTTCTCAATTGTCTTCTCTTATCAATACCTTCAATAATACTATTCGAATATTTCTCAATCTTCTTTCCGAATCTATTAGTGACTATCTTTGGTTTAGAACCTTGCTTGTATCCAGGTAATTCTAATGTTGCTCCATATAGAATTGCATGTTTTGAACATATTCCAATTCCTGTAAATGCTGACCCAGGATCAACTGTCATGACTATTGGTTGCTTCTTTCTTCCAGATGGCCCGGATAATAGTTGGACTTGAAATATTCCTAATTTATTTTTAACAACTTTAGCTTTCTTTTCTTTCAACCATTTATTTGCTCTCCTGCTTGTTGTAGGCATTGCTGGAGTTCCATCTGGATTTAAAACCGGAACTCTATAATTGTTTTTGGTTCTTTTTCTTTCTTCTTTTCTCTTGAGATCATTATAGGATATAATCCTAGCAGTATCCTTCGAGTCATTCGACTTTTTAGACGTCCCTTCGCCATCGAGATAAAAATCAGAAGCTGTGTCAGCTTTTAACTCCGTACTCTCAGGGCCGTTAGGGAAGTGCGGATGGGTGTTTGTCTTCTGTCTCGTTTCTTCATAGATTTTGTATCTCTCCGGACAGTTATCGCTTATCGATTACTGCTTTTTATAGGCTAGTTAACTCTTACGTCACATTCTGAGATGCAAGCCGCCCACCTGCGATCAGCGTTAGCTGAGAGCTGGTCTTACTTCAGGGGGCGGTAGACATGTCGCAGAAAACATAATAACATATTTACACTTCAGACATGAATCAATTGTGTATTCAATCTTTTTAATCATCATGAAAATCATTTTGCTAATGTATTTTGCTCAAGGAATTTATAAACGGTCTTATGATGTGAACCTTTCAGAAGTTTATCTATACCTATTCGTGCAACTTTATTTTGCTCAGAATAGCCGATCATACTTATTGTTTTTCCATAAACTGATATAAGCACGCCTGTAATACTCTCAAAAATCTTTCGTGTCTTGCCTGTTCCCCCGATTATTCTTCCTTTCATTCGTTCAATGGTTTTTTCTGATTTAGCAATATTCGAAATATTAATTGTTTCAAATATAAGAAGATTATCATCAAACAATCGAAATACTTTATCAGGACTAAAACCACTTGCAATAGCATTAATTACATCTTTGGTTCTCAAACCCTTAATAGGATCTTTTATATCTATTTCAACTTCTCCTGTCTGACTATTGATATTAATACTCGTTGATGACTTTTCTTCAATAAATTTTATAACTTTGCCGTCTGGACCAATTATGACTGATATTCTCTCAAGCGGGACTTTGATATATTCTTTCATATTATCTCCTTCGATCTCTTTTTCCTTCTTACAGTAACCTTACAAATGTAGTTTAGTCTTTCTCTCCTCCTATTTGTACTCTACCGTACTGAGACTTATTAAACATGTCATCTACCCTTTTTAATTCTTTTTGAGGTTTCTTTTTAGATTCCTTTTTCTTTTTAGATTCCTCTTTTTTCTCTTTCGTCTGTTCATTCTTTTTCTTTTTAGATTCCTCTTTTTTCTCTTTCGTCTGTTCAGATTCTTTCGTCTGTTCAGATTCTTTCAAAAATTCTGATAATATTTTACTTTCCCATTCTGTAACTTCTTTTAAAGTATTAAACATGTCAGGATTTTCTATAGATAATATATTTACAAATGCTATCAGCCGTGCATTTGATAGAGATGACAAATTTCTTATGAGTTGTATATGGTCATTTATAGATTCTTTAAGATCCATTATCATTTCATATTCACCCGGTTCGGTATATATTATATTTCCTTCTTTCTTACTTCTGTTTCTCTCTTAATTATTTCTGAAAAATCTTCTCTTCTTACTAACAATTTGCTAATACCGTCTTTTGTAATAATAATTTTTGCAGGTCTAGGAAATAAATTTGCATTTGATGCAAAAAAATCTGAATATGCTCCTGTATCATAGAATAGTAAATAATCTCCTCTCATTGGTGTTCTCATTAATTTATTCTTTATTTTTCCTAAAAGGTCTCCAGTAAAACATAAATTCCCTGCTACAAACGTATCAAATTCTTCTCCCTCTACAATAAAATTTGCTAATTCTATTCTATGTAATTGTTCTGGAACACCGTATATGTATTGACACCGGTATCTACATGTACTAAATTTTCACCGATAGGAGTCTTGGATATATGGCCAACTTTTGTTATTGTTACGCAGGCATTTCCTATCATACTTCTTCCTGGTTCTATAACAAATCTTGGAGTCCCTATATCATTCAATCTTTCTTTGAAAGATTTTTCTTCAGAATATTTTTTATTGAATAAATTTTGGATAAATGTATTTGGAGTATATTCACATGAAAGCTCTTCTCCGATCCATTCTATATCATCTATGTCAGAATTATATTCATATCCTATTAGTTCATTGGCCCAAGTATAATTTACTTTTCTAGTATTCTTAATTTTTTCCTTAATTATTTTCCAATCATTTGGCTCAAAAGTTGAAATGGCTCTAGATGTAACATTTTTTAATGGGAAACCAGACAATCTTATGTTAATAATTGCATTCTTTCCCAGTTGTCCTGATATATTATTTATAATATTTAATTCATCTTCAGGATCAACATTTATTATTATTCCCTTGTCGATACATTTTTCTAGATATGTCTCACTTTTACAATTCCCATTTGCTCTTATTTTTTCTTTTGGAATTTTTGCATCTAGTGCGAGTTGCAACTCAAATTCTGATGCAACATCAGCTCCAGAACCTAGTGTCGATAATAAATTTAATAAATATATATTTGGATTTGATTTGACTGCGTAACAAATTAAATAATCATCTGGATATTCGTTTTTTAAAGATGCATTATATTCTTTAAAATTGTCTTCGATTATTTTTTCAAATAATATAAATGTAGGTGTTCCATACTTTTTTGCGAGATCAACAATATCTATGTCACATATTTTTCTATGATTCTCTTCAGTTTTGTCTATAAAACTATTCCAAGAACCTTTATCAAAGGTCATTCATTCTCCTTGTCACTCATTTTCTCCTGTTCCTCTTTTAATTTAATTCTAATCCCAGATATTCCTCCGCATATAAATGGTTCTATATCAACTATGCAACCTTCTTCAAGGTTCAATTTTTCAATAACTTCTTTTGGAAGGTTTATTATTAGATCGTCACCTAATTTCTGGACTACTGTTTCTATGACCATAATGCTTTATTATAATTTTTGAATCAATGTTTGTGTCCACCGATATCTCCATGTCCTATGTCACTGACTATGTATTCATATAGATGATGAGAATATAATGTAAATTCAAACATTGCTTCAATATATTCTCTAGCAGCAGGAACATCATCTTCATCATAATCTTTCAAAGATATTAGATTATTAAGTCTTTCTTCTATCTCCTCATTGAGCTCTCCAGCTAAGAAATCTTCTAAATCTGTTGGATCATCATCTTCTATAGCTTGTTCAACGATTGGTATTACTGGTCCTTCATCTGAAGCTGGTTTCAGCCCTGTATAAGGAGCACCTTCTCCTTCTCTATGTAACCGTACTACTGTCTCGAAGAACCAAAGGTCAGCAATTTCTTTCACATTTTCACCTTTACCTCTAATTTTCATAGTTTTCTCAAAAGATCTTTTGATTTCTTCTTCAGCTTTCTTAGGTGCCCAGGGTAAAATAATATTCACTTTATTATTTTCCAAAGCTCTTTTTGCTGCTGCAACTACTGGTCCATTCATAGTGTCACAATGCGGTGGCATAAATTCCTCCTTAATTATTTCAATTTATCTTTAATGTCAATAAATCAATTTCAATATTCCTATTATCGGAAACCTGTATATTACACTTTTATCATGTGGTGTTCCAAAATCAAGTTCTTCAGTTAGATCTTTTCCTGCTTCATGAATATTCTCATGATTTCCGTCTTCCCATCTATAACTTCCTGACAAATCGTATACATTTCCATGATATACTATTAACGGTGGAGTTCCATTTTTACCATTGTTATTTGAAAGTTCTTCTTCACTAAATTCTTTCATATTATATCTCCATTTCTTATATTCTTTATCTTTTATCACTCCATTTCTTATATATTTTGTCATTTTATTTGTAAGGTTATTTCAATAATTTTTTCATGGCATTTTTGCATACGTTTACTCCAGGTGCCCCTGAAGTCACAAACACCACTCCAAGAGTATCCAAAATCTCTTCTTTGGTAGCTCCATGATTAATTGCACTTTTCATTTGCGCCTCTGCACAATCAGGACATAATCTTCCTGCAACAACTGCAAGTGCCATCAGTACCTTGATCTTTGCTGAAAGAGCAGTATCTGTCCACAGAGCATCATCGCTATCACGAAATAGTTTAAACCATTGTGGCGCATATTCTCCAACAATTTGCTGTATTTCTGGGACAAAACCCATGCTCTTTTTAGCGAGTTCAAGTTGTTCTTTTACCTCTTTCTCGATTTGATTTTTTTCCATATAATCACTCCTGATCTTTTTTATTAATTTCTTTATATTTCAATTTGTTTATGATATCTTTATGATATCTTTATTTTTATCAATATTTTATCTGAACAAAAAATTTGCTCTATGATATGTACCATCATTAAATTTCATCACAAGCTGGCGACAATTTGTCCATTGTTTATCTGTCTTCCATAAATATTTATATTGATCTGTTGTGTCGTTGTAAGATAATCCGTTCTCTCCTACAGTTACAGTTTCATTTTCTCCGATAGCCTCTACTGGACCGTCACAAGAAATCTCTGATGATTTTGGATAATCTGTATCAAATACATCCAATCCTTGATAACCATCCAGGCTAAACTTTAATGGTACAACACTTCCTGATTTCACCTTATTTATAATAGGTGGATTTTCTACAGGCTGTAAAAAGCCATCGAAATTATAGAAGCAACCACTCGTCGGTGTCAAAAGCAAATCAAGGTCAGTCCGAGGAGGCGGAACTTCTACAGATTCGCTTTCATTTGAATCATATCCATCCTTTGATACTGTCACTTTATATGTACCTGCTAATGTCATCCAACCATAAAAGCCTTCTTTTGAAGTATTTTGAGGATTAGCTTCTAATTGATTTTCTGACGGAGATACAATGAAATTGCCTGTAGTAGGAGGAAATTCTAGCCATAATGTCACTTTTGCATCATTAATCGGTTTATTGTTGCACGCATTTCTTATTTGACCACTTGGATCTATGAATCTAATATCACCTATTTGGACCATATCCTCACTACTAGACCCAGCAGGAGCAACGTCAACATCAAATCTCATTCTGGCTGTTCCTGATGAAAATGGAGCGCTGAGAATAGCTTCCCACAATCCAGTTGTAACATTATATTCCATATTTACTGTTTTGGCATCATTCATCCATGTCACTGTTAGATTGACTCCTATCACATCTATACCAGAAAGATTTTTTTGAATTCTAAGTGTTGTAAGACCTGGTCTATAAATCGTTGGTATGCCATTTTGATTTCCAATTTGCTGTAATATATATATGTCCGATGGTGGAGGCACAAGCTTTCTATTACCAAAATTTACGATTGATGTCTCACTTGAATTAACTTCCACCGAAACAAATCTTTGAGTAGTTGTCGTATATCCAGATATAAATTCTTCATATACTGTTTGCCATCCTACTGGAACATTATTGAATGTATAATCTCCATTTGAATTTGTAGTCACATTCCTTCCTGACGATGATAGTATAATCTTTATACCTGAAAGTCCTTCTTCTTCAATATCTTGAACTCCGTTCCCATTTGTATCGTTAAATTTTTTGCCACTAATTTTACCAGGTAACACCTGCTGATTTCCGAAATCCAAACCATTTATCACTTCATCTGCACTTAAATTGATATAATGCGGGGCACCAGCTGCCGGGAATGTCTGAGAAACTCCTTGCAAATTTTCTCTAATCTTATAGAATCCAGCACTTAAATTAAGAAAAGTATAGTTGCCATTAATATCTGTCGCTGTATTTCCAGCATCTATCTCAAATCCTGGAGCGATTATACGTTTAAGAATAATATTAATGCCATATACACCTGATTCACCAGAATCCCTTATGCCATCTCCATCAGAATCATTAAATTTCGTTCCACTAATTCTTGATACACGTACAGGTGTTGTTATTGGATATGGATGACACTCTATACAATTTTCTCCATGGTTGCTATCAATGTCAACATGACATCCCTTACAATCCCAGTTATTATTTACATGACCATATCCCAGCGATCCATTAGGAACAAATTGATATTGAATATTATGTAACGATTGTACACCATGACATTGTTCACACCCTCTGATATTAAAAGGGTCAGTGGGGGATGGGTGGCACCATGTACATAATGGTACAGTACTCATGATACCGTGGTGGGTCATACTATTAGATAATATTTGTGGCACGGCATCAAGCTTTTGTTCATGACAAGTTTTACAAACATCACTTTTCATTGATGTATTATATGTCGGTATGTAGTGTCCATCATCGTAATTATCTATAAAACTACCATGACACCTTTTACAGTCTCTTTGCTGAGAGTAAGTAGTATTATGGTGTGGTTTTCCAATTGTCAAATTGGGATTAGCATAGAATGCCGAGCCATTGTGACAATTCAAACAATTCCTATCTATCAAAAATTGATCATTAATAGTTGGATGACAATCGACACAATTATATCCTGTACTGTTATGTCTATCAGAAACACTATAAACACCAGATGTATGGCAAACTCTACAAGAAATTTGTTCTGTCAGCCTATCTACATTTGTATCATATGTTCCTAATAATTGATTAGCCGGTGGTGGCGGTACACTGGCCATTCCTATTCCTGTCAATAACATCAGTAATACTAGCAAACTTGTTCCAATTGTTATTTTAAATGATTTGCTACTATTTTTCATTACATTCTCCATCGTTATTTCTTTAAAATATATTACAAATATATATTTCATCGTATTACATATATATTTCATCGTTAACTAATTTTCATCAGGATAAGCATTAATCGCAGAATATAAGCCAGGAACACCTGATGAAATAAATACTATTCTAACAACCTCAGAAATTTCTTCTTTTGAAGCTCCAAATTCTTTAGCCTTTCGAGAATGAATCTTAATTCCTTCTATCTGTCCCAAAACAGATGATATGCCAAGTTTAACCAATTCTCTTGTTTTCTTATCCAATGCTCCATCTATTTCTTTGATCGTACGTGCCAAACTATCAGAAAAGGTGGGGTCATTTTTTCTCAATACATCCATTATTTTCACATATGGTGGCACTTCTTTTATATCTTTTGTCATTTTATTGTCCTCCTTTCTCTAATTTTCAGTTTTCATATCTTCAAGAGCAATTTTATATTCTTTTTTCTGCTTATCATATTGCAGACTATATTTAGTAGGATATCTTCCAGGTATAGGATATTTTTCAGGTCTCTCAATATCTTCTATAAAATTTTGTTTTCTTTTCAGATAAGAAACACTGACCATTGGTTCCAAAAATACCATTGTCCCATTGTAAAATCCGTAAATAAATGTCTTTGTAAATGTATTGCCAATAAATTCTGGAGATTCAGGATTGATCCAATGTGCCCCCATTCTCGGCTCTCCTCCTGGAGTAGATATATATCCTTTTGGAATATATTCTGCAGATACATTTTTCTGCATCTTCAGGGCGCTATCTCCTTTTCCAGTAATTTTATCTCTATCATCCATGCTTATCAAATAGAAATGGAAATCAAAATGAGGTATATCGTATATTCCTGGAGGAATATGTCCTTTTGGATTCCAATTTATTGTTATATGGTTGAAGACTGTTTTTGATTCTGTAGGCAAATTTAATATGTATTCTGTGTCTTTTTCTGGCAAATTTTGAAGAATATCCTCACTAAATTTTATTCCTATTGTTGAAATTTTATTGTCTAATGTTTCTATAAAAGAGGTTGCTGAACCATTTCCTATGATCTTCATCTCTCCTGTAAAAGTTTCTTTTTGTTGTTGAACCTGTTGAGTGGTAATATTTATGATAGAGGTTGCTTTTTGTATTGGTTCTTTTGGTTTTTCTTTGATGCAACCAGAAGTTAATATCACTATCACAATTATAGCAAATATAGCCTGGTTAAGTAGATATTTTTTCATAGTGTTCCATCTCTTATTGTCTATAATATAATAATATTTATGTTTCAATTGTTGGATTATAATCTTTTTCTTTTTTTCCGAACGTCCAAGCCACGGCACCTTTCGCCGTTTCAGTTCCTTTCTCAATAGGAACTCCCAAAACTGTTTTCTTTCCTGTACTATGATCTTGAACTTCTACAAACCTCAACATTCTACCATCTAGATCAAATTGATAAAGTTTGCAAACGGCTATATTACCATTTATTACGCTCTTTGTTGTCCATGTATCCAATTTTTTCGCGTGTAATATCTTTATAAATTTATCGAATCCTATATGATGAATTGCAACAGCTTTTTGTTCTGTATTCTTTATTTTTAAGATCTCTTCGCTGGTAATATTTTCTTTAATGAAAATTTTATCAAATAGACCAGGGTCGAAATAAACGCCTTTGATAAAATGTAGACCTGACTCTATATTTCCTTTTTTATCTATTCTCCATGTCACTGCAAAACCTTTTTCATTATGAAATCTTCCTAATTCATCCTTGAATTGTGGACCATTATTATTTCTGATAATATATGCATGATTATGAGTATATAATCTATATCTGATACCAGTTCTCATATATGAGATAAATTTTTCTACATTTTTATCTCTGCTTGTATCTTTGATTGCACCAATTCTTAGGAAATAATCGTATAATGACAATAGTGGGATGTTGTGACCTCTTCCCATGTCAAATCCACCATTTAGGATGACTCTTCTTACGATTATCTCTAAAAAATTATGGTCCTCATATAAACCATGAATCTTTTGAACCAATTCTCTTTTTATTAAATCTATTGTGGATTCATCTATAGATTTTTGTAATTGTTTCCATATTCTAAAAAGATCTTTGTAGATATTATCCCCAACAAGTGGATGTGGATATTCTGAATTTCTATCATATCTGATTTTTATATATTGAAATTGATGTGGAGAATCAAAAATATGTACATGCGGCTCACGTAATCCGTGCAATTTATAGAACCACTTTACTTTTTTAATAACATCATCGTCATCAAAATCTTTAGTCAATATATCTATATATTCCTGTCTCACAATATATATCATTTCTAATTGTTCTGGTGTCAATGATCCTTTCATCATTTTTGTCATATCCCCATTTTTAATTTTCAGGAAATTCATGCCCACAATTAGGGCACATAATTAGACCACATTTCATGAGATGTGGACATGATTTACACATATCACTATCTTTAGATTCGAATCTATTCCCGCAGAGAGGACATTGTACATTCATAATTTAAAATCTATTAATTACTTCAGTCAATTACAGGTCTGATGCCAGACATTATATCATATTCTCTCTGTTTTATCACCATATATGTTCCTTTTGGAAAATCAATATTTCCATGTTCTTCGTGAACCAATACCCCTTCTTCGATTTGGCATATTATGGTTCCATTGTTTTCATAATATTGTATTTCACCATCTAATACATGAGAATGTCCTGTAACTTCTCCATATGCCAGAACTCTTCTTCCTGTACATAATAATTTTTTATTTTTATGGTCTTCCAGATTAGTCTCTTCCAATAATATATCTCCTTGTCTTATTTGATTCTTCATAATCTCTCCTTATTCATATTTGTATACTATTTTATTGATCTTGATACAATCTTTTTCTATATCAGCGAATAAATTATAAATCATTTCTGACAATTTGTCTAAATCAAATTCTTTTCCTATATAATAAACATGTATCTTTATTGGCAAATCTTCTTCGAAATAGAATCCAAATAATGTATCCCAATTAGCTCCAGCAGGCAAATATATATCGGATGCACAATTTTTTAATTTTCCATCTTTTTTAAGAAAAAACAAAGTACTGCTTTTATTGTATTTTCTCAATTTTACACCAATATCTGTTCTTTCAAATTTAACGCTCTCTTTTTCCAGTATATTAACAATTTCTTCGCTACCCAAAAAGAAAATGTCACCATTTAAAATTCTATAAATTATATATTCTGCCAATTTTTTATTTTCTATTTCTGATTGATTAAATTTTTCATTCCTTTTGACAATTTTATCATTTGGTATATTGACAATTTTTTTCTGATTGACTATATCCATTTCATTCATTTTATATCTTCCTTTCTCAATTTAGAAAAAATCTTTGCTAATGTTATCAAATCTTGTTTGTTATGGTCAATTATTGGGACTAGTGGTCCTACATTCTTATGTTTGATATATGTTCTGTAGAAATCTGGGACCGATCTACTAGGAACATCGTCTTTTCTTTTTATTCCCAATATTTGTTTTTCCAAAGTACCTAATTTGCAGTTGGGCAATTTTGCTTTCCATGCAGATCTTGATAGGGGAAGCGCATCATAATGTATCTTATTATAAAGGTTTTCTTCTATTTTATAGAATGATAGTCTTTCTTCTATAAAAGGTATATCAAAACGTCTTCCGTTAAATGTTATGATACTATCACTATCTATCAAACGGTTCACAAAAGCTGTTAACATTGCAGGTTCTTCATTTCTGTTACGAGATAAATATTGGTCAATTAATATATTATCATCATGAATATATGCCAAACCAATCAATATGATTGGAACTGATGAAAATCCCATGGTTTCTATGTCAAGAATAATAGATTTATCTCCAATATTAATTGTATTTATCGTTTCTTGGCTTTCTATGTGATAACACATTCCTTTTTCTGTATATATTATCTTGCCATTTATCACATCTTCTAATTTTTTTCCTTTATATTTTTCTATCAACATTTGCTTTATACGCCCAGGATAATTTTGATATATCTTGCCTTTATTAGTTAAATAAGACATATATTGAAATCCACTCAATCCACGTTTTTTGGCTTCATCCTGAAACTCCTTTGACATCGGATTATGGTTTACCATATGAATACCACCTTTATCTATTTTTATATCTTCACTCATATTAATAAAAAATAAGTTTAAACTCCTTACATCCGCTACAGGCAAGTTTTATCGATCTATGATTTCCATCAATTATCCTATATTTTCCTCCTACCTTTTCTGCGATAAGAGACATACTTCTACGATGAATATCTCCATGTTTTTTAAATTCTCTTAGTTTAGGAATAGATTTGTCCCTAGATATATTTTCTAACCACCAACCATTTCTACTAAGATAATGATTTACACTATTGTTAATACCTCTCAAATAGATCTTAGAAATGTTGACAGTTTTCACTTTCCATTTTTCAGGGCCTCTTGAAATAAAACCGAATACACCATTTTTTCTAGATCTAGAACAGGTACTACATATATATTCTGCTTTATGACCATCAAGGGAATCTACATAATGTTCAAGGTCTCCAAGACTAAGTTTTGTTATCTTTGACATCTCATCGAATACATACTTTCTATAAACATCACTCTTTCTTATTTTATGGCTCATAACTATTATCTAGACAAGTCTATTGGTCTTTAAAGTGCTCTCAGATTTATTTTTGATCAAATAGTCCAGATCTGAATATCTCATATTTCCATTTTTATCTTTCTATATTTGTAGATTCAATATCAGATTTTCATTTTTTTAACCTATATTAATTTTATCATAAATTGATGTCATAATTAATCGTCGTTAAAAGGTTCATCATTCTTATAACTTGTTTCCCCAACCATTGCAGCACTGATGCAATCTACACCATCTATCCATTCTGCAACAATACCTTCTGGAATATTCTCAAAATCATTATCTTTTAATTTCGCACCAGAAAGAATATTAGCACCTATTTTTGCAACAGTGTCCAATGCCACTCCCATATTTTTGTCTTTTTCTGCTTTTAGAGCAGCTTTTAATAATTTAGATAATGATCTTGTTTTAGCAAAATCACCATTTATGTAACATTCACAGGATGCAAATACCCCTATTAGTGATACCTGTATAGATTCAAGCATTATATCAATGTCTTCATTTATTGGTTCAATTTGTCTAAGGACAATTTCTTTGATTTCTGATAAAAATTTCAATGCATCATCTTTAGAAATCAATTTTTTTTCAAACTTTGCGATTATTTTCAGACATGCTAAGACAACATCGTCCTCCATCTCCACAAAAACAACATTCTCTTGATCATCTGTATCATCTGTCTTAAAACCGACTTCTTTCACTTTGACTATCCAATTTTGCCATCTTTCTTGTGTATAAAATGGTATTATTAATTTTGTTTTCTGTATCATTTTGACCCATGTTTTTATTTTCCTTAACTGCTCTTTTATATAAATGAGCCCCAGAAGGGATTTGAACCCTTGACCTAGAGATTACAAATCTCTCGCTCTGCCAAACTAAGCCACCGGGGCTTTTATTGCACTATCTATAGTTTTCTTTCTTATTATTGCCACACTTTCTCTTTTTATAGTTTTCAATTCTACTACTATGCCAATATTTGACAATATCTTATTTAATCCGAAATATATTCTGAAATCATCCATTTTTTCAAAGTCTTCTCCCATTTTACTTTTCAGTTCTTTGAATGGTATAATCATTTCACCTTTTTCACTTTTATTGATTTCATCTTTTATCCATGTAACATAAGGACGCTCGAAGTCAAAATATTCTTTTTTATTTTCACTTATTTTTTCATTAATAATAATATTTTTATCATTAACGGCATAATGTTTTCCATTAATAGAATCCTTTCTTTCACTAGTCATTGTTAGTATCTCATTTTTAGATACCAACGATTTTTGCCTGAAGTCTTTTTTAGTTTTTGATGATCTCTTCTTTTTCTTTTCTTCTATCTCTTTTTTCTTAATTTCATCTATTAGTTCAGGATAGACATCTAATAAAGTTTCAATTTTTATGACCCATGCATCTTTTTTTCTTCTGCTTTCTAATCTACTTGTAGTTAACTCTCCTTTTTCTTTTCCATTACGAAAGATTCTGTCATCAGCCTTATGATATCCTTTTTCTTCAAATTTATCATGTTCTAGGTCTTTACTTTCTATCCATATCTTCTGACCATTGGTTGATAACCACCATATAGTATTGTTCGGTAATTTTCCGCTTATCACTTTCCCTCTCCATTGAGCACATAATCTTGTAATCTTTTTTATCTCTCTTTTACAAATACTGTATTGAACCATTTTTTCTCTATGTGTTCTGATGTATGTTCTGATGATTTCATATACTCATTATGAAAGGCAGCGGCATTTTTAAACATTGTACACAATATGATATTGATCAGCAAGAATCTATACTCATATGGGATATCTTTCTTATTCACTGCATTTGTCACTGTTTTTTTAGTCTCATCTGAAATTGTTATCATATCATCGATTGATATTCCTTCTTTGACGAGAAAATTCAGAGCCGAATGAATGCTAATGCCAATTTCTTTTTCAAAAGCATCATCTATAATCATAGATCCAATGTTCATCTTATCATTCCTTTATAATCCTTTATTATTCTTTAATCTTATTTGTATATTTCTCTGTCATAGAAATCGATTGATAATTTTTTTCTATTTTCTTTATTTTCATATTTTTTTAATATAAAGTACAAGTTTTTCACGTATTTTTTCCACGCCAGTAATTAATCTTTAATGGCGTGGAAATTCTTCACTTTATGAAAGTTTAGCGTGTAATCAACTTTTTACCCTCTGCCGGTTTGAGATGATATATCTCAGCAATATCCACCAGTAATACCGCCTTAGGTTTGATCTTTCCTCCGAATCTCTTTTCTATCCTCATTTTATAATCTTCAAAATGTGGTCCCTCTACTAATATTTTTCCTTTTCCTTTTACCATATAACCATTTGGATATATAGCATTTGCAATTGCAACTTCAGATCCAGATTCTACATTATATATAGTCTGTGTTGCGAATGCAACACCAATAAGAAGTTTGTCTTCGTCTATTATCTTAACAAAACAAGCTGGCATTAGATGTGGTTTGTTTCCTTCATCCGATACAGTAGCTACCCATGTCAATGCTTTCTGTTTGTCACAATCTGGATTGTCAAACATTTTTTTTACTTCATCTGGCATTTTTACCATATTTTTCCTCCTTTTAATTATCGCCTGTCATATATTTCTTTATTGTTTCTTCGTATTTTTGTCTTTATTTAAATTCCGACCGAACAGTTTTCATCACTCAGTCTTTAGAAAAAATAAAAACTTATAATTTATCACAACTTATAATTTATCACAACTTATAATTTATCACTATGAGTCGTTTCCAATTATTATGGAATAATCAAATCCTTGTGTATTCTTAGGCAATATATTGAGTGTCCATTCTCCAGGTGAACCTTCTGTCTTATATGTATATATGAACTGATTTCCAACTTCCTGATATGGTGACACATTACTTATTTCCCAACGTGATCTGTCACCCCCCAAATACACATTACCTTTTATTACAGTCTTTGTAATATCCAAATCCATATCTCCATTAGGACCAACGAGATTAGCATCGAATGATGGCTCTTCTCTCTTAGTTTTCAAATATGAATAGTTATTATAATAACTTGAAATCTCTAATTTAATAGGATCAGAATTGTTTAGATTAAAAATCTTGACTAAAGGTTCTGTGGGTTGTTTCCAAATATTTAGGTTGATACCAATTCTCGCTTCTCCAGCGGATGGATCATCTGGTCTCAAGTCAATATAGCCATTAAAATAACCTCTGGCATCAGGGATTGTTGTATGTATCTTTATCGTTTCTATTGTATCAGGAGCAATACTATCAGGTGCTGATATATTTATATGTTCCTCAGTCAAGATTGGACCACTCATACCATATGGAACAATATTTTCTTCTATTAGTTTTGGACTGATTCCAATTGCATTATTTCCTACATTTTTCACATTGACTTCATAATCGAATTCATTTCCTGCCTCAGGCTGATCACTGATATATTGAGGGTCTATTTGAAGAGTAGGTGGTTTCCACACCTCAATAGAAAGTTGAATCGCATTTGTATAAATAGGTGGTTGTGAAGTGAATGGTTGTATTGCTTCTGAAAAAGCTATCTGCACTCCGTAATTTCCAACATCAGCGTCTGTTGGTATTGATACGTTAATTGTGAAATCTGCAAGTTTTTTGGCTGGTATCTCGATGTTATCAGGTTCAACTGTTATCCAATCAGTGGCTGTCATTAAACCTGGCATTGTACTTATATTTGGTGTAACTGAAATTGGCTCATTTTCACCATTTTTGACTCTAACAATTATTTCCTTACTCTCACCTGGTTGCAATCTGTTATAACTGTATTGTGGCACTACACTAATTTTTGAAGTATTATCTGAAACTGGAATAGGCGTTTCATTTGTCACAGGCGTGTCATCTGTCACAGGTGTATCATTAGGTGTTAAAGGTGTTTCATTTGCATTTACCACAGGCGTATCATTTGGTAAAGGTGTATTACCAGCTATGGATGCTACAGGTGTCACAGGTATACCGTATGGTAATCCAACCGCACCTGTTGCAAATATTCCAAATACAAGAATGACAATTGCTATATTTATATATTTATTCATGTTGTCTCCTCTATTATTTTTGTTCTAATATTGTTCTTTTATTGTTCTATTTCTATTCATCTATATTTAAAAAATAAAAAAAAACGAAAAATTTTCTTTTATTTTGCTCTCGGCTTTATTTTCTTTGATCCACAATTTGGACATTCTGTTGCATCTTTTTTCATGAAAGTTTTCTTGCATGAAACGCACCAGAACATCCCACTTTCTTTTGCCATATTTTCAAGATCTTCTGGCATCAAAGAGAATGGTGTATATGTGCTACACATTGTACTAACCTCCTTTTATTTCTATATCTCCTTTTATTTCTATATTTTTCAATCAGACGAATATCTGTCCAGCCTATAAAATCTGTTAACATTGTTAGACAACGATCAACTTTAGTTGAAAGTTGTTGTTAACAAATCTATTTGAAAGATAATAATCGTTAATATTATTAATATTTCTGATTAATGTTTCTAATCGAAACTCATTTTACCATTAACTCAAATCTTGATAGGATTTTGTTATCAAACCTGAGATGCTTAATCTTTTAGGCACAAGGCCATGTGCCGCTACCCCCTCTATTATGTCATATATATCGAATTTCGGGTATACATAATCGAATTTTGTTTTATTCTTCAATACTTTGTCAGCTATCTT